>MDTG01111970.1_pt1 | contig 15556 bp, 18 predicted proteins | sample 811421 | NCBI WGS metagenome assembly MDTG01 (sample SAMN05326645, study PRJNA326480) | marine metagenome | isolation source: seawater | place: Pacific Ocean: South East | collected 2011
TAGACTTTTTATTAGATAATAAAGTTAAAGATGTTTTTAATGTTGGCACTGGTAAAGGATTAAGTGTTTTAGATATTATAAATGGTTTTCAAGAGGCAAATGATTTGAAACTAAATTATGAGTTTGGTCCTAGAAGAGAAGGTGATGTTGAAAAAATATATTCTGATGTAAATAAAATAAAAAATATTTTGGGTTGGAGTGCAAATAGGACTATAAAAGAGGCATTAATTTCAGCATGGAATTGGCAAATTTCTAAAAATAATACATCATGAGAGGTGAAAGTAAAAGGATTTTTTTAATTATTTCTTTGAGTTTTGAAAAGAGCTTTGAAAATAAATGACTAATACCCTTTTAGTCGAAAATTATGATAACAAAAAATACTAAAATATACATAGCTGGTCATAGGGGAATGGTTGGTTCTTCCATATGGAAGGCTTTAGAGTCTAAAGGCTATTCTAATTTGATTGGTAAAAACAGTGACGAATTAGATTTAAGAAATCAACAAGCTGTAAATGAATTCTATAATTTAGAAAAACCGCAAGTAGTCATTGATGCAGCAGCTAAAGTTGGCGGTATACTAGCAAATAATGATTATCCATATCAGTTTTTGATGGAAAATATGCAGATTCAAAATAATCTAATTGATGGCGCTTTTAAATCTAGAATTGATAAGTTTATTTTCTTAGGAAGCTCTTGTATTTATCCAAAGTTTGCTCCACAACCCTTAAAAGAGGAATATCTGCTTACGGATTCCTTAGAGCCAACTAACGAATGGTATGCAATTGCTAAAATTACTGGAATAAAGGCTTGTCATTCAATTAGAAAACAATTTGGAAAAGATTATGTGAGTTTGATGCCTACTAATCTTTATGGCTATAATGATAACTTTGATTTAAAATCTTCTCATGTATTACCGGCTATGATTCGGAAGTTTCATGAGGCTAAAGAAAATAATAATGTTCCTGTGACTTTGTGGGGAAGTGGAACACCTATGCGTGAGTTTTTATTTGTAAATGATTTGGCCCAGGCAGTTATATATGCTTTAGAAAATAAATTATCGGAGCATTTATATAATATTGGTTCTGGAAAAGATATAACAATAAAAGGTTTGGCAGAAACTATTCAAAAAATTGTTGGACATAAAGGAGAAATAATTTGGGATAGTTCAAAGCCTGATGGAACTCCTAGAAAATTGATGGATGTATCTAAAATGAAAGCTATGGGCTGGACCAATTCAACTAAATTAGATGAAGGAATTGAAAAAACTTATAAATGGTTTTTAAAAAATATTAACAATTTAAAAAAAATTAAATTATGAAAGTAGCTTTAATTACAGGAGTTACTGGGCAAGATGGTTCTTATTTAGCCGAATTCTTACTTGAAAAAGGATATATGGTTCATGGTATTAAAAGAAGAGCATCTTCACTAAATACACAAAGAATTGATCATATTTATCAAGACCCACATGAAGATAACCCAAGATTTATTTTACATTATGGAGATTTAACTGATTCTTTAAGTGTAACAAAGATTATCCAAACAACTCAACCCGACGAAATATATAATTTAGGAGCTATGTCGCATGTTAAGGTTTCATTTGATATACCTGAGTATGTTGGTCAAGTTGATGCCCTTGGGACATTAAGAATTTTAGAAGCTGTTAGATTACTAGGATTAGAAAATAAAACTAGAATCTATCAAGCCTCGACCTCAGAGCTTTATGGTGGTATGTTTGAAAATAAAAATAGTAAAGGATTATATGATGAAAAATCAGCTTTTTATCCTAGGTCTCCATATGGGGTTGCAAAAATATATGGTTTTTGGATTACTAAAAATTATCGTGAAGCTTATGATATGTTTGCATGTAATGGTATTTTGTTTAATCATGAATCTCCAAGGAGAGGAGAAACATTTGTAACTCGTAAAATTACTCGCGCGGTTGCAAGAATTGCATTAGGGAAAAAAGAAAAATTTTATTTAGGTAATCTTGATGCCAAAAGAGATTGGGGTCATGCTAAAGATTATGTTCGTATGATGTGGATGATTTTACAAGCTAAAAAAGCGGAGGATTGGGTAATTGCTACTGGAAAAACAACTACAGTGAGAGATTTTGTGCGTTTTGCTTTTAAAGAAGTTGGTATAGAATTAGAATTTAAAGGCGTTGGCATTGATGAAAAAGCTTATGTAAAATCTTGTAGTAATGAATATTATCAACTAAAAATAGGAAAAGAAGTTTTGTCTGTTGATAAAAAATATTTTAGACCAACAGAGGTTGATCTTCTAGTTGGTGATCCTACTAAAGCTAGAGAGCAATTAGGTTGGATTCCTGAATATAATTTGAAATTATTAGTTAAAGATATGATGGGATCAGATTTAGAATTAGTAAAGAAAGATTTATTGCTGACGAATAATGGATATAAAACAAATAACAATTTTGAGTAAATTATGTACGAAAAAAAATATATACAATCAATAAATAAAGGATTACTTGATTCACATTATAAGGTTTCAGGTGTTTCTAAAAGTTCTAGTGAATTTTTTAATTTATTAATAAAAAAAACATTTGAAACAAAAAAAAATAATGGAAGAATGTTTTTCTTTGGCAACGGAGCAAGTGCCTCATTTTCTAATCATATGGCATTAGATTGGATTAAAAATGCAAAAGTTTTGTCTTATACTTTGAGTGATAGTACTTTTCTTACTGCTTTAGCAAATGATTACTCATATGAAGAAAGTTTTTTAGAGTTTTTTAAAATGAATGTTCCTGTCAAAGATGATATTGTTATCACAACAAGTTCTAGTGGTAATAGCGCTAATGTTGTTAGAGTTTTGAAATACTGTAGAGAAAATAATATTACAACATTAGCTTTGAGTGGTCTTGACAAGAATAATTTATCTAATCAACTATCTGAATTTTCATTATACGTGCCAATGAAAACTTATGGGATGGTTGAGTCTATTCATCAAATTTTTCATCATATGTGGTTTGATAAGTTTTTAGGCGTTGAGGAATGGAATAGAGATGGATTACAGAATATGAATTCTAAGGATTTTAAATTATGATTAAGATAGGAATAGCTGGTTTTGGTAAAATTGGGCAACTAAGAAGTAAAATCTTGTCTGAAAGAGAAGACGTCTCAATTGTTGGAATATATGATGTAATCAAACCTAATAACATTCATGTGGGAGTTTTTTATGAATCGTATGAAAAGCTTTTAGAATCGGGAATAGATGCAATTTTTATATGTGCTTTTAATACTGTTTTGGCAGATTATACAGTTAAAGCTTTGAATAAAGGAATTCATGTTTTTTGTGAAAAACCTCCTGCAATGAAGTTAGAAGACTTAGATCCCGTCTTAAAAGCATTAAAATCTTCTAATAAGAAATTGAAATATGGATTTAATCATAGATATCATTATTCAGTTTTAGAAGCAAAAAAAATTATAGATTCAGAAAAGATGGGTAAACTTTTATGGATGAGAGGAGTTTATGGTAAAGCAGGCAGTATTGATTATGATAAAAACTGGAGAAACTATAAAAAATATTCTGGCGGAGGTATTTTAATAGACCAAGGTATTCATATGCTTGACTTGATTCGTTATTTCTCTGGAGAAAATTTTAATCAAATACATAGTCATATTTCTACTGCATATTGGAATATTGAGGTAGAGGATAATGCATTTATTATTATGCAATCAGAAAATAAAATTATTGCCTCAATGCATTCAAGTGCTACTCAATGGAAACATAAATTCCTTTTAGAAATGTGTTTTGAGGAAGGTTATATAAATTTAGATGGCATACTTTCCGGTACAAGAAGTTACGCTCCTGAAAAATTAATTGTTGGACGTAGAGAATTTGAAGATATAACATATGCAATGGGTAAACCTAAAGAAAATATAACATTTTTTGAGAATGATGATTCGTGGTTATTGGAGGTGGAGGAATTTATAAGTGCTGTTAAGGGAAATGGAGAAATTTTACACGGAACATTTGATGATGCTTTTCAAACACTTAATTTAGTAGAAAATGTTTACAATAGTTCTATATTTAATAAATAAAATTATAAATGATGTTCAACAATATGGATGCAAAAATAATCCAGCTTCCAAAAATTCAGGATTCTCGCGGTAATCTTAGTTTTTTTGAAAATCTTAATCAGATTCCTTTTATTATTAAAAGAACATATTGGATTTATGATGTTCCCGGAGGAGATATACGGGGTAGTCATGCATTTAAAGAATCAAATGAATTCATTATAGGGATTTCTGGAAGTTTTGATGTTGTCTTACATGATGGAGTTAAAGAAACAAAATATAATTTAAATAGATCTTATTTTGGCCTATATGTGCCAAATATGTTGTGGAGAAGATTAGAAAATTTTTCTACTAATTCATTGGCATTAATAGTATCTAATATTGGTTATGATAAAAAAGATTACATAAGAGATTTTGATGAATTTAAAAAATTAAAATATGAAATTAGAAAATAATACTGTTTCTGATTGTTCAATTATTGATTTATCTAAAATTTGTACAGAATCAGGTAATATTACTGTTGTAGAAAATGGTTCTAATATTCCATTTGAAGTGAAAAGACTTTATTATCTTTATGATGTGCCTTCTGGAGTGGAGAGAGGTGGTCATGCACATTTAAAATTAGAGCAATATATTATTGCTGCAAGTGGTAGTTTTGATGTAATTCTTGACGATGGAATAAATAGAAGAAAAATTTCATTAAATAGACCTAACCTAGCACTTCATATTTTACCAGGTTTATGGAGAGAGTTACATAACTTTTCATCAGGATCTATTAGCATGGTATTAGCGTCACATGAATATGATGAGAAAGATTATATAAGAGAATATTCACAATTTAAAATATTTAGGAATGAATAAATTTACTGTCGGTCAAGAAGCAAAAATTATGAAATGTTTTTCAACTAAGACTGTAGAAAATTTTGCCAAAATAAGTGGAGATACTAATCCAGTCCATCTTAATGAAGATTTTGCAAATAAAACAATCTTTAAAAAGAAAATTGTACACGGATTTTTATATAGTTCTCTTATTAGTGCTGTAATTGGAACCAAATTACCTGGCAATGGTAGTATATATTTACATCAGGAATTAAACTTTAAAAAACCCGTTTATCATAACGAAAATATAATTGCTTTAGTTCGGATAACTCAGATAAAAAAAGAAAAATCATTAATTTATCTTGATACGTTTTGTTATAAAGATAATAATGATATTGTAGTTGAAGGTAAGGCAATTGTTAAAGTAATTTAATCATGAACGAAATACACTCAACCGCGATCATTGGAAATGATGTAATTTTAGGAAAAGGCAATAAAATATTACCTTACACCATTATAATGGGACCTACTGAAATTGGAAATGATAATATTATAGGACCAAATGTTGTAATAGGATCACCAGGACAGGATACAAAAAATCCCAGATATAATAGTGATACTTGCTTTATCAAAATAGGAAATAGAAATATTATTAGAGAATTTACAGCTATACAAAAGCCATGCTATGAGAGTATCACAAGTTTAGGTGATGATGTTTTCCTTATGCAAAGTGTTCATATACCTCATGATGCTCAATTAGAAAACAATGTAGTTATAACTCCTATGTGTGTATTGGCAGGACTAACTAGAATACTTGAAGGAGCTAATTTAGGTATGGGGGCAACAATAAATCAACGTTGTGTAATAGGACAATTTTCTATTGTTGCAACTGGAGCTGCTATTATGAAAAATGTAAAACCGTTTAGCCGTTATATTCCAAATAAACCAACTAGTGTTAATAAATACGCTATTAAAAAATATGGTTTTACAGATATTGAGGATGAAATATCAGAGTATGTTTTAAATGATATTAATCCTACTTCAATTGAACTAGTTAAAATAGTTAATCATTTTAACCAACTTCATATGTCTTCTAATCAAAGATTATATTAAATGATTAAGTTTTTAGATTTACAAAAAATAAACAGTCAATATACACAAGAGTTAAAAGATGCTGCAAACAGAGTTATAGATTCAGGTTGGTATTTGTTAGGCAAGGAATTGGAGAAATTTGAACAAAATTATGCCTCTTTTTGTAATGTAAAGTATTGTTTAGGAGTAGCTAATGGTCTTGATGCTTTGCGTCTTATTTTTAAAGCTTATATAGAGTTAGGTGTTATGCAAAAGGGAGATGAAGTAATTGTTCCTGCAAACACCTATATTGCTTCAGTATTAGCAATTTCTGATAATAATTTAGTTCCAATTTTTGTTGACCCTAGAGAAGATGATACATACAATTTAGATTCATCTAAAATTGAACAAGTGATTACTAAAAAAACAAAAGCAGTATTAACTGTACACCTGTATGGGAAAATATCTGTTGATTTAGAAATGTTAGAGATCTGTAAAAAATATAATTTAAAATTAATTGAAGATGCTGCTCAATCTCATGGTGCAAAATGGCAAGAAAAAATTTCAGGAGGTATTGGAGATGCAGCAGGACATAGTTTTTATCCTGGCAAAAATTTAGGGGCACTTGGAGATGCAGGTGCAGTAACTACTAATGATGAAAAATTATTAAAGGTTATTAAGTCATTGCGAAATTATGGCTCTCAGATTAAATATAAAAATAAATATCAAGGGTTAAATTCTCGTTTAGATGAAATTCAAGCAGCTTTTTTAAATGTTAAATTAAAATACATTCAAAAAGATATCAGTCATAGAAGAACAATAGCCAATTTTTATTTAAAAAATATAAACAATAACTTAATAATACTTCCAAAGCTTAAAAACAAAGAAAATCATGTTTGGCATCTTTTTGTTATTCGAACTGAAAAAAGAGAAAATTTACAAAATTATCTTCTTGAGAACGGAGTTCAAACATTGATTCACTACCCAATAGCTCCAAATAAACAAGAAGCATATAAAAAATATAATGCACTTAACTTTAATATTACAAATATTATTAAAGATCAAATATTAAGTCTTCCTATATCTTCCGCAGTAGATATTAAAGATGCTGAGTTTGTCTCAAATTTGTTAAATAATTTTACTATTGATTAAGCGAGCTTTTTTTGGTTAAAAAATAACGAGATGATAAAGACCAGTTTTTTTACGGGAATTGGTACAATTATTGCTCAGCTAACTGGAGTAATTTCTTTAAAAATTATTGCCTTAAATTTGGGTGCAGCGGGTATTGCACTTATAAGTCAGTTTATTGATTTTATAACAATAAGCACTTCAATTGCTACTGGTGGAATTCAACATGGTGTAGTGAAATACGTTGCTGAGTATAATGATGATGAAAAAGAATTATCAAAGATTTTGTCAACTTCTTTAATTATCACATTTTTTACTGCTCTTATTTGTAGCTTGATTATTTTTCTTTTTTCAAATTTTTTTTCTAACTATTTGTTTCAAACAAATACATATTCTTACATCATTAAATTATTTGCAGTTAATATAATATTCTTTGGATTTAATACTTTGGCAATTAAAATTCTTAATGGTATTGGTGAAATTAAAAAATTAGTTAAAGTAACTATATCAAATAGTTTATTTGGTTTGTTTTTATTATTGTTAGGAATATATTATAATGGTTTGCAAGGAGTTTTAATGGCTTTAAGTATTGCTCAAAGTTTTTATTTTATAATTTGTCTAATTTTTGTAAAAAAATCAAATTGGTTTCAAAAAAAAATATTTAGCTCTGGTCTTGACAAGATTAATCTCTTAAGATTATTAGCTTTTACTTTAATGGGGATTTGTATGCTAGTTCTTACTCCATTTGTAAATATCAGCATACGTAACTTTATTTCTGTTCATCTATCTTTAGTTGATGCAGGAATATGGAGTGGAATTTTAAAGTTATCAAACTCATATTTAGGATTAATTACAGTTACATTATCTTATTATTATCTGCCAAAATTATCTAAACTGACAGATAAGATAGAAATAAGAAAAGAAATTTTCCAAGGTCAGATAATAGTTCTGCCTTTTTTATTAATATTTTTATTTGTCATTTATTTATTACGTGAACCAATTATTGTTTTGATTTACAGTAAAGAATTTTTAGATATGAAATATTTATTTCCACCTCAGTTAATAGGAGATTTTCTCAAAATTTCTTCTTTTTTTCTTTCATATTTATTATTAGCAAAAGCTAAAACAACAGAATTTATTATATCTTCAGTTATTTTTGCATTTTTAACATATTTTCTTTCAGTTTTTTTTATTAAACAGTTTGGTCTTGTCGGAGTAGTATACTCTCATGCAATTGTTTATTTTATCTATTTTTGTTCAATGATATATTTACTAAGAGAATATGTGTTTGCAAAGTAAATCTAAATCATTAGTTACTGTAATTGTTCCTGCATATAATCATCAGGAATTTGTTAAGGATACAATAGAAAGTATAGTAAATCAGACTTATGGTTATGAAAATATTGAGCTAATTGTTATCGATGACTTTTCATCTGATAATACAGCCAAAATTTTAAAGGAATTAAGTGAAAAATATAGTTTTGTTTTTATAAAAAATGAAGCAAACCATGGTGTAGTAAAAAATATAAATTCGATGTTAAAAATTGCTAATGGAAAATTTATAGCACTATGTGCATCAGACGATTATTTTGATATTCATAAAATAGAAAAACAAGTAAAAGTTTTAGAATCTTGTAGTGAAGAATTTGTAGTTTGTCATACAAATGCTTCTATAATTGATAAAAATAATAAGTTTTTATTTTTTCAAGATAAAGGAAACGAATTTCAAGGCAACATATTCCCAAAAATTTTAATTCATAATTCAATAGTTGCTCCTTCAGCTTTATATAGAAATGAAATTTTTAAAAATATCGGTTTTTTTGATGAAAGTATATTTTTTGAAGACAGAGAAATGTGGATTAGAATTGGTTTGAAATACAAGTTTGTACATATTGATGAGCCTTTGGTTTATAGAAGACATCATAAAAGTAATCTTTCCAGAGATATGAAGAAATGGTATCAGTCATACTCTTCAATTTTTAAAAAATACAATGAATATTTTAAAAAATATAATTTGATTGAGCGGTATCATTATATTATGTTTACACATTTATCTTCTTCAAACTTTAGATTGTCTTTTTATCATTTATTAAAATCAAAATCCCTATTTTTTAAAAAACAGAGCGTATATGCAATTTTTAAACTTACAGTCCCAAGACTTTTTTTAAAGTCAGGTATTGCTTTGAAAATTAAATCATATTTAAAAAGTTGGTAATGAATTTATTAACTTAAATATTGTAAAATTAAAATGAGAATTTCTTTTTCTAAAAATAACAGAAACATTTTTTTACCTGCATTTATTGTTCTTGTTACATTACAACCTTTTTTAATTTGGCAAGCCACACAATTAACAAATTATATCTGCGGAATACTAATGTTATTTATAGCATATAATCATGCTGAATTCACAAAAGAAAACATAAGAATGTCATTTTTTTTTGTAATCTGTAATTTGTTCTATTTTCTAGCTGGTACAACCTACAAAACATTTTCACCTGTTTTCTTTTTACCACTCGTTTTTTTAATTTTACCCAAAATCTATCAAAAAGATATATTTGAAAAATTTCTGTCTATTATTTCAGTAATTTTTGCTTTAGGTTTTATTACCTATTTTCTAAGGTTTTTTGTTGACCTACCTTCATTTAGTTTATCACCTTTAAATGACTTAAAAAAAGATTTTTATGATGTATATCTTTTTGATGTAACATTACCACAAGACAAAAGTTTACTTCCTAAATTTTTCAGTTTGTTTGATGAAAATGGTGTAGTAGGAACATTATGTGCTTTATTAATATCATATAAAAAATTATCTATTTCCTCATTTACAGATAAGGTTATTTTGCTGGCAGGTATTATAAGTTTTTCGTTGACTTTTTATATTGTTTTAATTATTAATTTAGTTTATAATTTTAATAAAAGATATGTTTTGATTTTTCCTCTTTTATTTTTTATTTATTCTATTATACCAAATACTAATACATTAAACATTTACATATTAGATAGACTCAAAATAACAGAAAAAGGAATTAGTGGAGATAATAGAACAAGTAAGTATTTTGACGAGAATTTTGATTATTTTATAAGTAAAGGTGGTAATGATATTTTATTTGGTAGAGGATTGTTTGCTGAAGTTAAAGATGACAAATATAATATTGGCTTATCAAGTTATAAAGTATTAGTTTATAGGCATGGAATTTTAGGTTGTTTATTATTTCTTTCTTTCTTTACATTCCTCACTTGGAAACTTGCACCAACATCTAGAGGTTTTTTCTTTCTTTTAATTTTTATATTACTGCTATATCAACGAATTAACTTATTTTTGTATTACAATATTGTAACTTTTGTTGGAGGTCTTTTAATGATAAATTACAATCAATTAGTACAAGATAAATTAAAAAAATCTGCACTTAAATAATTAGCTTTCAATGAACAAAATTCTAACATCACCATCTTCATTTGGACAAATAGATAATAAACCGTTTGAGATATTAAAAAATCATGGTTTTGAAATAATTAATAATCCCTTTGGTCGAAAACTTACCGAAGATGAAGTAATTGAATTAGCGGAAGGTTGTGTAGGTATTGTAGCTGGGGTTGAACCATTAACTTCTAAAGTTATAGATTGCTTACCAGTATTAAAATGTATTAGTAGAGTAGGAGTAGGAATGGATTCTGTTGACTTAGTTTATGCAGAAAAAAACAATATTAAGGTTGTTAATACTCCAAATGGTCCAACAAGAGCTGTTGCAGAGTTAACTTTAGGATTAGCTTTATCTTTATTGCGAAAGATTCCACATGCTCATTTTGATCTTAAAAACAAAGTGTGGAAAAAACAAACTGGAAACTTACTTTTTGGAAAGAAAATAGGAATTCTTGGATTGGGAAGAATTGGAAGAATGACGGCTGAAATGTTCAGAGCACTTGGAAATTCGGTGATAGGATATGATTTATACCCAGATTTGGAGTGGGCAGAAAAGAATAATGTTGAAATTCTTGGCTTAGAACAATTACTGAATGAATGTGATATTATTACCATTCATATTCCGGGTAATTCGGATGGATCCTGTGTTTTAAATCAAGAAGAGTTGTCTTATATAAAGGATGGTGCATTTTTAGTTAATGTTTCAAGAGGAGGCGTTATAAATGAAGATGCTTTGTATGAGATTTTAACTAACGGAAAATTATCTGCTGCAGCCTTAGATGTTTTTAGTAATGAACCTTACAGTGGTAAGTTCTGTGATTTAGATAACGTAATTTTAACACCACACATTGGTTCGTATGCTAAAGAAGGGAAATTAAAAATGGAAGTAGATGCAGTTATGAATTTAATTAATGCCTTAAAATTATGATTAATTTATTAAATATTGCTAAAACTGCAGCATTAGAGGCCGCCGATTTATTAAGAAAATCTAAAAACAATATTATTATTAATAAATCAGAAGGTAAAGACATTAAGCTTCAATCTGACTTGGATTCTGAAAATATCGTTATAAAAATTCTTAGAGATAATTCGGATTTTGATATTCTTAGTGAAGAACATGGATACTTAAAAGGAGAATCAAATTCTAATTTGAAATGGATTATTGACCCTCTAGATGGTTCGTTAAATTTTTCTAGAAATTTACCATTATGTTGTATTTCGATCGCCTTATGGGAAGATAATAATCCCTTAATTGGGGTTATATTTGATTTTAATGCAAATTTATTATACTCTGGTATTGTTGGTGAAGGTGCTTGGTGTAATGATATGTCAATAAATGTAAGTAACATAAATAAAAAATCAAATTCTATTATTTGCACAGGCTTTCCAGTCTATTCATCTTTTGATGATAAAAGTATAAGCAGTTTTATTTCAGAAGTTCAAGATTTTAAGAAAGTAAGATTATTAGGCTCTGCTGCATTATCACTAGCTTTTGTTGCAAATGGATCTGTTGAGGTTTATAAGGAAAATAAAATAGCAATTTGGGATGTTGCTGCAGGCTTGGCTATTGTAAAAGCTTCTGGTGGTAAAATTTATTTTCATTTTGAAAATAATATTGGTGATGTTTGTGCAGATAATTCTAAAATAATTTAATTTGGTAGTAGATACATTAAAAAATATAGAACAGTATAAAGGATTATCGCCAGACATTTATATTGGATTAAAATTTTTAGCACAAGCAAATGAGAATATTAAATTAGGTGTATATATGATTAGTTCTAATGTTAAGGCTGTGGTATCTTGTTATGAAACTGTTGATAAATTTGAAAGAGGTTATGAATCTCATAAAAATGTTATTGATATTCAATACCCTATTAAAGGACTTGAAAGAGTAAAATGGTCGCCTATCGAAGAAATGGAAGTTAATATACCATACGATGAAGCAAAAGACATAACTTTTTATAAGAACCCTTCAAAACAATCAACACATGTAGATATAGGAAACGGAATTTTCGCGATTATGTACCCTAAAGATGGTCATGCTCCACAACACAAAGTTGGTAAAAAAGAGATTATTAAAAAAATTACTATTAAAGTCTCAATATGATAAAAGATTTAGGCAAAATAGTTTTTCACATTCCAGCTCGCGAAGGAAGTAAAAGGGTTCCGAAAAAGAATTTACGAAATATGAATGGTAATCCTATGATAAGCTATGTAATTAAGGCTTTGCTTAAAGCTAATATTTCACAAGATTGTTATGTAAACACAGATTCTAAAGATATTATTACGTACGTAAAAGCTAATTTTAATAATATGAAGATTTATCTTAGAGACAACGAGCTTTGTAATGATAATGCTCAGAGTGACGATTTTAATGCAGACATAATTAAAAAATTAAATCCGGACACATTAGTAATGATTAACCCAGTTTGTCCATTAATCGAAGCAGATGATATTATAAATGTGGTAAATGCTTTTAAAAAATCTGATTGTGATACAATGATATCATCTTGTTCTACTCGAATGCAGACCTTTTGTGATGGAAAACCTGTAAATATTGATATAAAAGATGCATTAGCACCAAGTCAGCAAAATCCATCGATTACAACACTAAATTGGGCAATTACAATATGGGATGCAAAATCATTTTCTTACAGATATAAAAAAAATGGACATGCTGTTTGGGGTGAACGTATTTCTTTTTATGAAATTGATCCATTAAAATCAATAAAAGTTAGTGAAGAAAAAGATTTTTTAATGGCTGAAAAATTACTCAAAGTAAAATGTTTATAATATTATGATAAAAATAAATAGTAAATATATTCTCTTATCTCATATACTTAATGAAGCAACTCCTTCATATGGGAATCGTGATAAAATTATTATCGAAGCTAATTCTTCAATTTCAGATGGAGAAACAGCAAATACTAGTCGTTGGGTATTTTCTAACAATCATATTGGTACACATATTGATGTTCCTAGGCATTTTAGTGATACTGGAAAAGGCACATTTGATTATCCTATTGACTATTTTATTTTTGATAAAGTTACATTAATAGATTTGGAATGTCCAAATGGACATTTAATAAACTCTGATGATATTGAAAAATTCAATATACCTTCTGATATTGAATTTTTAGCAATTCGTACAGGATTTGAAAAATATAGAAAACAAGAAGCTTACTGGAACAATAATCCTGGTTTAAAACCTTCTTTAGCTTCTTACTTAAGAGAAAAGTTTCCTAATCTTAGGTGTATAGGTTTTGATTTTATCTCAATAACTTCTTGGATGCACAGGAAGGAAGGAAGGTTAGCTCATGAGGCATTTCTTTGTCCAAAAAAAGGAGATAGAGAAATCTTAGCAATAGAAGATATGTCACTTCGAAAGATTAACAAACAAATTGATCAAATTATAGTAAGTCCATTATTTGTTAGTGATGGAAATGGTGGAGCAGTTACTATAATTTGTAAGATGAAATAAATTTTATGTTTGGAGAATTAAATAGATTAAAATACATAAGAAAACAAGAAATTACTTTACCTAGAATTTTAAAAGCAATTTTTCGAAGAATTACTTATCTACCTGAACGGTTAATATATTATTTGCCGATTGGTTTTTATCGGAAAAACAAAAACAATTTAAAAAGTTTCAAAAATATTCACAAAGGAGAAAGATGTTTTGTGATTGCAAACGGACCAAGCTTAAAAAATATAGATTTTAATTTGTTAAAAAACGAGTATACTATTGGAATGAATAGAATATATTTGATGAAAGAACAAAATGGATTTACTCCTAACTACTTAGCATGTATTGATGAAAAATCACAGATAAATCAATTTTATGATGAATTTGATAAATTAGAAATGCCATGTTTTTTTAATTTTAAATTACGAAACAAATTTAGTAAATCATCAAATCAGAATTTTATTTTAGGAAAATTTAGTCAGTCCTTTGCCACTGGAATTTCAAAAGCTTATGGAAACGGTAAATCAGTAACATATACAGCAATTCAGTTGGCTTTTTATATGGGTTTTAATGAAGTTTATATTATTGGTAAAGATCACAGTTATAATACGAACCAAAAAGCGGGAACAGGAATAAAAAGTACTGGTAATGAAGCTAATCATTTTATAAAAAACTATTACAAAAAAGGTCAAAATTGGGATGCACCTGACTTGATTGGTGAAGAGCTTGCTTATAGAATTGCTAGAGAAAAATTTGAAAAAAATGGAAAAATAATCAAAGACGCAACTATTAATGGGCAATTAAATGTTTTTGAAAAAATTGACTTTTTAAAATTATTTCCAAAAAAATAAATATAATTATGAAAAAAATATTAGTTACGGGAGGATGTGGTATGATTGGTTCAAACTTAGTTAAAAAATTAGTTAAGCAAGATTTTGAAGTATTTGTAATTGATAATTTATGGAGAGGCAAAATAGAATATTTAAATGATGATGATGGTAACCCGAGTATACCGTTAAAGACTCATTTTTTCAAGTATGATTTATTAACTCCTAATGTAGCCAAAGATATTGTAAAGTCTGTTGATTATGTAGTTCACTTAGCCGATATAGTTGCAGGTATTGATTATGTTTTTAAAAATCAAGGAAATATATTTCGTCAAAATTTATTAATTAACTCAAATATTATTACAACATGTAGGGAGTTTAAAGACAACATAAAAGGTTTTATTTATGTTGGAACTGCTTGTAGTTTTCCTTTGACAAGACAAAATAGTTTAGATGTTATCCCATTACATGAAAATGAGTTATATCCTGCTTTACCGGAGTCTGCTTATGGATGGAGCAAGTTAATGGGGCAGTATGAAACTGATTTAATGGAAAAAGAAACAGGTATTCCAACATGTACTCTCATGTTTCATAACGTATATGGATCTCCTTGTGATTTTGGGGAAAGAAGTCAGGTAATTCCATCTTTAATTCGTAAGGCTGTAAATTATCCTAATGAACCATTTAATGTTTGGGGTAGTGGTGAACAAGGTCGTGCATTTATACATGTAAATGATATAGTTGATGGGGTAATTTTAGCTCTTGAAAAAGGATGGGGTCATGGACA
>MDTG01338076.1_pt1 | contig 15555 bp, 7 predicted proteins | sample 811421 | NCBI WGS metagenome assembly MDTG01 (sample SAMN05326645, study PRJNA326480) | marine metagenome | isolation source: seawater | place: Pacific Ocean: South East | collected 2011
ACGGGCAATCATCCTTACTTGGATCATATAGACGATCGATAGTACAATCAGTGTAAAATTCTTCGAAATCGTGTAATCCAGTCTCGATGCTTTCGTCAAGCGCATCATGCGGGCAGTGATCATGGTGCATTTGCATGAGCCAGTAATTGTGCTTGCAATCATCCGAAGGACCAGGGGAGGTTTCTTCGGCAACATGTTCGACATCTGCATCGCTTGAATCTTTAAGGTAGTGGGCATCGTCCTCGAATTCATATGGACTATGCGCTGTGAAGGCGGCAAGTCCAGTGATATCAATGGTGTCAATGATGAACGAAGACACTTCCTTCGAATCATCGACGTGCCACTCAAAGCATTTCCCTGTCGCTGAAATTCCAGTCATGGTTTGTCCATCGTCAATTTCATCGCATGTACCCTCAATGAGCGTGTTCGCATCAGCTTCCAAGTTATGCATTATCGCTTCTGTCGCTGAGGTTGTGGAGAAGAGGACCACCTTCATGGTTGGATCCGCATATGATCCATCCTTTTTTGCCATTGTCCAGGTTTGGGAGTTGGCGCCGCTTACATCGAAGATCCCAGCCCATTCAAATGATGCCTTCGTTTTACACGCGACAGCATTATCGGTCAAGTAAGCAAAAGCAGTATTCACCTCAGTGACGTTGTCGCAGTCGATCGTCCACCCTTTTTCGGCGGCTAGATCTCTGCACGATACGGCGCCATGGCCGTGATCGTGACCATGATGATCATCGCTCGCTCTCGCCGAGTGGAGGATGGCGAGGACGCACGAGATGATTGCAAAAAGACGCGTATACGTCCCCAATATCATGTTCACTGATTTTACCATCGTAGTTGTGGCGATATTTTAGTTGTCAATGGTCCGTCGGATGGGAAAGACTGAATGAATGAAGTGTTTTTGTGGGGTATTTCTGGCGTGTGCCGGGACGTGTGCCGGGACGTGTCGGGACGTCGAACTTTCAAGGCAGGTGATCTCTGAGCCACTCATTTATTGTTATTATTATTGAACAATAACACTAAACCCTAATTTAAAAAAAAGAGGAATGCGAAAAAAAACGAAGTCCGTTCTTTCTTTCTTTCTTTCTTTCTTTCTTTCTTCTCGAGTTTGAGAGACATAAAAAGTTCGTTCGTTACGCGATCTCTTCTCTTTCGAAAGAGAGAGAGGGACGGAGAAGAAGAAATGAGCTGGCGTTCGCACGGCACGACGACGAACGACTCGTTAATCGACGCGCTGGAGGCGAACCGATTGATTAAAACGCGCGAGAGAGTTGGAAAAGCCATGAGAAGAGTGGACAGGAAATGGTACGTGTTGGAGACGCACGAAGAGGAGGCGTATCGAGACCACCCGGTTGGTATTGGGTCGAACGCGACGATAAGCGCGCCGCATATGCACGCGATGTGTTTAGAATTGGCGAGAGAACGGCTATTTGATGGTGGCGATGACGATACGGAAGGTAAGAGGGTGCTAGACGTCGGTTCTGGGTCGGGGTATCTGGTCGCCTGTTTTGCAGAGATGCTTGCGTTAGATACAAAGAAGAACAAGAACAAGAACAATAAAGTAGTCGGTATCGAACACATAGACTCGTTGGTCAACCAATCGATGGAGAACTTGAAAAACGACGGGAAAACAGAAATGATGAAGAGCGGTTTGATTACGATTACCAAAGGAGATGGGAGACTAGGATGCGAAAAGTTTGCGCCGTACGCGTTGATACACGTCGGCGCCGCCGCCCCGGAAGTGCCTCCGGCACTTCTCTCGCAGCTAGCTTCACCAGGGAGGATGATTATACCAGTTGGAGGGGAATACGAAAGTCAGTCTTTGATGGTGATTGATAGAAACGAGGATGGGGAGACGACATATAAGGACGAAATGGGCGTGGTGTATGTACCGTTAACCTCTGAAAAGCATCAGTTGGAAAGATGAATTAAATAAAGATGTAGGTTCTCGCTCGCGCGGGGGTGTAATAATAAACGTGTACATGTACATTTTTCTCAAATATTTTCGTTATTTATATATGCAATAGTCGTTAATAAATGTCTTTGTTTCGATAATATATGGTCAAGAGCCGAATAAAGTGCTCAAGTTCACCCATCTGTACGCGCTCAAATTCAAGACTTCCTCGACTTCGTCCTTCGCCAAATCCAACGCCTTTGACATTTCCTTCGTGATGTTCTTCTCGCAGCTGCCATGAATGGTTTTGTCTTTAATTCTCGTCAACGCATCTTTTCTGCTCAATAAACGTTTGAAATGGACAAGTTGCGTGTACAATTCTCTCTCTTCGAACGATTTCTTCATGACACCGGAGCAAATGGTACTCAACGGTTTCGTGCCGACTTCAATGTCGCCCACCGCTTTCAACGTGATGTCTCTGGTTTCGCATGGGTACAATTCATCGTCGGAACGCAACTTTTGCGCGTAATACCTTTGAATCGTTTTGCGAACTTGCATTGTCACTTGATTCGTAAAAGCGGCGACAGAAAGCGGTTGAACTGTTGTCGTTGCCGAGGCATCAGTTTTGCTCTTTTGAGTGGCATCCGGTGTCATCGCGTCCGTCCCAGATCCCGGCGTTTTCGGTTGCGGCGTTTTCACAGAAGCTGTGACATTTTCTTTATCCGCCGATGCACTGACAAAGCCTCTCGCACTCGGTGGTTTCAGCGCGTCTGCGCAGGAAATTTTCCCGAGAAGAATGTCTCGGACGCCAGGAAACGTAAACTCCGTTTTGCCATCGCTCGCAAACAACTTCAACGGTTCGCACTTCTCGTACATCGCGTCGTCATCTAACGAGCATGCCGCGTATCGGTTCGCAGTCATGTCGTCGTCCTCGGCTCCGATGTTTCTCGCGGCAAATTTAGAAGCGTCCAGGCCTAAACAATCCGCCAATCGTGCGGCATCCGTGCCTTCGATTGGCGCGCACAAACGAGAAATGACTGGATGCAACTGTTGCGTCAAGTAATAGTGCAAATCGACTCTCAAGTTTGGATTCTCTTGCAATTCTTCTGGATGGTACGCGCGCTCAGCTAATCCTTTCCCCCCTGATTTCGACGACGCGTGTCCATTAGCAATAGCGTCGTTCGTCATATCTTTCTCGTCTTCTGGTTTCACCTCGCAACAAATGATGTACGGCACAGTCTCTCCTGCATTGACGCCATCTTGTCTGCCTTGCTCGATGCGACGCAAAGCAACCTTAACGTGCGGCTGCGAATTCGCGTCTGGGTATTCTCTCGGCGATTTAGTCAACTGCTTCGTCACAATGTACGATTCTACGGTGACTTGGTTATTCACCATGTCTGTTCGCGCCTTTCTCAACACGTCGTGGATGTTCTCGACCGTGTCTTCAACCGCACACTTCTCGAAAATTTTATCCAAGCACTCATCCCCGACGTCTTTCGCGAGCTTACACCAATCTCTACGAACGGTATCTAAACCTTTCTTCTCAATGCGCTCTTCGAATTTGCCCGGTCTCGTGCGACTCGGTTCGACAACAAGTGCAGCGTATTTTTTCTTCTTCAACAAAAGCATCGAGCGATAACATCCATCCATTTCAATCTCGAGAAGTTTGTAGCGTTTGTTAACTTCTCGTTTCACCTCTTGCCCAACCTTCTGCACTTCTTTCAAATTGTCTTTGTTCGTGTTAATCATGATGGAATCGGTATCGCCATAAATGACATCATACGATAAGTTTTGCGCCAAATCCACCGTATTTTGCAAAATTTCACGACCTTGACCAGTGATCAACTCGGCGAGAGGTTTCGCGTAAAAGCGAGACGCGCTGAAACCTAAACAACCGTACATACTGTTCGCGGTAAGTTTTAAAGCCAACTGTCGAATATCTAATTGTGCGCGAATGACGTCATTCGTTTCTTTCTTCAAGAGTTCTTTCACTGCTCTTCTATGTTGAACCAGCTTGCAAATGACTTGCGGAAGAACCGCGGCGTTTTCTCCGCCGGGTCTTCCCACAACCGGCGGAGGAAGCTCTGGCGCTAAACCGGCCATGTCTTTACCTCTCTTGACAGTCGTAAAACAAATGTCGTACTCTTGGATGATGGACGGGTACAAAGAGTTGAAATCCAACATCAAAACGTACTTATCGTACAAACCTTTCTTCGGCTCAAGAACTAAACCACCAGAGTATTGCGGACCTTTTTTATCGTCCACATCTTTATCGCCGTTGCCATTCTTCTGCTCGGCGGCTTGCACGCGTCTCTTTTCCTTGGCCGACAAACGATCTGGAACCATGTATTTGCGTTTATGGAACTCGTGCAGAAACAGAAACTCGACACGTTGGGCGCGCGTGTGTCCTAACGTCTTCGACCACGTATTCCCGGCAATGTTTGATAACTGTCTCGTCAACGGCAACGCTTGCAAATGCAACATCAACCATAACGAATAAAACGCATCTGTTTGAGAGTTCTTAGTCAACTGCCACAACGTTTGCGTGGAGTTGAATTGTAACGGAACATCTTGTTGTGGGATTTCAGCCCTATTTTCATCGAATTGTGTCTTCAATAAGTTGGTCAAAGTGTACGAAACTTCCTTCAACAAATCGCGCGCCGAGAGGTACGTGTCCGCTAACAAGCGTCCGGACATGCACGAAAGCGCACCAATGCTCGCACCGCCACCAAACGAACCTTGATTCCCACCAGATAAGTTTGGAAACCTCGTGCGTTTTAATCGACCGATTCTGGACCAGTGCGCGACTTTATTTTCTCTCAGTCGGTTCAACAAAACGTCAACGTCGAAACCAGCGACGTTGTGCCCGCAAATAACATCCGCATCGATTTTCGATAATCGAGCCAATAAAATGGACAACAAACCTCTCTCATCTGCTTGCGAGGAAAGGAAAATAGGGGTGTTTGACTCTGTTGACTTTGTTCGTCTGGCAGCCTTGTTTTGGTTCGCAACGTGTTGCTCCCAGCCCGATGGCCAGTTACCGCCAGAGAGTTTGCGCACCAACGAAAAGTGTCTTGCTTTCTTTTCCCACGCACTCGGAGCATCTCTCACGTTCGTTCGGCAATCCGTTCCAACATCCACTCGCACGTCTTCCAAATACACGACGGATGCAGAACAAATCTCGTTCGCGTTCGTTTTGTGATTGACGACCGTTTGCAGTTTCAACGCGGCGACAACCACAGTTGGCGGTTCTCGCTGTTGGCCGCCGAGCCCAAGCGCCTCTGTAGCCTCCAATGTCGGGTTTCGGACAGACTTGTGTCCGTTGTGCAAAATGACTTCCAACTTGCACCAAGACTTCATGGCTTCTTTGTCTTTCAAAGTTGTTTGCGGAACCATCTCAGCATTGTGTAAAGCCAACCAAGAAGGTCCCATGATTTTCGATTTCACAATCAAGTGTTCCAACGCGCTCGTTTGCGTGCCCAAAGCGCCGCAGAACGTCTCGCCTTTGATATCCGACGGCAACGCAGAGTTCAAGTACGAGTACTTCAGTTTGATGACGTACTGACCACCGCTTGGAATATCGTTTCTTTCGAAGCAATACTTACGATAGACTGGTTTCATCGTGTACTGATCGACGCCTCTTTCGCTCATTATTTTCTTCAACTCGTCCTTGACTGGTTTCGTTTTCACTTGCAACCATTTCAACAGAGCGACTTTATCGGCTTTGGAAGCATCTTTCGCGTTCGCTTTCTCTTCTAACGCTTTGAGTTCATTGTTATCATCCAAGGATTGCGGCGCAAACTCAACTTTTGGGACGACAAAGACGCATCTTTGCATGTTATTAACAACGGCGCAAGACGAGATAGTGCCTTTAGAAGGATCCAAGATGTTCGTTTTCGGGTTTCTATGTATCGGCACTTTACCGAACAAGAAGACGGTGCCCGGGGAACCAATATCTTCTTGCGCATCCAAAAAGTAAAACGGCATCGTTTTATCAAAATCATCCAATGGAAGCTGCGAATCAGGTTCCCATTCAGCGATGAGCTTTGCACGCATGGCTTGTTCGGCATCTTCTTCTTCTTCGGAGTCGTAATCGCCGTAAGCAATCGCGGCACCAGAGCCTTTGTTTTCCGTTGGAAGCACCTGTTTCGCAGTCGACATTTTCGTGGCATCGCCTTCTTCAATCTTTTCGTCGACAACGTCGTCACCCATCTTCACATCTGAGGACAGCACTGTAGCTTTATCGTCGACAACATCATCGTCGTCAGCAACCGCAGCGAGACCTATATCCATCTCGTCATCGTTATTATCATCACCCATTGGCTTCGCGGCATCTTCATCCGTATCTTTCAAAGGCGGTTCGTCCGGGAACGCGACGCCCTTCTTCTTTGCAAATGCCGCTTTCTTCTTCGCTTTCGCGTCCATCTCTTCGACGATAAGTTTGGCTTTCTTCGATTTCTTCTTTTTAGATTTCTTCAACGCCGATTTGACTCCGGCGTCGCCGAACATATCATCGTCGCCTTGATCCACGCCGGCTAAAATGTCCTCCAAGAGTGCGTCCGCGTCTGCCGCTTCCGCTTCTTTTTGCTCCAACTCTGCCTTTCTCTTCTTTATATCCATTTTCGAACCGACTAAACCGATCCCTTTGCTCGCTTTCAACTTTTCCTTCTCCAACTGTTTGCGCTTCTTTTCCTTCGCGAGCTCCTTCTTGGACTTGGCATTCGCGGTACCATTCCCTCCGCCCTCGTTCTTTTCCGCGTCCATGCCACCAGTACCATTCCCACCGTCCTTGTCATCCTCTTCGTCTCTGTACGCTGGATTCTCTCTCGTCCAATCCTCTTCTTCGCCCATATCGACATACTCGTCGTTCTCTTCCGCGCCGACTACAAAGTTCGCGTTTTCTTTTCGTCGCTTCGCAACCAGCGTCGCGTACTCTTCTTCCGTCACCTGGTGGGTTCGATGATGAATGTTGGTGTAAGTATTTCGCGGCATCGTTCTTGTTCTTATTCTTTTTCGTCGTCAAAGTCGTCGTCAAAGTCATTTTAAAGGATTCAAAGAAGAAGACGGGAGACGACGACGACGACGAAGACAAAGGAAAAGAGGCGGTGGCAAAGTGCACACATTTTTTTGAATTTTTCGATTGACGTTGGACAAAAGTATCGGCGATTGAGGAAAAAAAGAAGAAGAAGAAGAAGGGGAAGGAGAACGCACCTCATCGTACACGTTCGCGACGTCTTCGTCGCCGTCGATATCGTCGAGCCGTTTCTTGCCATCTTCTTTCAGACGTTTGAGTTGCTCTAACCTCTGCTTCGCCTGGTCGGTTTTCGACGCGTGACGACGCGACGGACGAGCGCTCATGATGTTTTGCGCTCGCTCTTATTCCTTCCCTTACGACGGGTGTGTCTTTTCCTCTTCGATCGACAGGCGCAAACAAAAAACCTCGTAGAGAACAACACCAACACCAACGCGTCTCCACCACAACCGCGACGAAGACGAACGCTCGAAAGACGAACTGACCACCGATCGAACTGTTTTGCGATTCAGACCACGCAGGAGCCGACCGCGCACCAACGTCGTATGTGTGGTGATGACGACAAAGCGATTTTGATTTTGACGTCTTCTTCTTCGCAAAAATGTGGAATTTTCAAAAATTCAAACTTCTCTTCTTCTTCCGTCTTCTCTTCTTCATTCTTCTTCAAAAAAAAGTCGTCTAAATAAAGTCGTCCAAAATAAAGTCATGTGTGTTTTTTTCGTTACTACGAGAAGTCATTATTATTCAACAAAAAAAAAGAGGAAAACGACGAGGCCTTGCAAAACAAGAGGAACGCAGAGCGGCATCTCTGAAAAGCACACAAAACGGCGCCAGAGGACGTACTGGTAGAGTTGGCATTGTTTTCGTAGCACATCATCTTCTGACTTTTAAAAAAACTTTTGTCGTGTTGGTCCATATTGCTTCGCGCGTTCGGGTTTTTCTTTTTCTATTTCTATTTATTTGCGATTTTTACGTCATCATCTCTCGCGGACTAAAAGCGTTGTCCAACTTTTGCGCGACGAGCTCGAACCATGCCTGGTCGACTTTGGTGAACCCTCTCTGTCGATCAGCGGAAACGACGAGGAGTCTTTTATCACCAATCGCGACGCAACAAATCGCCTGGCTGTTTTGAGGTAAACCAAAACCTTTGGCGGCGGTGGTCGTCGGCGGCGGCGTCTCTCGGAACGAGAGCATTTCTTGGTCGTCTTGGATGAACTCGAATCTCCCGGGGAATAAGTTCGCGTTGGCCATGTAGTTTTGTTTGCCCGACGTTAACACTTCTTTACACACGGATCCAACTCGACGCGTTCGATTTTCAAACAACACTTTCGGGTCTTTCGCGCAACACGTCCCGTCGTAAAATACGACTGTACCGCTATTGTTTTCGTCGTCGTCGTCGTCGACGACGACGACTTCGACGACGCTCACGCTCGCGCACTTACTCGCCTCTCGCAACGTCTTCCCTGCCCAAAGCAGTTCGTTTTTACACCGTTCGTGCATGGTATCGTCGATGTAATTCACTTCATGTCCATCCAAGACGACCGTCTCCGGTGTTCTCGGCGCTATGGAGACTAAGGTTAACCCGGTAAGAATCAGCGTCGCGCTCATGACGACGTCGATGACGTCCGCTCTGGACTGCGCGCTCGCCGCGTTTAACGTCGGCGCGACGTTCGACACCGCCCTGTTCAGAAGCAGCGCGAGTAAAGAGGCGGTGCCGACGTATGCGGGTACCCGGCGCGCGACCGCATTGTATCGAACGAAGACATCATCATCATCCGAATCGTTTTCGTCGTCGTCGTCGTCGTCGTCGTCGTTGTCGTCTTCCCTTTGCCACGCGTTGGGAGTCAAAAAAGACATCGTCGTCCGAATCGTTTTCGTCGTCGACACAAAACGCGGGGGCAAATGGCGTTTTGTGCGGAGACGAAAACGACGACCAAAAGCACCACCACGTGAGAGTGGTGGTGGTCGTGGTCGTGGTCGTGGTCGTGCCGTGCTGCACGCCATGGACGATGATGGTCGCGTGCAACGCGCCAAGGCGCGCGTTTGTGCGTAAAGGTGTGAAGAAACACGACGATGATGATTTGATTTTTTGCTATACCAACAAAAGTGTTCTATATATTCTATTCTCCGTACACGCACAACTTCCCTTTGCTCATCAAATAGCGCATGGTCCAGTGTTCGAACGGCATGTTGTGAGCCGGTCTGACTTCTAATTTCCGAGCGAAATACTTGCCACCTCTGTTATTCCCGCTAAACCCGTACACGTCTATTCGTTCGCACAATCTGCTGGCTAATAAGTTCAACGGTCTCGCCCACCCGCCAGTCGGGTGCATTTTCGACGGCGTCCCGGAAAGTTGGTATAATTCTCTGCGTAAACGAGCGATGGGATGCGCGCCTCCCATGCGCAACAACACTTTTCTTCCTTCCACTTTTAACGATTTCGGTACTAAATCGATGTTTTTGAGAAGCATGTACGCTAATTCTGGTTTGATGTCGCCTTTGCCTTGTGCTTTACCGGCGCCGCCGCCGCCGCCGGCGTAGTTCGATTTTACAATCGTAAACGTCGTTTTCGTTCCGACGGCTTTGGAGAAACCTTTCATCGGCGTGTTGTGTCTAAAAACCGTATCGTGCATATCAATTTCCGCGCCTCGGTTACCTTTCAATAAGTTATCGCTATTGGCGACGATCGCGCACGATCCTAACGCGCCTTCCGTAATCGACGGTAAATTCTCCGCCAACTTTAAAAACTTCTTCGTATCTTCCTCGCTGTTGACGTTGAACTTCAATCGTCGCATGATTCCTCGTCCACCCGCCGTGGTTGGATTTGCGCACTTTTCCGTCACATACACGCAGCTAATGTTGACGTATTTCGACTCGTCTCCTCCCGGACCCACCGCCGGCAGTACGCTTTCTCCGTCTCCCGCCAAGCGGTCCAACTTTCGTTCGATGACGCTTCTATTTTTCCTCGGGGCGCCGTTGCGCACGCCTTTCTTCGTCGGCTGACCAGGGCACACGTTTTGTGGTACGTTCGTAAATAGTGTCGTCCCGTGTTCTGTTGTTGTCGTTGTCGTTGTTCTCCCGCGCACTCTGGCGTCTCGATTAAACTTTCGCTCGTCCAAGGCCGTATCGAACTCGACGAAATCATCGTCCGATTTTTCTTTCTCTTCTTCTTCTTCTTCTTCTTTGTTTTGGTCGTTTCCATCCTCCTCGTACGTCGGTTCCGGCACCGGTCCATCCCACGCGTCGTCTCCTTCCTGCTCCGCCATAAAGAACCCTCCGCGTATTCTTCTTCCCCAAAACGACGTAAACGATTTCTCGACGTCCGGTCGGTTCGACGACACCAACGACACGCCCGACAAAGCGAAAACAATCGCGACGACACCACACGCCATCGCCATCAAAGCGAGAACGACGCACGCGACGACCCTGCGTCTCTTCTCGATCGTCGTCGGAAAAGACGAAGACGACGACGACGAAAAGTCCATTTTCCCCATCATCCTCTCTTTTTGTGGTGGTGGTGGTGAAGGTGGTGGTGGTGGAGTGCTGTTTTTTGGACACATTATTATTAATTTTTTTCTCTCCCTTTTTTTTTCGTTTTTTTTTGTCTTGTCATCTTTTTATCAATTTTTTATCATTTTTATCATTTTTATCATTTTTATCATGCCATGACTCCACCAGAAGAGTTTTTATAATAAGAGTGACTCCTTCCTTCCTAAAACTCGTTGTTGGTATTTGTACTCGAGAGGAGGACACGGACGAGACTCGTCTTACTCACGAGTAGTAGTATACGACGACGACGTAAAACGACGACGTAAAACGATGAGGAGGAGGAGGACCGTGACGTAAACGACGACGATGAGAGACGCGCCGTTGCTGACCACCACCACCACCACCACCAAAACGAAGAAAAGTCGACGCGAAAAGAATCGCATCGTCAATGTCTCGCGTCTCAACGTTTTCGCGCTGATTCTTTTCGCGTGTTCGGTCGTGAATCTGTTGTGCGCGCTGAAACGAAGCAACATCGACACGATACGAAGAGAAGGAGACAATGTCGTCGTGATGTCGTCGTCGTCGTCGTCGTCGTCCGGGTGCGAGAAGCTTTCGGGAAAGGCGTCGTACGAGGAATGCGTCGAGAGAAAGAACAAAGAAAGAAGAGACAAAGAGAAAATACGCGAAAGACTGAGAAAGACGAAAGAGGCGAACGTGCGGAATTATTACGAACAGAGGAGGAAACAGAAACAAGAGAAGTTTAAGGAAAGAGACGAGGAGAAAGAACGGTTCGTGTTGTCGGAGGCGAAAGGAAGTGGGGGAGAGAACGGCATTCGTGCCGCTTTGAGCGAGGAAGGAATTATTCGCGAGGCGTCGGTTTTAGAAAAGCCTTTGGAAACGTTAGAAGTAGGTAACGGAGGAAGATTTATATTTCCCGAGGAAAAAGGAACTACTAAGATGTTAGATGCGATATTAAAACCGTGCGCAGGCTCGAGAGATCGTAACGTGGAAACGACGACGACGTGGTTGGACGCGCCAGAACGGTTCGAAAGGCAAAACATACAAACGAGAAAGAAGGAGTTCGGGAAATTGAGCAAGAAGAAAGTGACGATAGGAAACGTGTTGATAAAATATCACGATAAAGCGTCATTGGTTTTACTGCCGTCTGGGCAAGTTGTGGCATTTTGGCAGTCCGGGAAAAACGTGGAGGGGGAACGCGGGCAACACGTGCGAGTGGCGACGTCAGAGGACGAAGGCGTGACCTTCGGGAACTCGTGGCCGCTGTTTTCGAAGTACGACGAAAGCGAAGGAGGTGAAATAGAGGACGAAGAAGTGACCGCGCAGTGGACGCCAGTACCACACGTTGATAAGGATGGGAACTTGTTACTGTTTTACGCCGAATCCGACGGTGGGTGCGAATATCGCGATCGAGGCAGAATTCGATACGTCCCAGGAGGCTCGATTAAAGTCGTCAAATTAAATCTTTCGAGACTGGGGAATTTAGACGAAGCTCGCGTCGATAAGCTTTCAGCATGGACGGAACCCGCAATGGTATATTCGATTTACGAGGAAAACTTTGTGCCAAAAAATATCGCCAATCCAGCCGTGGCATTGGAAAACGCCGAAGATGAGAACACTTTGATTCTTCCATTTTGGAGAGATAACTCTGTTTTACAATCAAAACGCGAATCGTTCACGTCTTCGAGGAAGGCACATTGTCGCGTGAAACAAAATGGAGAGGCAGATACGCCGGCGACGAGAACGATTCGCCCGAAAACAACATCTGCGGGTATATTGATTTCCAAAGATGGAGGGTCGAGTTGGCATGCGCGAGGTAAAGTTGAAGAAGTACCCGTCGAAAACGACGACGACGATGAAGAAGGTGGTGGTAACGAAAATTGGTCGGTTGGTGCGAAGACGACGACGTTGACTGCGCCGAGCGTTTTCGTGAGCGGTGGTAAGGATAAAGGTGACGTAAAGTTGATCATGTATTTGCGCTCCCAATCCGGCGGCGTTTATGTAACAGAATCAGAAGATTCTTCGTACAATCGTTGGTCCGAGGCGAAGAAAGTCAGCGATTTGAGACATGAACCTGGAGCGAAAACGTTCGCGCAAAGCTGGAGAATAGGTGGAGAAGGACAACGATTCTTGAATATCGTCGCGTTCAACGACCACAATAAGGGTGAAATAATATTCGATAGCGATAGTAGTAGCAGCAGCAGCAAAGGAATAGTAGAAGAAGAAAATGATGAAGAAGGAGAAGAAGGGCGTGGCAATGCGCTCTCCACACGTCGAGATGTATTGAAAGAACTGATGGTCAATTCCGAGACGGCAACAACGACGCGCAAACGAAGAGTAATAAAACTTCCGGACAAGGTGCGAACGCAACTCACGCTCGCCATCTCCGAAGATGCGGGATCTGACGCATTCGATTCGAGTTGGACGAAAATGAAAGGATCGGTAGCTGGTGTCGTTGGGAGTGGAATTGCACCAGGATTAATGTTTCATAATCCGTGGGTGTTGCGCGTTGGATGTAAAGTTCTCGTTGCGTATTCAAAAATGTACGTCGCAAAGTTCGGGCAAGGAAAAAATAAGGAAGAAGCTCATTATTCGGTTCGAGTGTCACACGTTGAATTTACCGTGAACGACGAAAATGTGTGCAGTTCGAATATGCGACGGTATTTATGCGGGAATAATGATGACGGGATACCGGAAGAGGAACCAGACGACGAAGAAGAAACCAACGCTGGTGAAGAGGAAGGTGCGGACGAACGAGAAAACCGAAGAACGGCAAACCAATCAAAGACGCGTGATTCGTTAAAAGCATTACAGCTCATTCGAAACATTAGAAGGCGACATGGGGAGCACAATTCGTAGTATGTATAGAAGATTTGATAGTCAGAGCAGAGCTTTTGCTCTGTGCATGGGTACGCGCAAAAATTATTTTGCGAATGCAATTTTTTAAACATCGTTTTCTGCCTCCTCTTCTTCTTCGTCTTCTTCAATGCTATTACTATCGCTCTCGTTATTATCTTCCCCTCTATTCCTAATACTATTGCGATCATTTGCAGATGAAATCATTCCAGCAACAAAAAATACGACACCGGCCACCGCAAAGCACAGCGTAAAACCTTTCATGACCAATCGCCAATTCTCATTCGATTTTATGAGAAAGTACCCGAATAACGGTGGCGATGGCACGTCGCCAAAGACATGCACGGCAACTGTGCACAAAGCACACGCTAAAGGTCGACTACCAGTAGGGACAGACCACAGGACCACCGCGTTTATCGGCGCTTGGAGCATAAACGCAAACGATTCTCCAACGGCGAGGAAGAAGAGAAACACGTAAAAGTTGGTTGAGGAGAAGGAAATGCCAACGAAGATGAATGCGAAGAAGGAGCAGACCGCGCTGAAGTAGAGATTATCAGACACGGCAGCGTCCATAGATGACGAAGACAATGACCGAAATCGCCTTCCTCCTCGTTGATGTCTTCCCCTGGAATGATTTTGCAACCGCTCTTTCCTTTTTTGCGCGAAATAGTCTACGCCGATACCACCGAGCAACGTACCAAACACGCCGCAAAACACCGTCACCATACCTAACGCCGCATCCGCGTTCGATCGAGTCCCTAATTCGTATTTGAACAACGCAAAACCTGCTTTCGGTCCCCACGCGCTAAACACACCTAGAACGAGCGAATACCACGAAAACCCACTCAACGTGAGTAAAAAAGTTGGAATCTTGAGCAACTTTAAAGAATCGTACACAAACACTTCGACGACGTTTTTATTGTGTTGTTGTTGTTGTTGCTCTGTCTCACTCCGCTTCATTTTCCTCAAATCAATGGGTTCGCTCGTCGCACAGAACGCAAATAGCGGCACCAGCAAAAGCGCGTTGCCAAAAAACGCAAACCGCCATCCCAAGTACGTCCCAACGATTCCACCATACACGATACCTAAAGCCACACCAAACGGCACGCACAAGTATAGATAACTCAACCATCTCGTCTTCATCCCCTTTGGCGCGTGGTCGTCGATAAATGGCGCCGCTAAGGCTACAAAGCTCGCCTCGCCGACGCCGATGATGATTCGCATGAGTAACAAGAATCGAAAATTGGGACTCAACGCGCATCCCAAATCACCAACCGCGCACGCACCCAAACCAATAGCTATCAACGTAAACGCGTTGACGCTTCGTGATAACTCCGAAAACACCGGTGCGCCAACCAGTAAACCAATCACAAACACCGATTGTAACACGCCGTACTCGGCGTAATCGACGTTGAAATCGCCTTGCAATCCGTATCCTTTCGCGTTGGCGTTCGACGACGCGTCTTGGTCGTCGTTTCCTCCTGGAGGTTGTCCACTCACCGCCGCGGAAGAAACCACTCCTCGATCTACGTACAACGCGATCGCGACGAGGCAAAATAAGCAGAGCAATCTTTTCGGGGAGAACCATTTCGGCAGTCTTTCTACGTAAGACTCATCATCCGCTCTCGTCATCCCATCGTCTTCCCCAATCGTGAGAGGTGTCGTCTCTTCCTCGTTGGTCCCACTCGTTTGTCCAACGCGCGCGCTCATTCTCTCTCGCGACTTCCTCGCCACCTTCAAAGTTTGGGCCGAGTTCGTCAAACCTCCCTTTCCGCGCGACGACTACTCTGTCGTGTCGTCTTCGTCGTCGTCGTCGTCGTCGTCGGGATGCTTAAATCCGGCGCGTAGTAGTTGTGCACGACCGACGCGCCGGCTAACGCGGAGAAAAACGCCACGCCGAACGCTCTCAGCGGTGGTGGCATGCGGGGTTCTCGATCGATCGATCGATCGAGGTCGTCGTCGTCGTCGTCGTCGTCGTCGCCTTTTACTAAATACACACAACAGTGTATACTACTACTATACGTATGTAAAGCACTCTTCTTACTATATGTGATTTTTTTATTAAAGTTTCGTTCGTTCGTTCGTTCGTTCGTTCGTTCTTTTTTTGTGAAGAGAAATCGTTTTAGAAGAAAGAAACAATAATTTTTGAAAGAATTTTTGTGTCAAATAAATTGTATGGAAAAAAAGAAAGACACAACGACAAAAACATAACCATCATCATCATCGAGCGTGGTCCACCGTCGTCGTTTACGTCGTC
>MDTG01395712.1_pt1 | contig 15555 bp, 11 predicted proteins | sample 811421 | NCBI WGS metagenome assembly MDTG01 (sample SAMN05326645, study PRJNA326480) | marine metagenome | isolation source: seawater | place: Pacific Ocean: South East | collected 2011
ACATGACGTCCGCGCGATTCATCGTGCGCTTGTTATGCGTAACGATGATGAACTGACTCTGGTCGACAAAGCGGTCGAGGACCTTGAGGAAACGCCCGATATTGGACTCATCGAGGGGCGCATCAAGCTCGTCCAGCACGCAGAAGGGGCTGGGCTTCACCATGTAGATCGAGAACAGCAGCGCTACTGCGGTCATCGAACGTTCTCCCCCGGAAAGCAGTGTAATGGATTGCAGCTTCTTACCCGGCGGCTTGGCGATCACCTCGATCCCACAGTCGAGGGGATCCTCTTCGTCCAGCAGGATAAGGTCCGCCTTGGCGGAAGAACCGAAGAGCTCCTTGAACATCTCACGGAAGTTCGTCTGCACCTGTTGGAAGGTCTCCGCAAAGAGAATGGTAGTTTCCGTATTGATCTTCTCGATCACATTCAGGAGCTCTTCCTTTGCAACGATCAGGTCGTCATGCTGGCCCTTCACAAAGTTGTGTCGTTCCTCAAGCTCTTCATACTCATCGATGGAATCGATATTGACCGGACCCATGCTGTCCAGCTTGCGACGCAGCTCGGCTACCGCGATGTCGATAAACTGCCAGTCTGGTCCATCCTCGAGCTCAATGTTTTCGAGTTCCTCTTCCACCCGGCCAGCAATCGTGGCAGCCTCCTCGTCCGACTCTGCTTCCTCGTCGTCGACCCCAGCACCCTCTGCTTGAGACTCGGGGTCGGAACCCTCGGTCCGCTCGGCGTCGGAGGCTTCTGTGTTACCGGTCAGCTCCTCATTCTCAGCGCGAGCAGCAAGAGTTGCTCGACGCTTCTCGAGGGCACGCATGGCTTTTCGCTGCTCCATCATGCAAGCCAGAAGCGCATGCGAGTCAGGCTCGAAGTTCTGCAGATCCACCTGATAACGTTCCATTACGCTCTCAAGGAGGTTTTCGAGTCGCATTTCTATCTTAGCGAGCGCCACCTCCTCCTTCCCACGCTGCTCTCCCAGCTGGTCAATCCGGTGGCGTAAGTCAGAGAGGGTAGCCTCCGCTGCATTGATGGACTGCTGCATCTGGCCGCGGCGGCCGCCGGCTGCCTCAAGCTCTCCTTCGACCTCAAGAGCGAGCCGGCCCTGGTCCGAAATTTCCACCCGAAGCCTTTCGTCCTCATCCCCTGCTGACCCGATCCGCCGTTCAAATTCCTCAATCTCAGCGAGGCGACGGGTATTCAGCTCCCGCAATTCGCCGATCCGGGTCTGGATGGGGAGCTGTTGCTGCTCGGCTGCTTCCTGAGCTCGCCGCTCCACCGCCAGAGCGGTCTGGAGCGCTCCGTGCTCCTCGCGTTCGCACCCTTCCTGCCGACTCAGCTCATCCAGCTCCACGCTCAGACGACTGATATTTCCTTCTACCGACTCCGAACGCTCGCGGGCCGTATTGAGGTCGCTCTCAAGAATTACCCGCGCCTCATTAGCGCTTGCCTCGCGCTTCTGCAGCTCGTCCTGCTCTCTTGTCACGTTTGCCAGTTTTCCTTCGAACGAACTCACCTCCTGGCCTGCCAGCGAAGCCCGTCCACGCAGGGTGGACAGTTCCACCTGCTGGCGCTGGAGGCGATCCTTGGACTGTTCGGCTGACGCCTGCAATTCGCTGGTTCGATGCTCCTGGGAATGGACCTTGTCGCTTTCTTCTCGCAGGAGAGCTTCGAGGTGCTCCACTTCCTCCTCAAGGTCCGAGACCTCCTTGCTCCGTTCCAGCAGGGAGGCTCCAGCCTCTCCCGCCGCTCGACCACCCCGGAAAACCCCCTCCGGACTCAGCACCTCTCCTGCCCGCGTCACGCAGGTCCACGATGGATTCTGGACCCGAAGGGCATGCGCGGCTGGCCGCCCGGATACGATCAGGACCCCCTCCAACAGCTTTGCCACTATTGAACCCACTTCGTTATCAGCCTCCACACAGTCAGCCGCCCAGCACTCGGCGCCTTCTGGCACGGTCATGAGCTGACGATCCCCCGCTGGTCTTACCCATTCAGGTGCAATGATCGAAACCTCGCCCTGTCCACTCTGGGAGAGATGATCAAGAATCGCATCGGCCAACTCAGCGTCGCGCACGAGGATGGCCTCCAGGTTAGATCCGAGAGCCCCTTCCACGGCCCGCTCAAACCCAGCCCGTACTGCCAGCTTACTGCCTAGCACTCCACGTAACCCCGGTTGGATGAGCTGGGGATCGTCAAGGCCGGCCAGCACGCTCTGGGTTCCCTTCCTGAAGCCTTCCCCCCGGGCCAGAAGCTGCTGCAGCAATTCGAGGCGGGATCGCCGGGCCGTCAGATCCCGGTCCAGTTCCACTCGGCGATTGCGACCAGCCTCCAGATCCCCGCGCGAGTGCTGGAAAGCACGTTCGGCGGCCAACTTCTGATCTTCAATCTGCTGCGCACGCGCCTCCTCTTCCGTGATCTTTGCCTTCAGCTCTCCCTCTGTAGTCTGCAGTTCCGCGATTTCCACCCGCAGGACCTCCTCTTCCTCTCCAAGTTGCCGTAACCGGTTCCGGCTCGCCTCCGAGGAGGAGTCCGCACTTTCGATCCGGGCCTCGGCCGAAGCCACCGTGGCCTCGAGACGTTTTGCCTCCTCCCGCGCTTCATGCAGGAGCCGGGCAGTATCCTCGCGTTGTTTTCCGAGATTCTCTACCAGCTCGGTCTTCTGATGCAGGGCCTGCTCCTGCTCCCCGATCCGACGCAGTAAGGCATCGAGCTCTTCCTTCGAGACACTGAAATTGAGCTCCTGCTGAGCCAGCTTCTGCTCTGCGCTCTGGAGATCGTCACGGTTTGTCTTAATCCGCTCGCGTAATTCCTCACAGCGCTCCTCGTTGAACCGGATCCGGCTCTCTGCCGCATGGGACGCATTCTGGTGGCCGGAGAGCATTTGTCGCAGCTCCGAGAGTTCACTTTCGAGGTTAGTCGCGCTATCACGGGCGGACACCACCGCCATCTCGACCTCGGGAAGGCTCTGCTCCAGAGACGAGCGCTGCAGCTCAATCGACTTGAGTGAAGTAGCCAGCTCCTCCCGTTCCCCTGACTGGTCACTGAAGCGCCTGTGGCATAGATGGGTATCAAGAACCTTCACGTCGTTCGCCAGAGCCTGGTAACGCCGCGCCTTGGACACCTGGCGCTTGAGGGAATTGATACGACGCTCCTGCTCTTCAAGGACGTCATGAACCCGGAGCAGGTTAGCCTCAGTGTATTCCAGCTTGCGAAGGGCCTCCTTTTTTTCCTTTTTAAACTTGGTGATCCCCGCCGCCTCCTCAAATACCTGCCGACGGTCCTCTGGCTTGGCACTCAGGAGCATGTCGATCTTTCCCTGCTCCATGATGGAGTAGGCCGACCGACCAATTCCCGTGTCCATGAATAGTTCATGGATGTCGCGCAGACGGCACAGGGTATCATTGATACGATATTCTGACTTACCATCCCGGAAGACCCGGCGCGTAATGGCCATTTCATTATATTCCGTCTTCAGGGCCTCTTCACAATCGGTGAGGTTGAGGGTCACCTCCGCCATTGGCAGGGCCTTGCGCCTGTCAGTCCCGTTGAAAATGACGTCCGCCATCTCGCCCCCTCGCAGCGCCTTGGCCGAGGTTTCCCCGAGAACCCAGCGCACCGCGTCCACCACATTGGACTTCCCACACCCGTTGGGCCCCACGATCCCGGTGATCCCCTCGTGGAATTCGAACGTGGTACGTTCTGCGAAAGACTTGAAACCTTGAAGGACGAGGGATTTGAGATGCATTCGAAGGTAATAATTACGGCTTCACCAGAAGCTATGGAGCAGCCCTTGGTGGAGCAAGCAAAGATACACCCCAGATCAATATATTGTGCCTCCTTCACATTTTCATACAGCCTGGATGGTAAGCACGGTATTTAGTTTATAAAAATTAACATTTTAGCTGGGTGAATCTTTCTCCCATCTTCCCCGCAGGATCAACTTCCGAGCCGTCCTTCGATCTCCCCCCGTAATCCCTTTTCAACCGCAGTTGACCGACCCGCCAGCCCCCTCTAGAACCCCGGCTCATGTCGAATTTTCTCAACGAGCTCTTCACTCTTGAAGGCAAGGTGGCAGTCGTGATCGGAGGAACCGGTGAACTTTGTGGCGCCATGGCCGAGGGACTTGCCCAGGCAGGGGCCGAAACCGTCCTGGTGGGCCGCAGCGAGGAAAAAGCTGCCGCTCGCATGGCTTCGATTGCCGAAAAAGGAGGGAAATCCCGCTTTATTGCAGCTGACGTGAGCAGCCGGGCAGCCCTCGACTCCCTGCGGGATGAGGTCCTCGCCCAGTGTGGCCGCGCTGACATCCTGATCAATGGAGCGGGTATAAACTCTCCTACTCCTGTCCTCGACATCGCCGAAGAGGAGTTCACGCGCATTATTGATGTGAACCTGGCGGGAGTCCTGCGGGGCTGCCAGAGCTTCGGATCCTACTTCCTCGAGAACAACATATCTGGCTCGATTATAAATCTGGGCTCAATTTCGGGCCTTAATCCTCTCTCGCGCGTCTTCACCTACTCTGCCTCCAAGGGAGCTGTTCACAACCTGAGCCGCAATCTGGCGCGGGAGTGGGCACCCCATCGCATAAGGGTCAACACCCTCGTTCCGGGCTTCTTTCCGGCCGAACAGAACCGCAAGGTCCTCACCCCTGATCGAGTGGCCCAGATCATGGGACATACACCCATGGATCGCTTTGGGGAGGCACCCGAACTCGTAGGAGCCACCCTCCTATTGGCCTCGAACACGGCGGGGGGGTTCATTACCGGAACGGAGATGATCGTGGACGGCGGATTTAATGCAGTAAGCATCTAAAAAAACCACCGGCCCGAAGAATCCGGGCCCAGACGGTCCACGGGCTCCGAGCGGCTCGAGGAAGCTTTCCCGGACCTCCGGCTCCCTCCCCGCTCAGCTGCTCCTGCAGTTCCAATCTGTCGTGCGGACCAGCCCAGGCGACGCCGAAACCGGCGGCGGGGCTTCCGTTCGGTCCCTAACCCCTTGCAAATACACATTCTCCCCGCACAGTGCCTTGCCCTTGGCGGCCCCTGCGTGTATGCAACCCGCCGCTTTTCATAGCGTCTCCAACTGCTCCTTGCCTGCTCATGATCAAGTGGATTCTCCAGAAGATCGTCGGATCGAAACACCAGCGCGAATTGAAGCGCATGTGGCCGGTGGTCGCCAAAATCAACACGATCGAGGAGGCCCTCCAGAAGGAGTCTCTGGAAACTATCCTCGAAAAGGTCGCAGGCTGGCAGAGGCACCTCCATCGCTACCTCCCCCTCAGCACAGCCACCAAACGGGAAATCGAGCGTATGCCTCCCGAGGAACTTGGCGCCATGGCCACCGCAGTGGGTGAGCGCCTCTCTTCCCTCCACGAGGAATTCCCCGATCTCCCCCAGCACATCGAGGCGACCCCCGAATCAATCGAGGCTGCCAAGGATTCATTCCGTGGTATCGAGGACAGCTTTCCTGAACTGCGGCGCAAGTATCTTGAAAGCATCCTGCCAGAGGCCTTTGCAGTAGTTAAGAACGCCGGTCGGCGCCTTGTCGGCGAGACCATCGAGGTGTGTGACCAGCCGATTGCCTGGGACATGGTCCACTTCGACGTCCAGCTCATCGGGGGAATTGCGCTTCATCGCCGCATGATTGCAGAAATGCAGACCGGGGAAGGCAAGACCCTGGTGGCCACCCTCCCGGTCTTCCTCAACGCCCTGACCGGCCTCGGTGTCCACGTCGTGACCGTCAACGACTACCTCGCCCGCCGGGATTCGGAATGGATGGGCGCGGTCTTCAAGCTTCTTGGGCTGACGGTGGGATGTATCCAGAACCAGCAACCTCCTCCGGAGCGGCGGGAACAATACGGTTGCGACATCACCTATGGGACCAACTCGGAGTTTGGATTCGATTACCTGCGTGACAACGGCATGGCATCTTCCCGCGAGGAGCAAGTCCAGCGACCACACTACTACGCCATTATTGACGAGGTCGATTCCATTCTCATCGACGAGGCGCGCACACCGCTCATTATATCCGGCCCCTCCGTGATGAGCTCCTCCACGGAGCAGTATGTCCGCCACAAGGCCCTGGTTGAGCAACTCGTCAAGCGGCAGAACCTGCTCTGCAACGAGCTGGCAGGGCAGGCCAAGAAGCACCTCGACGCGGACGAGGAGGAAGAGGCAGGGCGCTGCCTCTTCAAGATCAAGCTGGGCCAGCCACGGAACCGTCAGCTCATGCGGATGATGGAGGACCCCGATCTGCGCCGCCTGGTCCAAAAGAGCGAGCTCTCCATGTATCAGGACGCTCAGAAGAAGGAGCTCTTTGCCGTCAAGGAGGAGCTTTACTTCACGATCGATGAAAAGGGGAATGACGCCGACCTGATGGAGATGGGGCGAGAGTTCCTCTCACCTGATGACCCGGACGCCTTCATCCTGCCGGATCTGGCCGAGGCCTTCGCGGAAATCGACGCCGATCTCGATCTCGATGAAGAGACCGCCCGCTCGCAGAAGCAGGAAGTTGAGGAGAACCTCGATCGCCGGGGTGAAAAGATGCATTCGATTTCCCAGCTCCTGAAGGCCTACTGTCTTTTCGAAAAGGACGTCGAGTACGTCGTGCAGGAGAACAAGGTCATCATCGTGGACGAGAATACGGGACGCGAGATGCCGGGGCGGCGCTGGTCTGATGGTCTCCACCAAGCCGTGGAAGCCAAGGAAGGGGTCGAGATAGAGCGGGAGACCCAGACCTATGCTACCATCACAATCCAGAATTACTTCCGCCTCTACGAAAAGCTCGCAGGCATGACGGGAACAGCTGAAACCGAGGCCGCAGAGTTTTCCGATATCTACCGTCTCGACGTTCTGCCTATTCCCACCAACGAGCCGAACAAGCGCGAGGATCTCAACGACCAGGTCTTCAAGACCCGGCGGGAAAAATACAACGCTGTGGTCACGGCCATCCAGTCCGCCCATGACAAGGGTCAGCCCGTGTTGGTCGGCACAGCCTCCGTGGAGGCTTCCGAGACTCTTTCCCGCATGCTCAAGCGTGGAAAAATCCCCCACTCCGTTCTCAACGCCAAGTATCACCGGCAAGAGGCCGAGATCGTGTCCCGGGCCGGGCAGAAAGGCTCCGTCACCGTCTCCACCAACATGGCCGGACGGGGAACGGACATTAAGCTTTCAGAGGGTGTTCCCGAGGCCGGAGGCCTTATGGTGATTGGTACTGAGCGCCACGAATCCCGTCGGATCGACCGGCAGTTGCGTGGTCGTTGTGCCCGTCAGGGAGACCCGGGCGGGTCACAGTTCTTTATCTCGTTCGAAGATGACCTCATGCGCAATTTCGCAGCCGCCGAGCGGATGACCAGCATGATGGAGCGCTTCGGCATGGAAGACGGGGAGGCTCTTGAGCACCGCTGGCTCAATCGCTCGGTGGAAACAGCCCAGAAACGGGTCGAACAGCTGCATTACCGGCGTCGGAAGTATGTCCTCGATTTCGACGACGTGATGAACAACCAGCGGGAGGTGGTTTACGGATACCGAAACGAAGTCCTTACCTCCGAGGATCCTCGCGAATTGATTTACGAAATCGTCGACAGAGTGATACCCGCCGAGGTGGAAAAGTATCTCGTGGAGCGTGATGAGGGCTCTCCGGACTACAATGAGCTCATCGGCTGGGCTAACACCACCTTCCCGATTAATCTTAACCGGTCGCCGGAAACCTTCGACGGACAGGATCCCGACGAGATCGGCGCCATGATCATCGGGAAGGTCAAGACCGCCTACGAACTTAAGATCCAGGTGGAGGACCCTGCCCTCCTGGACCAGCTTGAACGCCACATCATCATGGTGGCCATCGACCGTCTCTGGCAGCAGCATCTTTATAACATGGACGCTCTGCGGGATGGAGTACACCTGCGTGCGCAGGGCCAGAAGGACCCCCTCGTGGAATACAAGAACGAAGCTTACAACCTTTTCGTAAGTCTCATGGACAGCATCGAGGGAGAGGTCCTCACCAACCTCTTCCGAAGCACGACCAATCTTGAGAACTTCGAACAGTTCCTGCACAACCTTCCCTTCGACATGAATGACCCGGGGGCCGCCAGTCCGGGCCTCGGCCAGGGAAACCTCGCCGCTTCCGGAGCCGCAGGCCCGGCCTCGGAAGGCGGGGGCCAGCTCAAGCTTAACATTCCCAAGCGCAGGCCTAGCATCAAGGTAGGCCGCAATGAACCCTGCCCCTGCGGCTCCGGAAAGAAATACAAGGCTTGCTGCGGTCGCCAAGGCTGATCGAAAAGACGGAAACCCGGGCGCAGGAGATCTGCTGTTCCCTGCAAAATCTCCACTTGACGGGTCCGCTCGCCCCTCCTAGGCTCCGCGCCCCCAAAACCTGTTGGGGCCACTATTCACTATCTCCATGGCACAAAGTCACGATCGCGGCGTTCAAATCAAGAAGGGTGAGTCCGTTGACCGGGCCCTCAAACGGCTGAAGACCAAGCTGGATTCCGAGGGTATCATCGAGGAAATGCGACGCCGGCGTGCATTTGAGACTCCTGCCGACCGGAAACGACGGAAGGCCCGCAGCGCCATCAAGCGCAACCGCGTTCGCTGGCGCTACATCTCGGAAGCTACCGAGAAGAAAATCGAAGAGCGCAAGGCTGCTGCTGCTGCCCACGCCGCGTCAGCGGCTCCGAGCGAGTAGGAGTAAGTCTCTCACCTCTCCGCTTCGCGGTCCTAGCCTTCGTAGGCTCTGACGATCAGGGTTGCATTATGCCCACCGAAGCCGAAGCCGTTACTGGCTGCCACCTTGATCTTCACCTCGCGCGCTTCGTTCGGCACATAGTCGAGGTCGCACTCGGGATCCTGATTCTCAAGGTTAATTGTGGGCGGGAGCACCCCATCACGAATGGCGAGGATACAGGCAGCCAGCTCGACCGCGCCGGCGGCTCCAAGCAGGTGCCCCGTCATCGACTTTGTTGAACTTACTGCCAGCCCATTGGTGGCGTGTTCACCACAGGCCACCTTGATGGCGAGCGTCTCCGCGATATCTCCAAGCGGAGTAGAAGTGCCATGAGCGTTGAGATACTCGATGTCCTCGGGATTAACCTTCGCGTGCTTCATCGCCATTCTCATGGCCCGGGCTGGCCCGCTTCCATCCGGGGACGGGGCACTCAGGTGATGAGCATCAGCGCTTACCCCATATCCTGCCAGCTCAGCATAGATTTCGGCCCCTCGCCTTCGTGCGTGTTCGAGCTCTTCAAGCATCAGGACGCCCGCTCCTTCTCCCATCACAAAACCGTCGCGGTCCACGTCAAAAGGACGCGAGGCCCGCTCCGGCTCGTCATTACGCCCTGACAGGGCGCGCATGTTACTGAAACCCGCCAGGCCCATCTCCTGAATCGATGCCTCCGAACCGCCCGCGAGAATTGCATCGGCGTCACCAAACTTCAAAATTCGCCATGCCTCGCCAACAGAATTGTTGGCCGTCGCACATGCTGTGACGATCGACATGTTAGGCCCCCCGAAGCCATACTCCATCGAAATCATGCCGGCTGCGATATTCGCAATCATCATTGGAATGACGAACGGGCTGACCCGCCCCGGGCCCTTTTCCATCAGGACCCTGTGCTGCTCAGTGAGAGTGCTCAGTCCACCGATCCCGCTCCCTACCATCACCCCTATTCTGGTCAGGTCCACCGTGTCAGGATCCAATCCGCTGTCTAAAAGGGCCATCCGCGCCGCTGGAATGGCAAATTGGGTGTAACGATCGGACCGCCGCGCATCCTTTGGATTCTTATAGAAGGATTTGGGGTCAAAATCCCGGATCTCCCCCGCGATCTTACACGGATACGGCGAGGGATCGCACTGCTCGATGGTGCCAATTCCCGAGCGCCCCTCCTTTAATCCTTCCCAGGTTGCTGCGATATCATTGCCGAGGGGGCTGACTGCACCAATGCCAGTCACTACAACTCTCCGTTCAAACATAAGCAAATGTCTACCTTGCCGGGTCGATCTTCCCTAAACCGGCCAGCGCCCTTGCGCAAGTCTCATCCCAGCCTGCGATCCCTTCCCCGCCGGACCGAGGTGCTGCATCCGGGACAGGTCTGGATCACTTCCCGGCTCTGCAGGCGCACAACCGCACCACAACCTCGGCATCGGAGAATATCCCGCCGCGCAGCCTTGGCCGCACGACGATCTCTCATCTCGTCCCGCAGTAAACCCAGTCCGACGACCGCCGCGGTGATGAACAGGATTGACGTAAAAAAATGCGGTATGCCTATTTCAATCATCGACTTCCTTCGAATCTGGCGAGCGCCCTCTCACCCGAACCTGAATCTCACCCCAGACCAGAGCCTCCCGGCTACTCTTCAACCGCTGGGCACGCAACCAGCGCGATATTGCCGCATCGAGAATGGACTCTCTCCCCCCGAGGACCTGGCAGGTCTCGATGAAACCCCGCTCGTTAACGGCAACCCGGAATCGCCGCTCCAGTCCCAGAAGCTCACGAGGACGCAAAGCACCAAGATCATCACCGTTTCCATCACCGATGAGCGAGCGGACAGTGCTGGTGGGAGGGGGATCACCCCAACGCCCGGAGAGTGAGGAACAGGCCTCCGTCAGGACGTGGGCCTCCACTTCTGCCTGGGCCGCAGCTCGCTGCATTTCTCTCGCCACCTCCGGCAGGCTTGGACGGACCGGGTCAAGAATCGGTGGTAATTTACTCTGCTCCGGCCGGTCGACGACTGGATGTAGCAGAGGCTCATGCTTCACTTGTGCCTGGAGGGCAGATTCAAACCGTCGCATTCGGACCTGCAGCGTCCCCTCCACGGCGGGCTCCCACCGGTCAATGTCCGGGGCCTCCCGCCCGACCCATTCCAGCCAGCGCCTTGAGGACTCAGTTCCGGAAATCAGCACCGTCAGGCGTCCTGCCTCTCGCAGTTCGGATCGCTCCTGCGATCCTTCTACCCGTAACAGGATGGCGCCTAGGCCGCATACCACCAGTGAAAGCACGACCGCCAATCCCATCCTACGGGTTGAGGAGTGACCTGCCCGCCAGCCGAAAGAGAGGCCCGCTTCCTCATCACGCTGCGTGCGCCGGCATTTAATCACGGGCTCCCTCCTGTTGCTCCAAGGACTCTGCCCCGATCGCCTTTTCTCCCAGGCTACGGAAGTCATTTTTTTCCATTTCCATCCGCCCTCCGAGGATGACCTCGATTCCAACCTCAGCCGCCAACCGCTCCAGATCACTGATTAGCCCGATGGCCATGTTCTCATCCATGATGGCAACCAGCACTTCAAGCCCCCGCTCCTCCTTGAGGGTCAACAGTTCCTCCTCGAGATTCTCGAAGGCAACCTCCCGCCGCCCGAGGTGAAAGCGGGGCTGCGGCCCATCTCGCCCGAAAAGGGTAGCTCGTTTCCCGGGGGGAATCGTATCCATTCGGGAGCTGAACATCATCTTGTTGAGAGGCACTCCCGCCTGTTCAGCTACAGCCGGTATCAAGGCGAAGAAAATAAGCAGGACGGCGAGAACATCGAGGACCGCAAGCAGATACAGGGCGGAGGGCCGCTCCGGAAGTGAGAGACGCGCTTTCACGAATTTCCGCTCCGCGGCTCTTTTTCCTTTTGCGATTCCACCTCCTCGCGGAAGGAGACAATCTCGGTATTCGAACGGGCATCAACAATGAGGTTAACAACCTCGATGCCGGTCCGCTGCAAGCGGTATAAAAGGCGCTTTGCTTTCCCAAGCATGGCCAGGTAGAAGATATAAGCGCAGGTTGCTATGCAGAGACCCGCTGCCGTCGTAACAAGGCTTTGAAATATGCCTCCTGCCAGGCTGGCATGGGTTATCTCACCTTCCGCCTGGTTGATTTCGGTAAAGACGTCGATCAGGCCGAGCGAAGTGCCCAGCAGGCCGGCCAGTGGTGCCACCATCGCAATCCCAAGGAGGGCACGCAGGTTTTTCTCCATGCGCGGCACCTCCATGCTGACCGCCTCGTCCGCTATTTCACGCAGGTCGGTCCTCTCCATGTGATGCCGACTCAACACGCTGTTGGCCACCCGACCAACCGGTCCGGGCACGCGGCCAGCTTCATGAATCGCCTCCGCGAACGCCTTTCTTCGAAGGTGATTCGATATTCCCAGGAGAAAATCAGCCGCATTAACGCGGACACCGTGAAAATAGAGCAGCCGTTCGAACACAAAGACGATTGCCAGAAACGCAAAGATGCCCTGAAGCCAGAGCACGGGACCACCATACTGCAGGAGATCTGCCATCGCAGGACACTATAGCTGGATCGCCCCTCTTTGGCTAGATGTTCTCTTAAGAGATGGGAATTGCTCCCGACTCACTCGCTCCCCATTGACCTTGACCCCTTTCCCGACTGCCTCTACCTAACGCAATGTCATTTGCCGAGCTTGGGCTCTCGGAGGAGGTCCTGAAGGCCATCGAAGAGTCGGGTTACACCAACCCAACCCCCATTCAACAACAGGGGATCCCGCTGGTCCTCGAGGGGCGAGATGTCATCGGCGCTTCCCAGACCGGCACTGGAAAGACCGCTGCCTTTGCTCTGCCAACCCTGAGCAAGCTCAGCCCCATTGGCAAACCGCAGTGCCTTGTTCTCGAACCAACCCGCGAACTCGCCCACCAGGTGGCGGAGTCCTTCGAGCACTATGGCAAGCATACCGGCTTCCGGGTGGCCCTCCTTCACGGGGGAGTCGGATACGGGCAGCAAGTGGAGCAGCTGGAGCGCGGGGCCGACGTCGTGGTAGCCACTCCGGGTCGACTCATCGACCTCTTCTACCGGGCCACCATGCGCTTCGGAGCGCTCAAGGTGCTCATTCTCGACGAAGTTGATCGCATGCTGGACATGGGCTTTCTTCCAGACGTTCGCAAGATCGTGAATCTCTGCCCGTGGGACGACCGGCAAACCCTCTTCTTCTCGGCCACCATGCCTCCCGCGATCCAGACTTTCGCGGAATGGTGCCTCAAGGATCCAGTCGAAGTCGAAATCGCCCGCCGGGCCGTGGCCTCCACGGTGACCCACGCTTTCTATCCCGTCTCCATGAACCAGCGAGACGAACTGCTTCTCGCCCTCCTGCAGGAAACCGACTTCCACAGCGTGATGATTTTCACGCGAACCCGCAAGGAAGCTGACTCCGTAGCCGGACTCCTTACCCGGGAAGGACACGAGAAGGTGGCGGTCATGCACTCCGACATCCGCCAGAACGACCGGATGAAAGCCCTGAAGGGATTCAAGGAAGGTGTCTTTGAGGTCCTTGTCGCCACCGACGTTGCGGCTCGGGGAATAGATATCTCCAATGTGACCCACGTCATCAACTACCGCGTCCCTGAGAATGCTGAGGACTACGTCCATCGCATCGGACGCACTGGTCGGGCCGAACAGGAAGGTGACGCCTTCACCCTCCTGACCGCCGACGAACTGGACTTCGCCGAATCCGTGGAACGCTTTATCGAAAAGAAAATCGACCGCCGTAAGCTCCCCGATTTCGATTACGCGTATACCGCGCTGCTGGATGATAAGCCCAGCAAACCGATCCGCCGCCCCCGGCGTCCCTCCGGGCGGCGGCGCCGCTAGAAATTAAGTTCTTTGGGGTTCTGTAATTTCCGATTCAAGGTAGGCTGAACCGCCACCATGCGCATACTTGCCATTGATCCAGCAATCCGAAACACAGGTTTCGCCGTGGTGGAAGGCGACCATAAGGACCAGCGCGCCCTCGCCTACGACGTGATCTCGATTCCGCGTAAAATCCCACAGTCCGAGGCCCTGTCCGCAGTTCGCACCGGTCTCGGGAATATTATTACAAAGTGGGAGCCTGACGAGGTGGCGGTCGAAGGCATAATCTACGTCCAATCTCACCGGACCGCGATTTCGATGGGAGCTGCCCGCGCGGCTGCCCTGATCGCAGCCGCCGATCACGGCCTCTCCGTCTACGAATACGCTCCCCGTAAGATCAAGCATGCTGTCGTGGGAAAAGGCGCGGCTGACAAGCAACAGGTTGCTTTCATGGTGCGAGCTCTCCTCGGCCTCTCCGAGACCCCTCCTCACGACGCCGCGGACGCCCTGGCGATTGCTCTGGCTCACCTCTTTGCTTCCGACCCTCTCAAACAAGCTGCCCTTCCCCGCTCACAGGTCTAGTCCCATGGAATCGCGCTGGCTCGGATCGGATCTTCTTTATGAGGAAGCCCTGCAACTACAGCAGGAAAACGTTTCGGGGCTTCAGGCGGGATCAGGACAGGAGTCAGTCTTCCTGCTGGAACATGCCCCAGTCTACACGATAGGACGCACCCGGGACCAGAGCAGCCTCCGTCAGCCCCGGCATCTCCCCCACCCCGTTGTGGAAATTAACCGGGGTGGGCAGGCTACCTACCACGGTCCGGGGCAACTGGTTGGTTACCCAGTTCTTGACCTGCGACGCTACGGCAGGGACCTGCACGCCTACCTCCGCCTTCTCGAAGAGGCCCTCGTGGCCTCCCTCGCTGACTATGGGGTAAAGGCCCAGCGCAGGGAGAACCTAACCGGGGTCTGGGTAGGTGAGCGTAAGATCGCCAGCATTGGCGTCGGGGTTCGCAAGTGGATCGCGATGCACGGGTTTGCGTTAAATGTCACGACGGAGTGCCTGCCCCCCTTCCAGTTCATCACGCCCTGTGGCCTGGACGGCGTGGCAATGACCTGCTTGTACCAGGAAACGGAGCAGCGTCCGCAGACCCGGGATGTTGGTGAAGTCGTCCTACGACACCTGACAAGACGCCTTGAGGCGCTCGCGGAAAAAAGCACCCCGTAAGTCCAACGTGGGGCACCACGGGCCGAGCCACCCGGACAAGGACGGGGCCCTCGATAATACGCAGACAGCCGTTTCCGCAGACGCGCCAGCCTACTTGGCTTTCGCGGCCTTCTCTTCTGCAACCTTCTTGATTACCTCCTCGGAGATTCCCTTGGGCGCAGCAGAATAGTGGGAAAACTCCATCGAGAACTGGCCCCGGCCAGAGGTCATGGTCCGCAGGTCCCCAATATACCCGAACATTTCTCCGAGGGGCGCTTCCGCCTTGATCCGGATTCCAGTTGGCGCGCGATCCTGGGCATGAATCATACCACGTCGGCGGTTGAGGTCGCCAATTACGTCACCCACGTTGTCCTCGGGCGTGAAGACATCCAGCTTCATGATCGGCTCCAGCAACTGGGGACCGGCCTTAGGTACTGATTGGCGGTAGGCCGCTCTCGCTGCGAGCTCAAAGGCGACTGCGGAGGAGTCTACCGAGTGGTGCCCTCCATCTCGCAGGGTTACCTTGAAATCGAGGCAGGGAAATTCGGCCAGCACTCCCTTTTCGAGGGACAACCGGAACCCCTTCTCTACCGCGGGAATATACTCTTTCGGGACGTTACCACCCACCACCTTGGATTCGAACTCGAATCCAGAACCCGGCTCCAGCGGCTCAATCGTGTAGTCGATCTTGCCGTACTGGCCAGATCCACCGCTCTGCTTCTTGTGGGTGTAGGAATCCTCAATCGTCTGGGTGACAGTCTCGCGATAGGCAACCTGCGGAGCACCG
>MDTG01032781.1_pt1 | contig 15553 bp, 15 predicted proteins | sample 811421 | NCBI WGS metagenome assembly MDTG01 (sample SAMN05326645, study PRJNA326480) | marine metagenome | isolation source: seawater | place: Pacific Ocean: South East | collected 2011
ACTTCTCCATAATTTTTTAACTTATATAAATTTTTAATTAAATTTGATTTATTGCATATGTACACATTTACACTAGAGCCTTCATTAATTGGTTTTACAACTACTGGAAAATCTAATTTTTTTTTAATATTTTTGATAATATTGTTTTCTTTGTTATTTTTTTTAAATTCAAATTTAATATATTTTGGAGTTAATATATTATTCTTAATAAATAATTTTTTAGATAACTCTTTATCTATTGCGATAAAAGATGACATTACTCCAGAATGAGTATATTTGATTTTTTCTGATTCTAGTATTGATTGAACATACCCATCCTCACCATATCTTCCGTGAAGCAAATTTAAAACTACATCTGGTTTAAATAATCTTAATTTTTTTATAAAGTTACCATCAGGTTCTGTAATTTTTAGATTGTATTTTTTATTTTTTTTTAATTCTAAAAAAACACTTTTTGCAGTCTGTAAGCTAATTTCTCTTTCATTAGAATATCCACCAGCTACTAAAAGAATTTTTTTTTTCATTCTACAATTATTATTTCAAGACTAATATCTATTCCTGTTTTTTCTTTAACTTTATTTTTAACAAAATCAATCAATGTCTTCATATCATTAAAGGATGAATTATTGGTATTTACAAAAAAGTTTGAATGTTTTTCTGAAACTTTTGCATCTCCAAATTTTATATCACTTGGTATTGATTCTTTTATTAATTGCCATACTTTTTTTTCTGTTTTGCCCTTTGGATTTTTAAATGTACTTCCTCCAGTTTTAATTCTAGTCGGTTGAGCTTGCTCTTTTTTTTCCTTTAGTTTGTCTATTTTTTTTTGTATTTCTTGTTTAATTTTTTTTGTTCCTTTAAAAGTTGCACTTAAAAAAATTATATCTTTTGGTAAATCTGTTTCTCTATATTGAAAGTTTATATTTTTAGAATTTATTGTTTTAACAATTCCATTAAAATCAATATATTGTACTGAAACTAAAATATCTTTAAATTCTCTATCAAAACAACCTGAATTCATTCTAATTCCACCTCCAACTGATCCTGGTATACAAGATAAAAACTCCATATCTCCAAGATTGTTTTCTTTCGCATATTCAGATAATTTTTTTTGGGATGCGCCACATCCTGCTACTATTAAATTTTCATTTAAAATTGAAATATTTGAAAATTTGCTTCCAAGTTTTATGATTACACCTGGAAAAGTTGCATCATTAATCAAAATATTTGAACCAGCGCCCAAAATAAAAATTTTTCCTCTATTTGAATAAATACTTAAAAATTCTACTAAACTTTTAAGGGTGTTTGGTTTAAAAAAAATTTCAGTTTTTCCTCCAATATTAAACCAAGTAAGTCTCTTTAAATCATAATTAAAAAAAATATCTCCATCTATTCTTGAGCTTATTTTTTCTATATCATTTATTTTCATTAAATATTTTTTTTTAGATTTTTCATCCAATTTGAAATTGATCCTGCCCCCATACCTATATAAATTTTATTTCCATAAGCGGTTTGTTTTAAAAATTTTTGTAATTTTATTTCGTTTCCAATATTGATTAATTTTACTTTTGAATTTTTTATTATTAATCTGGCAAAAGAATCATAAGAAAAATCTAAATTAACGCTCTCATTAGCTTTGTAAATTGGACATAATAAAACTACATCTGATTCTTTAAAACTTTTAGAAAATTCTAATTTCAAATTATTTACTCTTGAAATTCTGTGAGGTTGAAAAATACAAATTATTTCTTTTGTTTTATATACTTTTTTAACTCCTTCTAATACTGAACTAATTTCTGTTGGATGATGAGCATAATCATCAAAAAAAATAGATTTATTTTTTTCAAATAAAAAATTAAATCTTCTTTGAACGCCTTTAAATTTCAATAATCCCTTTTTAATAATTTTAAAATTAATACCAATAGAAAAAGAAACAGCAAATGAAGCAGTAGCATTTTTTATATTATGCAAACCGATCAGAGGTATCTTTATATTGTTTATACGAATTTTTTTCCCAGGAATATTTATTTTTAAATTAAATTTAGAAAAATTTTTATTTTGTGAAATATTGAATATTTGAAAGTTTGATTTTTTATTTACTCCATAAGTATAATAATTTTTTTTTTAATTTTTTTTAAAAGTTCTCTAGTATGTTTATCATCAATGCACAAAAATGTTTTTCCTAAGGAGGGTGTTTTTTCAATAAAATCAGAAAAATTTTTTTTTAAATTATTAATTGATTTGTAATAATCCAAATGCTCAGAATCTATATTTGTAACTATTGAATATGTAAATGGAATTTTAAGAAAACTTCCATCTGACTCATCTGATTCGATTAAACACCAATTGCTTTTTCCAAGTTTGGCGGAATTTCCAAAAGAATTGAGAACCCCACCATTTATAATCGTTGGATCTAGCTTTGCCTGACTAAATATACTTGAAATTAAAGAAGTAGTTGTAGTTTTTCCATGTGAGCCTGTTACTGCAATATTTCTCATTAAAGAAACTATATGTCCTAACATTTCTCCTCTCGAATAAATTGGTAAATTTAATTTTTTTGCCTGTTTTAATTCTGGATTGTTGTTCTTGATTGCTGATGAAATAACTAGAATACTGCTTTTATTTACATTTTTTCTATTATGATTTAAAAAAATTTTAATTTTTTTTTTTTTTAAATTTTCTATATTTTTATTGTTAGCAATATCACTTCCCTGAATTTTAAAACCTAGCCCTTTCATAATTAAAGCCAAGCCGCTCATTCCAATGCCCCCTATTCCAACAAAATGAATGAGTTCAGTTTTTCCTAAATTAATTTTCATTAATTAAACCTATTAATTTTTTGTTTACATTATTCCAAGTATTTTGGTTAGAAACTTTTTCTAAATTCTCCTTTTTATTAAAATAATCTTCTTTTTGATTAAATATACTAATAATTAAGTTTTCAAATCTAGTTATATCAAATTCATTTTGGGGGATCATCCAACAACTATTTTTTAGCTCATAATATTTGGCATTAAAAAATTGATGATCATCTTTGGCAAATGGAAAAGGAATAGCCAAAAAAGGAATATTTAAATATGAAAGTTCAGAAATAGATGTTGCGCCAGATCTAGTAATGGCAAGATCAAAATCATAAATAAATTTTGATAAATTTTCATCAAATTTAAATAGTCGATGTTTTATTTCAGCATTATTGTATTTTTCTTCTATAACTAACTTTTCTTTACTATCAAAATATTGTTGGCAGATCTCTAATTTTAATTTTTTTGCGATATTTAAAATTAGATTTGTTATGTTTTGATCAAAAAATTTTGCTCCTTGGCTACCACCAATAATTAATATTTTTTTTACATCTGCAAAATCTTTTTTATTATTTTTTTTACTTAAATATATTTCTTTTCTTAAAATTCGGTCAATTAAATAAATTTTATTTTTGTATTTTTTTGGCATCAATTTTAAATCTTTATCGTAACATATTATTTTGTGAGAAATACTTAGCATTATTCTATTTGCTCTGCCTATGACACTATTTGGTTCAAATAAAATAATTTTTATTTTTAAAATTTTAGCTGCAATACATATCGGCAACGACATGTATCCTCCAGTACTTATTAAAATATTTTTATCTTTTTTTTTTAAGTAAAAAAAAGATTTAAATATACAAAATATAAATTTAATAATATTAAATGGTAATAAATATATTTTAGAAAATAAATTGGGTACATCTATTAAATCATATTTATATTTATTATTAATATAATTAGTTCCTCTAAAATCTGTTAAGATTGAAACAATAAAATCATTTTTTAAATGATCATAAATTGATAATGCTGGAATTACATGCCCGCCGGATCCTCCTGTTACAATCAAAACTTTCTTCATTTTTAATTTATTTTTCTTTTTGTTAAATTTAAAATTATTCCAGAAATTATTGCTGTACTTATAATTGAAGAACCTCCATAACTTAAATATGGCAATGTCATTCCGGTAGTAGGTAACAATCTAATGTTTACTCCTATATGTACAAAAGTTTGTAATAAAATCAATGAAACGCTGCCAATTAATATCAGTTTAATTTTTTCTTTATTTATCAAATTAATTTTTTGAAAAATTTTGTAGGAAAATAACAAATACAATAAAATTATTATTATAACAATAATTGCACCAAATTCTTCGGAAACTACTGAAACTATATAATCAGTATGAGCCTCGGGTATCTTTGAATTAAGAGTGCCCTCTCCTATACCTTTTCCAAAAAATCCACCACTAATAATTGCGTCTGTTGCTTTTTCTGCTTGATAGTTGCCAGAATCTGATGAGTTTATAAATGATAAAAATCTAAATTTTATATATTCAAATTTTGAAACAAAAAAAATCAAATAAGAAGCGGTTAATGAAACAAATATAAAAAATAAAAAAAATAAATAAATATTAATACCAGACACAAAAATAAGTGTTAACCATAACATTGCCATGAGTAATGTTTGACCTAAATCAGGTTGTGAAATTAGTAATAATAAAGTAGGTAAAAGTATAAAGCTGGTGAGAAAATATTTAAAATATAAATTACTTTTATTTAAACATAATAAAGTTGATACCGTTATAATAAAAAAAGGCTTAATAATTTCAATAGGTTGAAATCTTGGTAAAAAGCCAAAATCTATCCATCTTTTTGATCCTTTTACTTCTGTTCCTATAAATGGAACTAATACTAAAGTAATAAATGAAATTAGAAATAAAATAATTGATACCTTAAATAAAAGTTCTTCTTCTAAGAAAGAAAAAATAATTAAAATAGCTACTCCTATAATTATAAACATAAAATGTTTAAAAAAAAATAATAAGAGTTAGTATCTAATTTGTCTGAAGCAATTAAAGAAGTTGAAACTAATGAAAAAAATAATCCCAAGAAAAATAAGATTAATATTAAAGAAAAAATATATTTATCAATATTTTTCCACCAATCATAATAATTGTAAAAATAATTTTTCATAAAATAAAATTTTATTTTTTTAAATAATTTTTAATAATTTTATTAAAATATTTTCCCCTATCTTCAAAATTATTAAACTGATCAAAAGAAGCTGCGGAAGGGCTAAATAAAATAATTTTTTTTTTTTCTTCTCTATTTTTTAAATCTCTAAAAACTAATACCATTGAATTTTTTAAATTCTTTGATATTTTATATTTAATTTTATTAGACAAAATTTTTGAAAAAAATGCTTTATCTTTTCCATAAATAAATGCTTTGATATTTTTATAATTTTCTTTTTTTAATTTTAATTGATCGCCTTTTTTTGCTAAACCACCTAAAATCCAGTAAATATTTTTAAAAGAATCCAGCAAAGGCAAAGTTGATGAAAGACTCGTTGATTTTGAATCATTGATTATAATTAATTTTTTTGATTTATAAATAATCTGTTGCCTAAAATCTAAACTTTTAAATTTATTTGTTACTTCAATTATTTTTTTAAAACTAAGATTAAAGTACTTTGATAAAGCAAGTATGAATGAAAGATTTTTAATATTAGATTTATTTTTAAAGTAATGATTGTCTATTAATTTAAAATACTTTATATATTTTTCATAATTTACTCTGCAAATTTTCGATTTAATTTTATTTTTTTTAATTAATCTATTTAATAAATCATTTTTATTTTCTATAAACGCATAATTATTTTTTGATTGATTTTGTATCAATTTAAATTTTGCTTTTACATAATTTTGAAAGTTTCCATGTCTTTCAAGATGATCAAATGATAAATTTAATATTAGTGAATATTCTGATTTATAATATTTGCTATATTCTAATTGATAAGATGATGCTTCTATTACAAAAATCGTATTATTTTTCAATTCTTTTTCGCATAATACTGGATTGCCTATATTCCCAGTCAGCCGAACATCCTTATGATGTTCTTTTAAAACATCATATAATAGTTTTGAAGTTGTAGATTTACCATTGGTTCCTGTAATGGTTATTTTTTTAATTTTTGGATAGCTTAAATAAAAAATATCAAGTTCTGTAATAATTCTAGAACTGTTTTTTTTTAAATATTTGGATAGCTTACATCTATTTATATCAATCCCAGGACTCAAAACTATATAATCAAATTTTTTTTTTTTTATTTGTTTGTGGCTAATTGTTTTACGCTTATATTTAATTGGAATATTTTTTTTATTATCATCAATTATTTTACATTCATTTTTTTTATGTAAAAATTTATAGGATGCAAAACCAGATTTCCCAAAACCATAAATTAAAAAATTTTTTTTATAAAATACAGATTCTTTTTGCATTCATTATCTTAATTTTAATGTTGCCAATCCTATCATTGCTAAAATGATGGAAATAATCCAAAATCTAATTACAACTGTAGACTCTGGCCAACCTTTTTTTTCAAAATGATGGTGTATGGGTGCCATTTTAAATATTCTTTTACCTGTAAGCTTGAAAGAAATAACTTGTGCAATTACTGAGACTGCTTCTAAAACAAACAAACCACCGGTTATTGCCAAAACAATTTCATGTTTGGTTATTATTCCCACTGCTCCTAAAGATCCTCCTAAAGATAGTGAACCAGTATCTCCCATAAATATTTTTGCAGGCGGGGCATTAAACCATAAAAATCCTAAGCATGCTCCAATGATTGATCCACAAAAAATAGATGCTTCTCCAACACCCTCTATATAAGGTATTTGTAAATAATCTGAAAATACTATATTTCCCGAAACATAACTGATAAATGCGAAACAAGCAGCTACTAATATTACTGGGACAGTTGCTAAACCATCCAACCCATCAGTTAAATTTACAGCGTTTGATGATCCGACTAATATAAATAAGTAAAAGGGTACAAAAAACCATCCTAGGTTTATTACAAGGTTTTTTAAAAATGGAAAATATAGATTCTCAATTTCATTAGATTCACTGAATAAATAAATGATTAATATTCCAATTAAAGCTAAAATAATTTGAATAACAATTTTAAATTTTGAAGACACACCAGTAGAATTGTTTTTTTTTATTTTCTTATAATCGTCATAAGCACCCAATAATCCAAAAGATCCTGCTATATAAATTAAAAACCAATTGTATGGATTTGAAAGATCTCCCCATAATAACACACCTGAAAAAACTCCTAACAATATCATTAATCCACCCATGGTTGGAGTTCCTATTTTTTTTACAATATGTTCTGAGGGTCCGTCATCTCTTATTGGATTATGTATTTGTTTTTGTGAAAAATAATTAATTAAAGGGTTTCCAACAATAAAAACTACTAACATTGAAGTAAACATTGATAAACCTGTTCTTACGGTTAAATACTTAAAAACATTAAAAAAACTATAAGTATCCACTAAACTTGAAAATAAACTATATAGCATGAATTTTTCCTGATTTTAATTTTTTTGCAATAATATTTAGACCTGTAGAGTTCGATCCTTTAATCATTAAATATTCACCATTTTTAATTTCATAATTTAAAAAATTTATTACGTCTTTAATTGAATATAATATCTTTCCTTTTTTTTGTGGTTTAATTTTGTTAAATGTGGAAACAATTTTTTTTCCATAAACATAAACTCTATTAATACTAGTATTATTAACTAATTCAGCAGCTTCTAAGTGTAATTTTTTTGAGAATTTACCCAATTCCAACATATCTCCTAGAAGGATTATTTTTCTTTTAGATTTACTTTTAATTTTGCTAAAATTTTTTAAAGCAAACTTTAAGGATAAGGGATTAGAATTATAGCTTTGATCAATAAGATGAATTCTATTTTTGTTAATTTTAACATATTTATAATCTCCTCTTCCTTCGGGTAAATTGCAGTTGAGAAAAAATTTTTCGCTTATTTTGTTTAAGTTCAAACAATCTGCAACTATTGCTAGACTTGCCAGGATATTGTCCACATAAATTTCTAAATTTTTCTTAACTATAAATTTTCTACACTTTCCATTAATATTTATTTTTAAAATACTTTTATTTTTTAATTTATCTATTTTTTCAAGTTTAATATTTGATTTTTTATTTTTACTAAAAGAAATAACTTTTAAATTTTTATTAAAAGCTTTTGTTCTAAAATAATTGTAAAATTTATCATCTGCATTTAGTACAATGGATCCATTTTCTATAATATTATCTATAATTTCTGATTTTGCTTTTGCTATACCAAATAAATTTTTAAAATTTTTACTATGGGCATAAGAAATATTTGTTATTATACCGATATTCGGTTTTATTATTTTTGATAAGTGATCTATTTCACCTTTTTTATCCATGCCTATTTCAAAAACACCAAATTTATCTTTTTTATTTATATTAAACAATGAAACTGGAACTCCAAATTTGTTATTATAAGATTTTTTAGAATAAGTTGTTTTATAAATTTTATTTAAAGATTGTCCTAACAATTCTTTTAAAGATGTTTTGCCTGCTGAACCTGTTATTCCAATTGCAAATATATTTGATGAGGCTCTAACCTTTTTAGAACATTCAGTAAAAAAGTTTAATGTATTTTTTACTTTAATTTTATTATTTATTTTTGTTCCATAATTTTTATCAACAATTGAAACTGATGCTCCATTTTTTATAGCTTCGTTTGCAAATTTATTACCATCTATTTTTTTACCTTTTATTCCAAAAAAAATATTATTTTTTTTAACTTCTTTTGAATTTATGGAGGCATTATTAATAATTATTTTATCATTTAATTTAGTTTTTAGTTTTTCTTCTATAATATTTATTTTCCAGTTTTTATTTAATTTTTTGTTTTGTTCTTTAATCGATTTTAATATGCAATTTTTATCAGAAAAATATTTTTTCTTATTATATTCTTGATATGTTTCATGGCCTTTTCCAGCAACAACCACTATTTCATCTGATTTAATATTTTTAATGGCGGTTTTAATGGCAAGTTCTCTAGAAGAAATTTCAATCAATTTTTTACTATTTATTTTTAATTTAATTTGATTTCTTATTTTTTTTGGATCTTCATTTCTTGGATTGTCATCAGTTAAATAAATTTTGTTACAATAATTATTTGCAATTTCTCCCATAATTTTTCTTTTTGGTTTATCTCTTTCTCCCCCACAACCAAAAACAATATTAATTTTTCTTAATTTAAATTGATCCCTTAAATTATTTAAGCATATTGATAAAGCTTCTGGGGTGTGTGCGTAATCCAAGATTACAATCGAATTATTTTTTAAATTACCTACTTTTTCAAATCTTCCAGGAACAGGTCTTACTTTTTTTATAGAATTCAAAATATTTTTTAAAGGTATATTGCTTTTAGACGCGGCTAAAATTGACATTATAAGATTTTTGATTTGTATTTTCCCAATTAATTCTGTTGAAAATTTATAAATCTGATTTTGATATAAAAACTTAATTTGCTGATTTAAGTTTACAAATTTGTGTTCAATAATCTTTAAGCTAGAATTATTTGAACCTATACTTATAGTCTTTAAATTATTTTTTTTTGAAATATGTTGCATTTTTTTTGCAGTATTTAAATCTTTATCAAAAATTATACTTGATTTTTTTTTCATTAATTTTCCAAATAAAATCAATTTCGAGTCAAAATAATCTTTGAATGTTTTATGATAATCAAGATGGTCTCTACTCAAGTTAGTAAATATTCCAATATTAAATTTTAAACCATCTAATCTATGTTGCTTCAATCCATGGCTTGAAGCTTCTAAAATAACATTATTAATTTTTTTTTTTTTTAAAATTCCTAAAATTTTATTTAATTGAATGGGGTCATAAGTAGTATTTGAAGTGCTGCTCTTGATGTTAATTCCATTAATTCCAAGTGTTCCTATTGATGAAACCTTTAATTTATTTAATTTTAAAATTTGATAGTAAAAATTTGCAATTGAAGATTTTCCATTTGTTCCAGTAACGGCAATTAAATTGTTTGGACGTTTGCCACTTATTTTTGAAGCAAATTCTGCAAGCAATTTTCTAGGATTTTTATTTTTTAAATATAAAATATTGTTGTTAATTCCTTCTTTATAGTTTTCAGAAATTATTATTTTTGATCCTTTTTTGATAGCATCTTTAATAAATTTATTTCCATCTATATTATTTCCCTTTATTGCAAAAAAAATATAATTTTTTTTAACTAAATTTGAGTCAAATGCTATTCCGTTAAACTTTATTTTAATAAATTTATTATTTAATTTTGGATAGTAATCTTTAAGAAACATTGTTTACGCTCTTAATATTTTGTGGCTAAAATTGGCCCAATCTTTTCTATTATTTGTCCTGTTATCCATACAGTGGTCCATCCTGCTGTATTTCTCCAATTTCCTTTGTATGGTGCTCTCCCATCCCTATAATGATAAATAAATTCTTTGTTTGCTTTTGGTTCATCGAGCATCACAACTAAAGCAAATTTTGGTTTGGATATTGGAAATACAGATGCAAAGGTATTTATTTTTTTTTTAGAATAACCTCCTGCTCTTGCTATGTCTGCAGTGCCAGTTTTGCCTCCAATTTCATAACCTTTTACATTGGCAAAACCTGCCGTTCCTTCTTCTTGGGAAACAATTTTTCTCAAAATTGGATTTAATTTTTGTGAAACTTCTTTACTTAAAATTCTTTTTCCTTTTTTATAATTTTCTTTTTTTACCAATGTCGGATAAATTTCAAATCCACCATTAGAAATTATAGAATATCCCTTTGTTAGTTGTAGTAAAGTTGTTGCAATTCCATGTCCAAAACCAACAGTTAATAATTTACACTTTCCCCATCTTCCCATTTGAGTTTCTCCAACTTCTTCAATGTCAAAACTTATATTCGTTAAAATTCCTATGATTTGAAGGAACTTATCATAATTACTAATTCCAATTTTTTCAGCAATCCTTGCAGATCCTATATTTCCCGATCTAATTAAAATTTCTTCAGCTGTTAAATCTGAGGGAATCTTATCATCATATTCTGAAATAAGATTGCCAGCACAAGAGATTTTTTTTTTTAAACCTTTAAATTCTGTTTCTGGCTTAATTGTGTTATAATTTATTCCTGCAGCTAAAGTAAAAGTTTTAAAAACAGATCCGAATTCATAAACTCCTTTAGTGGCTCTATTAATAAAGTTTAAGTCATTAATTTTTTCTCTTTTGTTTAAATCAAAATCGGGTAAGGAAACCATTGATAAAATATCACCAGTATGTATATCCATTAAAATTGCAGCACTTCCAATGTTTTGAAAAATATATTTTGATTTTAATAGTTCTTCTCTAATTAAATATTGAAGATCAGCATCAAGAGTAAGGACTAATGGTTTTTTAGATGTTGTTAATTCATAATCAAAAGTTTTCTCTAAGCCAGATATTCCGTTATTATTATCATCAATTTGACCCAAAACATGACTGAACAATTCTCCATTTGGATAAATTCTAGCAATTTTCTCTTCTTGTATAATTGATTTATCTCCAAGTAATAATAATTTTTCTAATTTTTCTTTTGAAATTTTCTTTTTAATATAAAAAAATTTTTTACCATAAATTTTTTTTTGAAAATTTTTTTTTGGAAATAATAATTTTAAATTGATTAATAATTTTTCTTTGTTAATTACTAAATTTGGATTAATCCCAACATTTATAACTTGTACAGTTTTTGCCAAAATATTTCCTTCTTTATCAATTATACTTGATCTAAAATTTTCTTTTTTTAAAATTTTATTAACAAAAATTTTATCTTCTAAACTTAATAAAATTACTTTAAACGAAAAAATAATTGAAATTATAAAAAAAATAAAAAAAATAAAAGCCACTCTTTCAAATGAAATTTGAATATTAAGCCTATTTTCATTGTAAGAAAATTCTGAATAATGTTCATCTGGTGTTATTTTTTTTTTTATTTCATTCATTAATATTTAGTATTTTTTTAATTTTTATCTCATTATTTTCATTCTCTATCCAATTTAAATTTTCTATATCAGTTTCTAAAAGCTCACTATCAAAATATTTTTTTTGATATTCCATTAGTTTTTTTGGTGAAGTCAGATAATTATATTCGAGCATTTCCATCTCATATTTATCATGCAAAACTCTAATATTTTCTTTTATTTCAAATATTTTATTATCAAGTTGTTTTGTTGAATTTTTAGTAATAGTGGTTGCAATAATTAAAAAAATCACCGGCATAAAAAAAAATAATTTTTTCATTTATCAAATTGTAGACTCTCAATATCGGTTAGTTGTTTAAATTTTTTAATAAATTCATCAAAATTACAATTGTTGTTTACTTTAATTGCAAATCTTAGTTTGGCAGATCTAGAAGGTGGGTTTAATTTCAATTCTTCATTGCTGGGTATTATTGGTTTTTTATTCGGTAATTCAAAACATTTGATACCACTTTTTTTTAAAGGAAAATATCTAGATGAATTTTTAATTTCTGAATAATTTTTAAAAAAAAATTTAACAATTTTATCTTCAATTGAATGAAATGTTACAACAGCAATTACACCGCCTATAGGTAATAAATAAAATCCATTTATCAATCCATTTATTAACTCACTGATTTCCTTGTTAACAAACATTCTAAGTGCTTGAAAAACCTTAGTTGAATTATTTATTTTTGACTTTTTAAATTTTTTTATACTATCAATTATTTTAACAAGATCCTCAGTATTAATAATTTTTTTTTTTTCTACTTTCTACAATTTGCTTTGCTATTTTCTTTGAATATTTTTCATCCCCAAAAAATTTAAAAATTTTATTTAAATTATCCTCACTCATATTATAAATTACCTCATGAGATGAAAAATCATTTATACCCATTTTCATATTAAGCTTTCCTATACTTTTAAAGGATAAGCCTTTTTTAAAATCTTTAATTTGGCTAGTTGAATATCCTAAATCAAATATTATTGCTTTAAGATCTTTTGACTTAAGTTTAATATTTTTTATTTGTGAAAATTTAATATTTTTAAAATTAAATCTTTTTTTGTATTTTTTTTCTAATTCTTTGGCATATAGATATACCTCTTTATCTCTATCTATTCCTATTACTTTATTTGATTTTGTTTCTAATATTTTTTTTGAGTAGCCACCTTGACCAAATGTACAGTCTAAAAAAGTGCCACCATAAAGAGGGGAAATAATGCTAATTAATTCTTTTAGCAAAACTGGAAAATGTTTGTTTTCCAGTTCTATGGTGGCACTCATTTATTTTTTTGAAGAACATTAATTTTTTTGTCTTCTCAAAAATGCGGGGATTTCGAGATCATCTTCTTCTTCTTCTTTATTTGTTTCACTTGTTTCAAATGATGAAAACGTATTTTCATTATGTTCAGAATTAAATAGCTCAGGGGTTTCGTCTTCATTAATTTCAAAATTTTCTAAGCCATTTGTAGTAGAATTATCAATTTGATTTTCTTTTTCTTCTTCTGATTTATTAACTCTATTTTCAATATTTTCGCTTAAATTTTCTGATTGTTCAATGCCTTCTGAAGAAATATTTGAAACTTCAGTTTCATTAACTTGCTGAAAAGATTCAAAGCTTTCAGATTTCACTTCTTCTTCTAATTTTAAAGCATTGGCCCCATCTGTAATTATAGAATTGTTAGAATTTGAAAATGCAAATGACTGCGAAGAATTAGAGTTTGCAAAATCAGAATATCCAGGATTTCTATTTTGAATTCTATGAACCATATTAATTACTGATTTAGGTTCTGGTTGTTGCCCATCAAGAGCAGTTGCGACGATGGATACTCTCATAGTGCCTTCTAGGTTTTCATCGGTAATTGCTCCTATTATTAACTCGGCTTCAGGATCAACTTCAGATCTAACTTTATTAACTGCTTCATCAACTTCAAAAAGTTTTAAATCTTTTCCTCCAGTAATGTTAACAAGTAATCCTTTGGCACCCTTCAAAGTATAATCATCTATCAAAGGGTTATTAATTGCCATTTCCGCAGCTTTAGTTGCTCTTCCTTCTCCATCTGCTTGACCGGTTCCCATCATTGCTTTTCCCATTGAACTCATAACTGTTTCAACATCTGCAAAATCCAAATTGATCAAACCTGGTCTAACCATTAAATCTGTTATGCTTTGAACACCGTGTAATAAAACATCATTAGATAACTCGAAAGACTCTTCAAATGTTGTTTGTTCACTAGCTATCTTAAATAAGTTTTGATTTGGAACTACAATAATTGTATCAACATGTTTTCTTAACTCTTCTAAGCCTTGTTGGGCTTTTCTCATTCTTGATGGACCTTCATATAAGAATGGCAGGGTAACAACTCCAACTGTTAAAATATTTAACTCCTTAGCAGCACGTGCGATCACATGTGCAGCGCCAGTTCCTGTTCCACCGCCCATTCCCGCAGTTATAAAAACCATATTTGATCCTTGCAGAATATTAACTATATCATTTAAAGATTCATCAGCAGCAGCTTGCCCTATGTCTAATTTTGCACCTGCGCCCAAGCCTTTTGTAAGATTTATGCCCATTTGGATTTTTGCTTGTGCTTTACTTACTCTTAAATCTTGTGCATCTGTGTTTACTGCAATAAATTCTACTCCCTGCAATCCAGAATCAATCATTCCATTAATTGCATTTCCTCCTGCTCCCCCTACTCCTAAGACTAATATTCTTGGCTTCAACTCTTTTATATCTGGTGCTTTAAAGTTAATTGTCATTTTTCCCCCTTTTAGTTATTAAATTGTTTTTCCCATTTAAGGCTTGCTCTATGAATATTTGATTTTTTTTTTGCATTTACCCTAAATTTTTCAAAAGTTGTTGGCTCCCATATTTGAAAGGTTTTTCCTTGTCCAACAAACAACATGTTATTTCTTATTTTTGCGTGTTTTAATAATTTTAATGAAAGCAAAATTCTGCCTTCGCTATCAAATTGTAGATTAATACTTTCTGATAATATTGATGTTGCAAAATAATCTTTTTTTTCCTCAAAAGGATTTAAAGAATCTATTGCATTTGAAATTTTTTCTATTCTTTCTTGGGGCCAAGCTTCTATACATTTGTTGTTAAATGAAGGATAGCAAATAACTCCATTATAGCCAAGGCTTGATAGATGAGATCTAAATGAAGCCGGCACAGATACCCTACCCTTTTTGTCCAGCTTGTTTTCGTAAGTCGATAAAAACATGGTTCATAAATATACCCTTTATTTGGGTATTTATGGGATATTATGGGTTTTATTTACTATCGTCAATACTTAATTATTAACTAATAGAATTTTATTCTAATAACAAATATGAAGAATTTTTTGATTATTCTATTAAATTAGATTATGCCAGATAAACTGTAAGCCGGGTTCTGTCGTTTAAACTTATCATTTATCTAGGCCTTAAATCACTCTAAGGCTCAAGCAACTAACCCTGATGACTAGCCAAAGACTGCTTTTTGTTATTTCTAACAATGTCATCTCTACTAAGTCTTGCTCCCAGTGGGGTTTTCCATGCACTAGTTGTTACCAACATAGCCGGTGTGCTCTTACCACACCTTTTCACCCTTGCCTTGATAAGGCGGTTTATTTTCTGTGGCACTATCCCTAGGGTCGCCCCCGC
>MDTG01004773.1_pt1 | contig 15552 bp, 15 predicted proteins | sample 811421 | NCBI WGS metagenome assembly MDTG01 (sample SAMN05326645, study PRJNA326480) | marine metagenome | isolation source: seawater | place: Pacific Ocean: South East | collected 2011
CATATCCTGTTCTTTCATATGGGGGTTCATCGGGGCTACCGACTGGTTGGCTTGCAAAAGGATCCAATGACGACTGTGCGCTTATTTTATGAATTTTATCATCAATAACATTAAGTAAACTATTTACCTTAGCCTGGTATTCTTGGTTAGATGATTTTGTAAGCTGCATATCATAATATTTTCTGATATCATTCAATGATTCTAAATCTTTATTTTTTTCGAGTCCATCCAAATTTTTTTTTATTTGTTTTTCAATTTCTTCAATCAATGTTGATATTATTCCTTTAGATTCTTCTGTATAATCATCGTTGTCCAGCTTATTAAAAAAATCTATTAGTAACACATTCAAATAATCATTGTCAAAATTATCTATATTTAACGCTTCAATATCATGTTTTAGAGTTTCATTTAACAATTGTATGTCTCCTTGTGAACTTCCACCCTTCAGAGGTTTTCTAGGTTTAGTTCTACGCTTAGTTCTACGCTTAGTTCTACTCTTATTCCTTCGCTTACTCTGTTGTTTAGTATCTATGGTGGAGCGTTTTCTTTGAACCTGAGTTCGACGGTTCGGTCTAACTATAGTAGATTGTTTCCTTCTAACTTGAGTCCGACGGTTCGGTCTAACTTTAGATCGACGATTAGAACGCATTCTGGTTTTTCGCTTAGATGCTTTTCTATAACCCATTTATATATATAGCAAATATTTTTGTTTAAAGAAATAATCATCATTATATGAAGAATCATGGTGAAAGCATCAGAAACATCCATTTTCAAAGAATATTGTCATTATTTACACAAGTACAAAGAAAAATATGGAGATAAAACTATCACATTGATGCAAGTTGGATCATTTTATGAGATATACGCTATTTTAAATGAAGAAGAACAATTGGGTGAAGTAGATATTTATCATATTTGTCAGAATGTCATGAATATTTCGGTAGCTAAAAAAACCAACAAAGTACTGATGGGTGGGTTTCAGATGCCATATTCAGAAAAATTTATACGTGTGTTGATTGAAAACGGATATACTGTTGTATTGGTAGAACAATTGTCAGAAGGTTCTGGTGCAGATAGAGATGTAAAAGAAATATTGAGTCCAGGTACCTATATGGAATACAATGATTCAACAACATCACATATTATGTCTGTATTCATAGAAAAAGTGAGTCATTCCTTCATAGGCGTAGGTATATCCATAATTGATGTTACAACCGGTACAAATTATATTTATCAAATTGGCAATACATTGGATCCCAATTTTTGGAAAGATGAATTAAGTAGACTTATCAATTACTATTCCCCTAAAGAATTTCTATTCCAAACGTATAATTATGATATAACAGAAAATGATATCATTAATTTTTGGGATATCCAAACAGCCACGCTCCAAATCAATCACTATAAAGACTCATCCTATAGATCGATCGATTATCAAAATGAATTTCTATTAAAAATATTCAAATTTGAATCATTGTTATCCCCTATCGAAAACCTTGATTTAGTTCATACACATGAAATGAGAAATTCATATGTATATCTTTTGCTTTATATTTATGAACATAAACAGGGGATCCTTCAAAATATTCATTCTCCTCAAAAAATCAATGATATAAATCATCTATCTCTAACTTCAAATTCTGTTAGACAATTGAATGTTGTACAAAATTATTCGTATTATAAAGGAAAAAATGAATCTCTTTATTCAATTTGTGATGATTGTGGATTTATAGGTGGAAAGAGATTATTGAAACAGCGATTACTATATCCTTCAACCGATCCTAATGTAATCAATAAACGATATTCTCGTGTGGAAGCATTTTTAAAAGATAACTTGTATTTAGAAATTCGACCTGAATTGACCAAGTTGACCGATACAGAAAGATGTTTGCGTAAAATGGGATTAGGTACAATAACTCCTGATAATTTTTTATCGGCTAAATTATCCTATGATTTTATTATTAGAATTCTAGATAAGTTAGAGGGAAACACAGAATTGATGGAATTATATAATGAATATACTGATAATTTAATTAAATTTAGATCATTTTACAAGCGTATTTATGAATTATTTAATTTTAGACATTTAGTCAAAAATGAACAATCATATTTTAAGAAAGGAATCCATTCTGATCTAGACGAAGTTTCAGAATCTGTTGAAGAATGTCGAGATAATTTAGAATGTATTGCAAAACGATTATCAAGCATAATAGATGACAAGAAACCGAATGCATGTAAGTTTGATAATAATGATAAACATGGTTTTTTCCTCTATTGTACGAAAAACCGTTCCAAAACATTACTGAGTCGATTTAAAAATATACCAAATCACTGCATTAAGATCAGAGATAATGATAACAAGGTAATTTATAAAATTAGTTCAGATTCATTTTCATTCTCAACAAAAGATAGCAGTAATGTTTTTATTGAAACACCCGAAATAAACGATTTAACAAAAACATTGACCACATGCAGTAATTCTATAAAAGCTTTGAATGATAAATATTGGTCTTCAGCTATAGAAGAATTATACACTGAATACAATGATATTCTATTAAGTGTTCATAATTTTGTATCTGATTTAGATGTTGTGTGTGCCACGGCGAAGGTTTCAATCGAATATAAATATACGAAACCAATTTTAATTGAGAATGAAAAAAGTTGTTTGATTGCAAAAGATATTAGACATCCAATTGTAGAAAGAATATCGACTGATACAGAATATGTAACCAATGATGTGACACTGGGTACAGATAATGAAGATGGAATGTTATTATTTGGTACGAATGCCTGTGGTAAATCAACATTAATGAAAGCAATAGGCTTGAATGTAATTTTAGCTCAGGCGGGAATGTTTGTACCTTGTTCTGAATTTAAATTAAAACCCTATACACAGATATTTACTAGAATTCTCAATAATGATAATATCTTCCGTTCACAATCATCGTTTGCAGTGGAGGTCATGGAATTGAGGAGTATCTTTCAACTAGCAGATGATAATTCATTGATATTGGGTGATGAATTATGCTCAGGAACTGAAACATTATCGGCAATATCGATTGTATCGAAAAGTCTTGATATTTTATCCAAGAAAAAGTCATCTTTTATGATAACATCACATTTGCATCAATTAAATGATATACCTCTTGTACAAGAACTATCTAATCTAAATATCTATCATCTAAAAATAAGATCAGATGGAGGAGAATTGGTATATGATAGAAAATTATCTAGGGGATCAGGGCCACCGATATACGGCTTGACTGTATGTGAAGCTATGGGTCTTTCAGATGATTTTGTGAAAGGCAGTAATCAAATATTAAATCAATTGATAAAAAAAGATCAAAGTATTACAACTAAAAAATCACAATATAGTTCTAAAGTATTTATGGATGAATGTAAAGTATGTGGTGGAAGTCCCGATGAAACGCATCACATTAAGGAACAACAAACAGCAGATGAAAATAATATGATAGATCATCATCATAAAAATAATAAACATAATTTAGTTCCATTGTGTAAAAGTTGTCATTTAAAAGTCACTCACGGTGGTTTAGAAATCTATGGATGGAAACAAACATCGCGGGGGAAACAGCTTGATTTTGAATTTAAAAATTCAGAACACAAACAAACTAAAAAATTTAATCAATCTCAAATTGAGATTATACAAAGTTTTAAAGAAGATATAGAATTAGGTCAATTATCTAAGAAAACATGTTTAGATATGGTCGATAGTGAATATGGATTTAGACCTTCGATGAAAGTATTCAATGAAATAATTAAGGGTACTTATTGATGCGTTAAAATCTAATAATTAGAATATAAATTCATTTATAAAATGATCAATTTAATTAAAGTCAATGCTGAAGACGTATATGATACGATTCATGGGTTTGTTACTAAGAGGGAAATGATTGTCGATGATTATGATGCAATGATTGAAGTCATATTAGCGATGATTAAAGAAGGATATTGTTTTGTATTTGATAGAGATATTCTACGCGATGCTATGGAGAGCTTAACCTATATGTATGCTCCATCCGATGATATGAATCGTGACAGATTAGTCCATCAATTTGCAGATGATGAAGATGATTCAGAAGATGATGATGAAGAAGATTCGGAAGATGATGGTGGATTCGGTAACATGGATCTAATGAAAATGATGCAAATGATGGGTGCACCTCAAAGACAATCTGGTGAATCAGGAGAAGTAGATGAAGAACCAGAAGAACCGGAAGAACCGGAAGAACTAGATGAATGTAAAAATATTGTTACAGATGAATCTCTTCAAGCGGAACCAGTCGAAACCACAGTTGTAAAAGAAGTGGATACAGATAATGTAGATCAATAAAAATCTAATGAATTATATATGGGTAAGAACAAATTAGCGATGGTGTCTGTAAAGAAAAAGAAAAAGAAATCATCCAAAAAAACAAAACAAAAAATAAAAGGAACTATAGTCGATGTACCCTTAGCTGATCAAATTAGTATGGGGAGTAAGGCTAGTTTAGGTAATATAAATTATCATTATCAAGCCTACTACAATACATTTGCCTTTTTGACTAAGGTAATAGATGGAAATAAAACTCTTCAAAAGAGAGTATGTATACCTGATATTGGTAGTAATGCATTAAAATCATTTGTGAAAGTTCATTTTTTCAAGAATATAGGTTCACTTAAACCTCATTTGGAATCGGTGAATCCAGTGGATCCCCAAATAAGTGGATCTAGGTTTGTAGATGAAGTTATGAAATGTATGAAACATAGATTAATACCTATTAGCTTAGAAATAATTGTTCCTGGTGTAGGTAGTCATGCAAATGTAATATTATTTGATACGAAAAAGAAAACAGTTGAATTATTTGAACCCCATGGTGCTAGAAAAAATCAAAGTGAATTAGAAAGTATTAGTAGAGCGTATTTCAAGGTATCCAAAAATGTTCACAAATTTGTAAGAATGAATTTTCCCGATTACAGTTATATACCACCCTCTAAATATGAACCTGAAGATGGTCTTCAATATAATTTAGATGCATATTCAGGTATGTGTGTAACATGGTCTCTGTTATATTTACATTATCGAGTCTTGAATCCTGATGTACCACCCAAGAAATTAATTCAGTATCTAGATAAAAAGATAACTCGTAAAGTATTATTGAGATACACGAGATATGTGGAAGATGTTTTGAAAGATAAAATTTAAATTTGATTTTTAACTTAAAGCTTTATGTATACCTTTAAGTAGACAAGATGGAAAATTTACGTATTTCCACTATGACTGCAATCTCTTCGATTAATTCTACAATAGATTTAGACAATCTATTTAAGAATGTAAAACCAAATCCACTGGTAACCTTTATTCAACATGGTTCTTTAGGTACTAAAGGTGAATCCAAAAAGAAAGTTAGAAAATCAAGGGTACCAAAGAAACAAAAATCATTCTTCAATCAAGTTACCTTACATGTTCACTGTGAAAAGAATGTAAATGTAAAATTATTCAACAATGGTAAAATTCAAATGACGGGTCTAAAATATGAGACACATGGTAACAAAGTTTTGGATTTATTACTTCCCTATTTATATAACCTTTCACAAGATTCAACTATTTTATCAAATCAAAATAATTTAGAGTATTCACCATTTAATATTGTATTGATCAACAGTGATTTTTCGATTGGATATAAAGTAAAGAGGGAATTAGTTCACAGAGAAATAGTTGATTCTGGGATGTATTCTTCATATGAACCATGTATATATCCGGGTGTTAATATAAAATATTATTATAATGAAGATACTGATAATGGAATTTGTAAGTGTTCAAATCAGTGTAATGGAAAAGGATGTGGTAAGGGAGATGGAAATTGCAAAAAGATAACTATAGTTGTATTTATGAGTGGTGAAATAATGATAACTGGAGCAAGATCTAGACAACATTTAGACATATGTTATAATTATATTTCTAATTTCATAAACTCTAAGCGAGAAATAATGGAATTGCGATAATTTTATCTAGACTGATTATATATGGATAAATTACTAATCACAGTATTTTTTGTTTTGATGGCGTATATAATATTTCATCAATCAAAAAGTTCGTTTGTTGTTGTAGACGAACCAACCCATGAAGCCCGTCATACAATTAGAGAAGTATTGAATTCATTTTCAAGTGGGGATAAAATAAACATTCTAAACGGAGATTGTTTATCAAATATATATACTCGAAATACACTCGATGTAACTATGGAGAGTAAATTTACTAAGATATTAAATAAAATATTTCAAAGTATTCATGGATTGACGGAAGGTGTTTACAAAGTTCAAGAAATCAATAATTTATATGAACAGTTGGATGGACTGGGTAATGGTCGATATATAGTCGATGCTTCTTTATATTCGGTTAATAATTTCTATTCTATCAAAGTTGTTTTGGATGTTGTTCTTCTTCAAGGAGATTTATTGGTAAATACAGTTACAATAAATGATGCATCTAATAATAATATAATTAATCGATATGATATAGTTTATCAAGATACAGGTATTTTGAATCAAACGAATAGTTTCATAGAAAGTATGAAAGGTATTTTGGATAACCAATATAAACGACTAGATAAATTGATATCGATAGATACACGTAAATTAGATAGTGCAAATTACAAATTAGATAATGTATTATCCTTAGAAAGCTTACTAAATAAATATTATCCAGCGTCGGTATCGAATAAAACGGTTGCGAATTTAGAAATGAAGGGTATCGATGGATTGGCTGAGCAATACTTTCCAAATAATTTAGTTACAATTAATTCACCTCAATTTTGTGATAAGTTTAGAGAAAGTTGTATATTCCAACACAACACCACTACCACTCGATACACGCAACCGTACATGGCCCCGGGCTTATTCTTTGATAGGAGTAGTTTACCCGCTAACTAAATTTGATAATATACTTAAAAATCTAACACATATAAATAGTAATATGGCTTTAGAATTAATCAAATCTTATTATGATTCTAATCTAGAAGAATTAGAACACAAATTAACACTTGTATCTGTAGAATCGACAGATTTTTCGATGGATACTAAGGTATTGGAAGTCAAGGCTCACTATAAGGAAAAACTAGTCAATAGTATTGATGTAAATTTAGTAACAGATGATATCCGTTATTATATCGACACTAGTTTTGATTTATGGTTTCAAAAATCATTCAATGTGATTCTAGATTTAGATAGACGCAGAGAACATATATATAATACAATGGTTGAGTTAAAACAATTGAAATTACCCGATCAAAGATCAGAAGAATGGTATAAAATAAGAGAAAATTTATTAACAGCTAGTTCTTTAGCAGATGCATTGGGAAAAGGACACTTTCAAACGAGGGATGATTTATTAATATCAAAAACATCGGAATCTAGAGGTGAAATATCTAAAGCTGCAAGAGATATCATGCAGTGGGGGGTAGCGTATGAAGAGGTGGCTACCATGTTTTATGAACATTTACATAATTTAGAGGTGATCGAATTTGGATTGATACCTCACCCTAAGTTATCGGTTTTTGGAGCATCACCCGATGGTATTAATGATATAACTTCGCCCAAGCATTTAATTGGGCGAATGTTAGAGATAAAGTGTCCACCCAAGAGAAAATTTACTCATGAAGTTCCTAAACATTATTGGATGCAGATGCAAGGTCAATTGGAGGTATGTGATTTAGAAGAATGTGATTTCTTACAAGTTAAAATAGAAGAATATAGTTGTATACGAGAGTATGAAAAAGATGTATTATTTGATAATGGAATTCAACATGGTAAAACTAGTGAGGGATTACCCAAGGGTCTAGTATTAGAATACACTGTTGATGATGTATTGACTTATAAATATTCGCCTTGGCTATCAAGTGTGGATGATATCTTGAATTGGAGAAACAATATGGTACAGGAATTAGGTGTTTCATGTAAGGAAAAATGGTGGAAAATAACTCGATATGAATGTACGTTAGTTAGACGAGATAGGGAATGGTGGAATTCGGTTGTACCAGATATTATTGGATTTTGGGGAGATGTTGTTCATTATCGTAAAGTAGGCAATGAAGAAGTTCAAAAACGGATAAACGGTCGAAAAAGAGGACCTAGAAAAAAGATATTTACTGTTCAAGAACCATTAAAAGGTTACTTGATGGATAGTGATGAAGAATAAATTAATTTCTTGGAATAATTACAAATTCTGCTATGAATCTAGGATAATCTGATATACGTAGTGTATTTGCAGTAGTATTTAATGGTCCAGCAAGCGAAGTTCCAGCAGCATCGGACCCATTGTTTGCACTAAACATAAAAGCTTGTGAGGAGGTCAAATTCGTTGACGACGTATCTACTAATATCATAAAAGTTATTTCTGTACTATCTTTTGCATGATATATTGTTGTAATCGCTTTAAATACAGATGCTGATACACCATTAATTGTTATAATACTTCCTTTAGGAATTTCAGCAGTTAACGATGCTATATCAAGAGTTCTAATCCTAGAATCTGATATAGTAGTACTACTAGAAAGTGTGGGTGAATATGGAGATCTACCTTGAATATCATTAAGTTTGCCTGTTAATTTAGATAATTTACATGGATTGATAGAGCAAACATAGTTCATTTTTTTGCCTTTATGAGGTACACAACTATGAATACTATCTATAGTATCATGTTCATTTGGTATTAGAATGGAACCATAGAGTTGTTGTCTAACAGTGCTATCATTTGAGCAAATATTAGGATTTATCTTAAGTTCATTTAATTTTAGACTAAAGGCCATATTATTTGAATCATCACATAAATTGCTATTATGAGTTAAAAATGAATCTAGATATACATCTGATAATTTATCGATTATAAAAGGTTCAAACATATCTGCTGAAAATTCGGTAGCATTAACTAAGTTAGTAGACGTAGCACTATCTGTAATATCGAGGATAAGTGTTTTACTATCAATTCTATCAAAATTATAGTTTGTATTTTGATACATAGATAGTCTAGTTCTATTTTCATTATCTAATCGTATTTGTCCAAAATCCATTATATAACTAATTGATATATTTATTTTTAAAAATAAACTATTTTGTAATGTATAAGTAAAGATGAATAATCAGATTAGTTCAATTGTATTTTCAATACTTGTTTTAACGGTGGCGTATACTTATATAACCAAACAACCAAATAATACGTTTACAAATTAAGATTTTTTTGAATCTTAAGTTTATAAAATGTCACAAGGCACCCCTATCAGTAAATTAGGAGGAAATACTATGAATGATGAAGATTCACGTTTGGTAGATTCCATTCTAAATGATCTCAATAATTCATCACCTCAACAACCCTCGAGTCCACCCGCGAACCCACCAGTTCCAGGTGGTCCTCCACAACAAATGACCCCTGAACAACATAAAGTTATGTTAGCTCAACGCCAACAAGCCATGATGCAACAGCAAATGATGATGCAACAACAAGCGATGCAACAACAACAACAAAAAATTAAAAATAAGGAAAATGAATCTATTATCGAAAAATTACAATCTAACTGGAAACCAATCTTAATCGTTATGTTAATTGTTTTATTTATTAATACTCCTATAGTAGATGATATATTTAGAAGAAGTGGTGAATATTTTATGAGTGAAACAGGTGCTCTTAATATGCAAGCTATATTGGTGAAATCGATTATTTCAGGTATCGTTTATTTTGTATCAACCTCGTATTTACCTCTCTAAATAATCAATTTATCTTTATGTATTTCTAATTTCTTATAACACTTATTTATTGTTACTTCTGATATTTTACAAATATCAGCAATAGATTTCTTGTGTATATCAAAACCCATTTCTTTTATGTATAAATAGATACAACCCGCGGCCATAGATGGGGGTGTATTATCATTGACCAAGTTATATACTTGAGCTAAATATGATATATGCTTTATGTTATGTACATCTTCATCAGATAATTCTAATTTAGAACAGAATCTATCTATAAAATCATCCATAGTCACTGTATTTGTATTGTGTATACGATTGATATCTACTTTATTCAGTTGCATAATTTCTTGAAATTTCTTACATCCCTTGGTCATAACAGTACATGCTATAGAGAATACATCGGCTATTTCATTAGTGGATCTAGGGACGTTATTTATTTTACATGCGAAATAAACACATGCCGCTATGATACCTTTTCGGTTAGCTCCTCTAGTAATTTTAGTAGTAGATACTATTTTGTATAATACATGAGATTCTTTAATAATGACTTCAGGTATACCTGCTTCTTTGCAAAGTCTAGAAATATCTTGGAAAACTTTAAGTAATGTTCTTTCTTTATAGGGCATTCCACCCCACTGTTGATATTTACGGACTTTGTACATAGATTTTGTTCGTTTTCCACGAGTAGAGATAAATGAACCAACAGATGATTCCGGTAAAAGCTGATTGACAGGCATACCACATCTAGTAGGATCACTAGACTTAGAATCATTTGCACCATAAAAACGCCATTCAGGTCCATCAATGATATTTGTAATTATATTACTACAATCTTTACATAAAATCATTCCTTCACTTAACATATGATTTTCCTTTTTATCGCAACATGTTTCCACAACCTTTTTATTTACGGCGGTAACTTCATCTAGAGAATCAAAGAATTTCTCCATACTTAAACAAATTAAGTGAATGTGTTAATTTTAAGTAATTTAAATAAGAATCAAATTTAAATGTTATATACTGAAGTTCTTTCAGGATTGTGGATAGGAGATGTCGATATGATGTATAATAAAAAATTTATAGATGATAATCAAATTAAAGTTATCATTAATTGTACTATAGATCAACCTTTCAGTGAAACAATTACGGGTGTTGAGAATATTCGATTACCCTTATCCAATAATCTATATACATGTCTTGATACTATCCGTCATAATAAAGATAAAATTCTACGTTTTATCAATGATAAGTTAGAATCATATCATATTTTACTGTGTTGTTTTGAAGGTTCGATTATCTCACCATTTATAGTATCCTTGTATTTAATAGATTATGCCGATATACCTAAAAGCGAAGTTAGAAAAATAATTCAATCAAAAAATGAAGCTGTCTCTATGGAGTTTGATCTAAATTTACTTGATTTATAATATTATTCAATACTGAATCTATTATCAATAATTCTTTTATATCTTGTTTAATTTTATCATACAATATGCTCGATAATTTATAATTGTATGTAGTTTCAATAGATTCCTTTAATTTGTCAATCTTCTTCGGACTGTATTTTATGTCTTTTAACTTCATAGGATCCGCCAGTAATTTCAATGATTTTTGTTTAAATACTTCTTCTTTTATTTCATTCATTTACTATAGCACATAAACTATGGGGAAAGTATGAGACGCAGTTTTCTTTAATTTTATTATATTTATTGTTAATTTATCACTTAATAAATGTTTCATATAAAAATCTAAATAATCATTCTTTTTCAAATATATATAATACTTATCATTTCTATGTAAAATACATTTATAATTTGATATATTCTCTATTAAATATTCATCCAATTGTTCTAATTTTTTTATACTATCTTTATCTTTAATCGATATATAGTATCCATTATCTTCAGTAATGTCCACATCATGCAAAACAAAAGATACAGATGATAGACTCGTATAATCTAATTTGTAACCAAGTGAGTAATATTGTTTACTATTTTGAATGTGTACTTTTTCTTTATTGAAATCTTTTATTGTAAGATAACCCATATTCTAGATGTTGTAAAAATTGACTTATTTAAACACAGTCTACTATATAAGATTAATTATATGATATTAACAGAAAGTTATCTCAATAAAATAATAAAACTTAGGAATTTGAATTATTTGGTACATGGTGAAAACATCCATGTATTTGAGCAGTTGAAGTTAGAAAAAAAGATATCTTTTGATATTGATTATAAAGAATTTAATGGTATTTATTTAATCAATTTGCAACCCTCCAAAAAAAATCAATTAATCGAATTAATTAAGCAGATTACTATGGCTCCTAATTATTATCAGGATAAAATACAAAAGAAAGTTATCATTTTATTGAATCTTCAAAATATAAATAAAGGGATGATTCAAAAAATCAAAAGTATATCTGAAAATACATATGAAACAACATGTTTTATCATCCATACAATTCGACCCAATTGTTTGGAATATAATATGAAATCAAGATTTATTATTGTATCTTTACCTGAACACTCTACAAAAGATGATACTATAGATATTACATACAAACATATAATGCGTTTGATCAAAAAACCTATGAGGAAACAAACCATCGAAGAAATACGGGAATTATGTTATATGTATTATATGAATCATGTAAATTCACTGGGTTTACAAAAATACATTATTACTAAATTAGGTGAAATAAATACGTTACCTAATATGGTCAAAATAAATATATTAGAAGAAATAGTTACTATAAATAGACTCTATACATATTCTTATCGTAAACCTATATTTTTAGAAGCTATTATTTATTGTTTATGTAAACATTTAGAACATTATACATTCCATTTATGAAAAACTTTATTTAGGGATTGAAAAGAGTGCCACGTCGAGAACTATCTCCAGGAACGTATGAATCCGAATTGAATTTTTTCATTTGTTGTTTACTACTTAAATTGGGAAATGCAGGACTTATTTGTTTTAAAACATTAGTAGTATTCCTAAATCTTTGGAAATTACGTGTAGCCTCTGGATCATTTGGGTTCTTATCAGGATGATATTCACGAGCGTTAAAGCGGTATGCTTTATTTACCATGCTTTTTGCTTGTTCCCCAGTCATCCCTTCAAAATCTTCTAGATTTAAGTGTAACATATTCAAATATTCATTTAATTTTTCTTTAACTTCTTGTTTTTTCTCGTAATCTTTGTACGTCTCCCTAGCCAATTGTAGTTGTCGAATATATTCATCAATCTCGTTATTTTTGATTTGTTGTAATCTACGATCCGTTTCAGCGCGTTGAATAGCCCACCTATTCTTTCTATTCGCATCAGGTAATTTGGTTTGATCTAGCAAACCTTCAACTCTAATCTTCGAAAATTTATCTTCTAACCTTTGATCCGTATCATCTTTTTTATTCATTTGTAATAATCGATGGTATTTATTTAGGCTTTCTTTATATTGTTCAAAATAACCTTGATTTATTCCTCGCCTATTTTTCACCCCCATAGTTTCATTAGTTTCTGTATCCGGCATTGGTAAATCTATAAGCAATCCCTGTAAATCACTTAGTAAATTTACTATCTCTCCACTTAGTTTAAGTATTTTTTTTTTAAGCCTGTTTTTCCCAAAACTAAATCGTTTTTTACTTTTTTCTTTAAATTTATTTAATTTATTTTCAAACTCATTAATTTTTCTATGAAGCTTATCTAATCCCTTAATTAAATTAAATGCTATATCATCATCATCATCATCAACCATACCACCAACTTTGCAATTTGTCCGCTTCTTTTTACGATTAGTCCGCTGTTGGATCCGTCTCTTCTGTTTACGGTTAGTCCGCCGTTGGATTTGACGGCTGGTTCTATTTTTGATTCGACGGTTGACCCGTTGATTCAGTTTTCGATTGGTTCGTTTCGCCCTTCGATTATTCTGTTTACGATTAGTTCGTTTCACTCTTCTATGTAAGGAAGATTGAGACATGGTTATAATATAGATTACATAAAAAGTATATATTTATGATGTGGGTATTTATGAAGTAGATGATTTAAGGCGCGTACAATCGACCTGGGACTTGACCTGGCAGTTGATCACCGCTTTCATCTACACCAGAATAATATACTATATCTGGTTTACCATGCTCTGACACAGTTATTGTTGAATTTGCTATTCCAAATTGAATTATTTTTAAAAAATCGTTTTGTTTTGAATCGGTTTTTTCTTGTAAAGCTAATAATTGCGTTTGTGCATTTATCAAATCTGTTATTCTTTGATTTAATTTCTTATATTTTGGATCATTCTTAATAGTTTCTATATTCACTCCCATTATCGCACCGTGTTGACTTAATAATAAATCTAGTCGTGTAGTATTTTGATTTATATTTTCATACATTTTATGGTATTGTTCATTAACATGTTTAGTAAAGCTTCTAACTGCATTTATATAATCCTTATCCGTAAATATACGTAAATCCATAAAAAAAGGTATTTGGAGATTAAGGGTGGGAGCAAGTCTAGAAAAAGTATCCCATACACCTTTAACATCACCAACCCCACGCATATCCGTAATATCCGGCGTGTTATAGCGACCACGTGCGGTCGGCATTGTCAGCTCTCTCCTTTTCATATGATCAATCGTAACCCGCTCGATCCATGACAGATAATCTTTTCTTCCAGATTTTTTATTAACCGTTTGTTCATGCGTATGTTTATTATCCGTATAATGGGTTAAAAAAGCCCAGTCATCCGTTATATCATTACTAACACGCCATGTTGTAAATTCAAAATCTAATCCTTGTTGTTTCATAAATTCTTCCAGTGTTTTACCAACGCCACGTTTATTCCTTTGTGTTTGGGCAGTACTTTTAAAAGCTTCCACTGTATTTAACTGAGTTCTAGTTTGCTTACCAAGTGGTTGTGTAGGTGTTGGATCACGTGTTGATAAAACATTCCCTCTGTTTACCTCACTTCTAAGATCGTCTAAGAATTCATCAAAATCGGGTAGCTTTTTCATGTCACTTTTATTAAAAATACTATAGGCATATTTTGCGGCCGATTTTAAAGATGCTCTTTCCCATTCCTGTCGGTTTAGTCCCTCACTACCATCATCACGCAGGTTAATCATAAGTTCGTTACCCCTTTCAACGGTCAGATACTCACAGTTAAAATCCTCATACGCCTGACATAATTTAGCCCAACTTGCATTGACTTCACGGCGGGATCTAACTACAGCATCTTCTAAATTATCTATTTTAGCCTGTAGTTTTTTACGCCTCCAGTTCTTGAATCCCCACTTAATGTTTCCGTGTCGAACATTTAAAATTTCTAATTCAATACGCACAAGGCAATAATCTTTCCAGTTTCTTTTATAGGTCTGAATTGCCACTTGATACAACTCTTTTTTAGACAGAACCCGTTTTGTTTGTACTGGTTGATTGCTCCCCCTCGACGGACTCGTCCGCGTTCTATGGAACATCCCCCCTACTTTATACATATTTCTGCTTGTTCGTTTCACCCTTCGATTATTCTGTTTACGGTTAGTTCGGTCCTGTCTACGATTAGTCCGTTTCACCCTTCGATTATTCTGTTTACGGTTAGTTCGGTCCTGTTTACGATTTGTCCGGCCCTGTTTACGATTTGTCCGGCCCTGTTTACGATTGGTCCGTTTCACTCTTCTATTTAAGGAAGATTGAGACATGGTTATAATATAATATACATAAAAAAATGAATTATTATGAATTGTTGGATGTACCTTGTAATGCTACTACCGATGAAATTAAGCAACATTACAGGAAATATGCCAGAATCTA
>MDTG01222354.1_pt1 | contig 15548 bp, 14 predicted proteins | sample 811421 | NCBI WGS metagenome assembly MDTG01 (sample SAMN05326645, study PRJNA326480) | marine metagenome | isolation source: seawater | place: Pacific Ocean: South East | collected 2011
CGCGGTGTTGGAGGGCAGCGTCCAAGGGGTGGTCGTCCAAGCCAAAAAGTCCACGGGCAGGCTGTCGTCCGTCAATCCGAGACGGCTCAGCAGGCTCGACTTGGCCTCAGGCACGGCACGGAACTGCGCCACCACTGTGGTGTCCTTGACGTCCCGGTAGGTGCCCGGCTGGTTCAATTCGTGCGAGCTCAATCCCGTGCCTGCCATGGGGCTGTAAGGCTGAATCGTGTAGCCTTTGTAGAGCATCCCCTTGTTGTACAGCTGCTCCAAAAGCCACCAAACCGATTCCATGTATTTGGTGTGGTAGGTGACGTAGGGCGCCGCCATGTCGACCCAATACCCCATTTGGCGGGTCAACTCGTTCCACTCCGAGGTGTAACGCATCACCGTTTTGCGGCATGCGTCGTTGTACTCTTCCACGCTGAGCTTGGTGCCAATGTCTTCCTTGGTGATTCCTAGCTCCTTCTCCACGCCCAATTCCACCGGCAATCCGTGCGTGTCCCAACCCGCTTTGCGCTCCACCCTATGTCCCTTCAGGGTCTGGAACCGACAAAAAATGTCCTTGATTGCCCGGGCCATCACGTGGTGAATGCCTGGCTTCCCGTTGGCGGAGGGTGGGCCCTCGAAGAAGACGTAAGGCTTGTCTGCAGGGCGTGATTCGACGCTCTGTTGGAACGTATTTTCTTCGTCCCAAACCTTCAACCACTCCTGGGACAAGGAGGGCAAGTCGAGGGGACCGCGTTCAGGAAATTTCAATGCCATGGGTGCGTGGGCGTCTGTTCGAGTTGCGTTTGCGGACCGAATGGACGCGGGCCGCGCCCGCGAAGATAACCTTCAGAGGAGAAGGATGCCGGAATCAGACCCGGCTCAACTTCAGCATGTTTGTCATGCCCGCGTCGGCGATCGGCATGGACGCCAGGTGAATCACGAAATCGCCCTCCTTTACCTTGCCTCCTTTGTAGAGCAGGTATTTGATGTCGGCGATGGTGTGGTCGGTGCTGACCATTTTCGAATACGGCAACGCGTAGACCCCCCACACCAGGCTCATCTGGCTCAACACCTTGCGGTTTGCCGTGAACATGTAAATCTTGGCGCTAGGGCGTTGGCTGCTCACTTGGATGGCCGTGTACCCCGAGAAGGTCATCGTGACGATGGCTGCGGCGTTGACGCGACGCGCCAAACGGCAAGCGTTGTAACAGATGCTGTCTGAGATGAAGCGGTCGTCCTCATGGCTCAGCGGTGGACGCTCGGGGTACGACATGTCGCCTTTGGCTTCCATGTTCTCGATGACTTGACGCATCGCCCGAACCGCATTGATTGGGTATTTGCCCACGCTGGTTTCTCCGCTGAGCATGACTGCGTCAGCCCCGTCAAGCACGGCGTTGGCCACGTCGTTCACCTCGGCACGTGTCGGGGTCGCAGACTCAATCATGCTCTCCAACATTTGGGTGGCCACGATGACGGGTCGGCCTGCCACCATGCACTTCTGGACAATTTCCTTCTGCAACAACGGCACTTCCTGCATCGGCATCTCCACGCCCAAGTCTCCCCTGGCCACCATGACGGCATCCGTGTTGGCCACGATCTCGTCAATCTCTTCGATGGCTTCGGGCTTTTCGATTTTGGCCACCACGCGGGCGTGCTTGCCAGCCTTCGCCACTTCCTCCTTCAGCTCAACGATGTCCGAGGCGCGACGCACGAAGGACAACCCAATCCAGTCCACGTCTTTGGTCAAGGCAAACGCCAAATCCTCCGCATCCTTGGGCGTGATGCACGGCAAGGAGACCTTCGTCTCAGGCAGGTTCAATCCTTTTCGAGGGCGCAGGGGTCCGCCGTGAATGACCTCGCACGACACCTCCTCCGAGCCGTCCGTTTCCAGCACGCGAAGCACCAGTTTGCCGTCGTCCATCAAAACGCGCTCGCCAGGCTTGACGTCTTGGGCAAACGACTCGTAATCCGTGTACACGGTGCCATCACGGCCCGTGCCTTTGCCCACGCGAATCGTCAAGGTCTCCCCTTCGACCAAAGGCATCTCCCCTCCATCGATGTCGCCCACCCGGAGTTTGGGGCCTTGGAGGTCTGCAAGGATCGCCGTGTACGTGCCCAATTCTGCATCGATCTCACGGACCGTGTCGATGGTCTTGCCATGGTCCTCGTGGGAGCCATGCGAAAAGTTGATGCGCGCGACGTTGACGCCTTCGGCAATCAGTTGGGTCAGCACGTCTTTGTCCCAAGTGGCCGGACCGAGTGTCGCGACGATTTTGGTGCTCTTGGGTACAGAAGGGGTAGCAGTCATTCGTAAGGGTGATCGTGAGGCGGGGCGTTTCCTGCCGCGTGCAAAAATGCGCATTGCGAGGGGATTGACAAGGAACGAAGGCGTGAAATCCCCGAGAAAGGGCGTCAGTCGAGGGCCATCAACGGCTCCAAAGCACCAATGGCCTCCGGATCGAGGGCCGTGACAAACGACACCTCCCTCAAACGCCTCAACTCCGCCATCAATTCGTGGGGCGGGGTTTCCAAATGATGCACCACAAGCAAATAATCGAGGGCGCCAGCCCCATTGGCCAAGGTGCCTTCCGACGTTCGATTCAACACCAGCGTGACCGAGGTGCCGCTCGCTTCGTCAATCCAACGCAGGGTTGGGTGGCTGGATGGTTCCTTAGACTTGGATGGCGCAGCCAACACGTCGTCGGCGCATGCCATGTGCCAACCAAAGGCGCGGTTGAACGCCCACGCCAAACGGTGGCTGCCCATCGAAGAGCTGATGCCGAGCAACTCGTACTCGGGCACGTAATCCCATTCAAGAAGATGCTGCATCGCCGCGTTTTTGCCCCCCTTTGCCACGGGCCTTCCTGCGCTCAAACACTTTCTTCCAAGCCCTTCTTGCGGCCTCTTGTTCCGCAAGCTTCTTCGACCGGCCCACCCCGATTCCTTCGATACGGCCGTTGATCTTGACGGCAATCTCGTATCGATCCTCTCCCGCTCCGTCGTCGTCCCTCAGGACTTCGAAGGCCAGGCGCTTCTTCCGCTTGGTCGCCCACTGGTACAGTTGGCTCTTGAAGTCCGACGTTTCGTTGACTTGCTCATCGAGGCCATAGTGCTTCAGCATCGCGAGGACCGCGCGCTGGGTGCGCTTGAAGCCGTGGTCGAGGTACAGTGCTCCGATGAGTGCTTCAAGGGCGTTGCCCACCATGCTGTCGTGGATGTCCTCTCGGCGCATCTTGGCCCGAATCAGGTGATGCAACCCCATGTTCTTGCCGAGCAAATTGAGGTTCTTGCGGTTGACCACCCGGCTTTTTCGTTTCGTCAACTCCCCCTCCTGGGCGTCTGGAAATGCCCTGTAGAGGTATTGGGCCATGGTCATGTCCAACACGACATCTCCCAAAAATTCTAGGCGCTCGTTGCTTTTGAGGCCGGTTTTGTCCCCGTCCAGCATGGACGAATGGGTCAAGGCTTCGTCGTAGGCGCTGCGCTGACGGACACGAAGCCCAAACTCCCTGGACACCAACGATTGGATGTCCTTGTCAGGTCCTTGGTGCGTGGCTCGCTGAAATCGCTTCCAGAGGGAAATCATGCAAAGGCTTTGAACAACACGGATGCGTTGTGTCCGCCAAATCCGAAGGTGTTGCTCAAGGCGGCCCGAACCTCCCGCTTTTGGGCTTGATTCAGGGTGAAGTTCAAACGCTCATCCAACTCGGGGTCGGCGTGTTCGTGGTTGATGGTGGGCGGCACCACCTGGTCCACGATGGACATGATGCATGCCATGGCTTCCACTGCTCCGGCGGCACCGAGCAGGTGGCCGGTCATGCTCTTCGTGGAGCTGATGTTCAAGTTGTAGGCGTGATCCCCAAAAACTTGCTGGATCGCCTTCGTCTCCGCGACGTCGCCCAATGGCGTAGACGTACCGTGGACGTTCACGTAATCGATGTCCTCCGGGGACATGCCAGCGTCGGTCAATGCGTTCTTCATGACGTTTCTCGCGCCAAAACCCTCGGGATGGGGAGCCGTGATGTGGTGCGCGTCGGCCGTCATGCCGCCTCCGACCATTTCGCAGTAAATCTTGGCACCACGCGCTTGGGCGTGCTCCAAGTCCTCCAAGATGATGGCGGCACCGCCTTCACCAAGCACGAATCCGTCCCTGGTCGCGTCAAACGGCCGAGACGCCCTGGCAGGGTCGTCGTTGCGGGTGGACAACGCCTTCAAGGCGTTGAAGCCACCGATGCCTCCTTCCACCACCGCCGCTTCGGAACCTCCTGTAACAATCGCGTCGGCCTTGCCGAGGCGAATGGTGTTGAAGGCATCGATCAGGGCGTGGGTCGAGCTGGCGCATGCCGACACCGTGGCGTAATTGGGGCCCCGCAATCCATTCCTGATGCTGATGTGCCCTGGAGCAATGTCCGTGATCATCATCGGGATGAAAAATGGAGAAAAACGTGGCGTGCCGTCCCCGAGGTAGAAGTTCTTGGCTTCGTTCATGAAGGTTTGGAAACCCCCAATCCCCGATCCCCATATGACACCACCTCGGTCTGGGTCTAGGGAGCCATCATCCGTCGACAAGCCTGCGTCGCGCAAGGCCATTTCGGAGGTCACCACGGCGTACTGGGTGAACATGTCCATCTTCCTCGCATCCTTGCGGTCCAGGAATTCGGTCGCGTCGAAGCCCTTGACTTCGCACGCGAATTGCGTCTTGAATTTCTCGGGGTCAAACCGCGTGATGCGGGCCGCCCCGCTTACGCCATCCACCAAGTTTTTCCAAGACGTCTGAACGTCGTTCCCCAAAGGCGTCAACGCCCCCAGGCCAGTCACAACTACCCTACGCAGTGCCACGCCGTGTGTAATCTTTGCTTCATAGAGAACGCAGGATCAACCCGCGTTCTGAGAGATGTAGTCCACAGCCTGTCCCACCGTGCTGATTTTCTCAGCTTGGTCGTCTGGGATGGCGATGTTGAACTCTTTTTCGAATTCCATGATCAACTCCACCGTGTCCAGGGAGTCAGCGCCCAAATCGTTGGTGAATGAGGCCTCCGTGGTTACTTCTGCTGCATCAACGTTCAACTTGTCAACGATGATTGCGGTCACTTTTTCTTGAATGTCAGACATGATCTGTAGGTTCTGTTCTTCGTGAATTCGGGCGCAAATTAACGGCATCGCTTGAGCCCTTTCATGCGATGTTCGAAACTTTTGAACGAATTGGCAGTGAAAACGACCGGAACGCGGGCCCTGTTCAACCTTACACCCCGTGGTATTCGACAAGAACCTCCTCCAAGGGCTTCCGCGTGAGGTTGGGCACGGTCAATCCCTCGGCGGGATATCCGATGGGGATGTTGAGGTAGGCACGCTCGTTTTTGGGCCGTTCCAAGGCCTCCGCCAAGAATGCCATGGGTGAAGGCGTGTGGGTGAGCGCCACGAGGCCAATTTGATGCAGGGCTGTGAGCAACATGCCCACGGCGATGCCCACGCTCTCGTTGACGTAGTAGTTGGGTTTTTTGCCTTCGACTTGCTCGTCGAACACTTGCTTGAAGACCACGATCAAGGCGGGGGCCTCCTCGATGAAGGGCTTCACGTGGTTGGTGTCAAAAGGTTCCAAATCCTTCAACCACGCATCGCTCATGCGTCCGTGGTAGTTCTTGTATTCCTCGGCTTCCGCGGCCTCACGGATGCGGGAACGAAGGACTGGGTCGGTGACCAGGCAAAAGGTCCAAGGCTGTTTGTGCGCACCCGACGGGGCGGTCGCCGCGGTGGCAATGCAATGCCTCACGGCCTCCAACGGAATGGCCTCGGGAGAAAACACCCGGGCACTCCTTCGGCCCTCCATGTCGCGAAGGAACTCCTTGCTTCGGGCCACCATGTCCTGCTCGGACAAACGGGGAAGTTGGTAGGGAATGAACTCGCTCATCGCATGTGATCCCGTAAGTCTCGCATCATTCTCGAGGCGAAGATGAATTCGTTCAACTCTTGGCTCTTCGCCTTCATCAACCCGTCGGCCTTACCGCTCCAAGCAATGCCTCCTTGGTGCACAAAATGGATGAAATCCGAAGCCTCCATCACGCTGTTCATGTCGTGCGAAACCACCACCGTGGTCATGTTGAATTCCCGGGTCAAATCCACAATCAAGTTGTCGATGACGATGGCGGTCTGTGGATCCAGCCCAGAATTGGGCTCGTCGCAAAACAGGTACTTGGGATTCATGGCAATGGCACGGGCAATGCCCACGCGCTTCTGCATCCCTCCACTCAATTCTGAGGGGTATTTGTCGCCTGCCTTAGGCAACTGCACGCGCTCGAGGCAAAACGCGGCGCGCTCTTGCATGGCTGGCTCCGACGATTCGCTGAACATGCGAAGCGGAAACATGACGTTTTCCATGACGGTCATGCTGTCAAACAGGGCACTGCCTTGAAACAGCATGCCAATTTCTTGGCGCACTTCCTTTCGCTCACGGAGGTTCATCGCCGTGAAGTCCCTGCCGTCGTAGCTCACGTGACCCTGATCAGGCTCGAGCAGTCCCACCGTGCATTTGGTCAGGACGCTTTTGCCCGAACCGCTCCGGCCGATGATGAAATTCACCTTGCCCGGATGGAACGTGGCGCTGACATCGTTCAACACACTTTGTGCGCCAAAGGACTTCGATATGTGTTTGACCTCAATCATGCGACTCCGTCAGCCAAGCAACATTTGCGTCAACACCAAATTGGCCACCATCACAATGACGACGGCATACACCACCGCTTTCGTGCTGCTTTTGCCCACTTCCAGTGCGCCTCCCGACGTGTGGTAACCATGGTAGGCGCTCACGGTGCTGATGATCAAGGCAAACACGCATGTCTTCACCAAGGCGTAGACCACGTCAAAGGCGTTGAAGTCCACTTGCATGCCGTATTCAAAATCGGCGATGGAGCTTACGCCGGTGGACACGCCCACCCACATCCCGGAGCAAATGCCCAGGCCCATGCTCAGGATAACCAAAAAAGGAATGCACGCCAGGGCTGCCACCATCTTCGGCAAAACCAAATGTCCCGCGCTGTTCACACCCATGATTTCCAAGGCGTCAATTTGCTCGGTGACACGCATGGTCCCCAGCTGGGAGGCAATGTTCGAGCCCACCTTGCCCGCGAGAATGACGGGAATCAACGTGGGACTGAATTCGAGGATCATCGTTTGACGAACCGTGAATCCGATGGTGTACACCGGAATCCAACCCGAAATTTGGTGGGCGGTTTGGATGCAAATCACGGCGCCCATGAACACGCTCAGCAGCGCCACAATGCCCAAACTCTGGATGCCAATGGCGTTCATTTCTTCCAGCAACATTCGCCGAAAGACCGCCCCTTTTTCTGGGCGACGCAACACCCCACGCATGAACGTGACGTACCGGCCAATGTGAAAAAACAACCCCATGGGACGAAGGTACAAGCTAACTTCGCGACCATGAAAGCAACCGCAAAGACGTTTGGCCTTCTCGCCCTTTTGGTGGTAGGAATCGGCCTGGTTGGTTGCAGCACCTCCCAAGGCGCTGCGAAATGCCCCACCTGTCCTGAGTGGTCTTCCCCGGCGAAACCCGCGCACTGACATGGCCCACATCCCCAACACCTACGCCGTCATCATGGCGGGAGGCATCGGCTCGAGGTTTTGGCCCATGTCGCGAACCGCCGAGCCCAAGCAGTTCTTAGACATCCTCGGCACAGGCAAGTCGCTGATTCGCATGACGTTTGACCGGCTCGAGAAGCTGGTGCCGGCCGACCACATCTTGGTGGTGACGAACGCCCGTTACAAGGACCAAGTCGCAGAACACCTGCCGGACATGCCGGAGGCGAACATCTTGTGCGAGCCCTTCATGCGGAACACCGCTCCCTGCATCGCCTACGCGAACGCCGTCATTGCCGCCCGAGATCCTCGCGCCGCCGTGGTGGTGGCGCCCTCCGACCACCTCATTTTGGACGAGGCGGGATTCTTGGCCGTCTGCCAGCGAGCGCTGGACACGACGAGGAACTCGCAGAGCTTGGTCACCCTGGGCATCGAGCCCACCAGGCCTGACACGGGGTACGGCTACATCCAATACGAAGAACCCCTCAACCCAGAGTTTCCCGAGGTTCGACCCGTGAAAACCTTCACGGAGAAGCCCAACTTGGAGACAGCCAAGGCCTTTCTCGCCTCAGGGGAATTTTGTTGGAACAGCGGCATTTTTGTGTGGTCTCTGGACAACATCCATCGCGCTTTCGAGCAACACCTCCCGGACATGCTTGCGGAGTTTGAGGGCGTCAATTTGGACGATGCCGCCACGCTCAAGTCGGTTTACGGCAATTGTGAAAACATCAGCATTGACTACGGCATCATGGAAAAGGAGGCCAACGTGCAGGTCGTCCTTTGCGACATCGGCTGGAGCGACCTGGGCACGTGGGGCAGCCTGAAGGAAAAGCTCGGCGCAGACGACGCCAACAACGCCTACGCCAACGTCAAACTCCGTGCGGTGGATGCCAACAACAACTTGGTGGTAGGCACGCCTCAAACTTCCGAGAAGCTCGTGGCCATCAAAGGGTTGGACGGGTACATCCTGGTCGACACGCCGCACGCCCTGCTCTTGTGCCCTGCAGCCGACGAACAGTGGGTGAAGGAACTTGTGGGAGAGCTCAAGCGCGACGAGGGCGAGCCACTCGTTTGATGAGGGCTCGACGCCTCAACGGCGTCCCACCATGTCGCCCGGCACGACCCATGCGTCATACTCTTCTTCGGTGAGGTAGCCGGTGGCCAACGCGGCGGCCTTCAGCGTGATGCCTTCGGCGTGGGCCTTGCCCGCGATTTCTGCCGCCTTGTAGTACCCAATTTTCGTGTTGAGGGCCGTCACCAGCATCAAGCTGTTGTCGACGAGCTCTGTGATGCGCGCTGTGTTGGCTTCTACGCCGTCGATGCAGTGCGTCGCGAAGGACACGCAAGCATCCCCGATGAGGCGGGCAGACTCAAGCACGTTCCTCGCCATCATGGGCTTGAACACGTTCAATTCGTAATGGCCTTGTGTGCCTCCCACGGTGACTGCCACGTCGTTGCCCATCACCTGGGCACAAACCATGGTCATCGCTTCGCATTGCGTGGGGTTCACCTTGCCTGGCATGATGCTCGATCCGGGCTCGTTCGCCGGCAACAAAAGCTCACCGATGCCCGAACGCGGTCCCGATCCCATCATGCGGACGTCGTTCGCGATCTTGTTCAGCGACACCGCCAGTTGCTTCAGCGCGCCGTGACTCTCCACGATGGCGTCGTGCGCGGCCAAGGCCTCGAACTTGTTGTCGGCCGTGACGAATGGGTGCCCGGTGGAAGCCGCGATGTGTTGGGCGACGAGCACGTCGTACCCCTCGGGCGTGTTGATGCCGGTGCCAACCGCCGTGCCCCCCAACGCCAATTGCTCGAGGTGGGGCAAGGTGTTTCGCAAGGCCTTCAACCCAAAGTCCAGTTGGGCCACGTAGCCACCGAATTCCTGGCCCAGGGTGAGCGGGGTGGCGTCCATGAGGTGCGTCCGGCCAATTTTCACCACGTCGTTGAAGGCCTCTGCCTTGGCCGCAAGTGAGTCGCGAAGGCGCTCCACCCCGGGGATGGTGATCTTGACAATGGCTTCGTACGCCGCGATATGCATGGCCGTGGGGAAGGTGTCGTTGGAGCTTTGGCTCTTGTTGACGTCGTCGTTCGGGTGGACCGGGCGTTCTCCCTGTCCCAACGTCCCTCCAGCGAGGACGTGGGCACGGTTGGCCACCACCTCGTTCACGTTCATGTTGCTCTGCGTGCCAGATCCCGTTTGCCAAACGACCAACGGAAACTGGTCGTCAAGCGATCCCGCCAAAATCTCCTCGCAAGCCGCCACGATGAGGTCCTTTTTGGTGGCATCCAACACCCCCAGTTCGCAGTTGGTCATGGCTGCGGCGCGCTTCAAATGGGCGAACGCACGAACCACCTCCATGGGCATCGACCCCACCGGGCCAATCTTGAAGTTGTTGCGGGAGCGTTCGGTTTGGGCGCCCCAGTACTTGTCTGCGGGGACGTGGACTTCGCCAAGCGTGTCCTTTTCGATTCGGGTTGACATGGTGTTGGGTTTCGGTGGTTTGGGTCAATCGACGTCGCCGTGGTCCGCGCCGGCGCCTTCCCCCATGAGGTACGCCTTCAAGAAGCCGTCGAGGTCGCCGTTCATGACCGCATCCACGTTGGACGTCTCGTGGCCTGTGCGAACGTCTTTGACCATCTTGTACGGCTGCATGACGTACGAGCGGATTTGGGATCCCCACTCAATCTTCTTCTTGCCTGCTTCGATCTCGTCGCGTGCCTCGTTCCGCTTGGCAATCTCCATTTCGTAGAGCTGCGACTTGAGCAGCTGCATGGCCTTTTCCTTGTTGCCCAGCTGGGATCGGGTCTCGGTGTTGTCGATGATGATGCCGGTGGGCGCGTGGCGCAAGCGGACGCCGGTCTCGACCTTGTTCACGTTTTGGCCACCCGCGCCCCCTGAACGGAACGTTTCCCAGGTGATGTCCGCGGGGTTGACGTGGATTTCAATGGTGTCATCCACCAGCGGGTACACGTACACGCTGACGAAGCTGGTGTGGCGGCGGGCGTTGCTGTCGAAGGGGCTGATGCGGACCAAACGATGGACGCCGTTTTCCCCCTTGAGCATGCCGAAGGCAAAGTCGCCGTCGAACTCCATGGTGACTTGCTTGATGCCCGCAACTTCGCCGTCTTGAAGGTCGAGCTCCTTCACCTTGTAGCCGTTCTTGTCGCCCCACATGCGGTACATACGCATCAACATCGACGCCCAATCGCAGCTTTCCGTGCCGCCCGCGCCCGAGGTGATTTGCATGACAGCGTTCAAGCCGTCCTCTTCCCCACTGAGCATGTTTTTGAACTCCAATTCCTCGATCGCGGTGGTGGCAGAAGTGAAGGCCGCGTTCACTTCGTCTTCGGAAGCCTCGCCTGCCTTCATGAATTCGTGCAACACCCCCAAGTCCTCCACCGCCAAGGCGCAGTCGTCGTAGGTCTGCACCCAACCTTTCTTGGTCCGCATGCGCTTCATGACCTTTTCGGCGCCCTTGGGGTCGTTCCAGAACTCTGGATCCTGCGTCAGCTTCTCGTCTTCCGCAATTTCCATGCGCTTCTGCTCCACCGACAAATACCCCTTGAGGTCATCAACACGCTTCTGCAAAGCGTTGATTTGGTCCACCGTCAACATGGGGACAAAAGTAGGTCGTCCCCCTCAAAGACGACGCAAGGCCGCCAAGACCACGTGCTGCGGAAATCCTCGGCCCAACATCCACCGAATGACGCGGTCCCTGTTGGTCGCCAAGTCTGATGCACGCTTGCGCAACAGGCGTTCGGCGGCATCCAACCAGTGGCGCTCATCCCACGCGTCAAGTGCCGCATTCGCCACCGATTCTGGCACCCCGCGCCCCAGGAGCCCTGCGCGGATTTTCAGCGGACCCCATCCCTTGTGCATCGCATGGGCCCGAACGTAGGACTCCGCGCATCGGGCGTCGTCGAGGTAGCTTCCGGCACGCAGCTCGTCAAGGCATGCGAAGACATCGTCCTCCTCAATGGCAACCCCAGACTTGTCCGCCACTTCCCGCAGTTTCAAGGCTACCTCCCGCTCGGTTCGATCGCGCAACGCGCACCATTTCATCACCCTGGCAAGCACCGCGCCAGACGCCTTTGTCCCCTCTTTTGCCATGTCTTGTCCCCGAAGGTCATTCAGAATCCCGTATTTTGCACCCTCTAACAACCACAACTTTGCCGCCATGCGGTCAGAAATTTTGCAACGTATCCAGGACCTTCTTCAGAACGAAGACCTGGAGGCCATCCGCAAGGATGTGCGCACCGAAATCGATTCGTTTCGCTCACTGATTCAAGAAGACTTCCGGACCCAGCGCGACGCGTGGGCTGCCGAAGACCATGAACCAGACGAGAAGTTTCAATTCCAACCGAGCGCCGAAGAACTGGCGTTCAACGAGTTGGTGGAGTCCTTCAAAACCCGCGAAAAGGCATGGCGACAGCGAATTGCCGACGAACAACGAGCCAATCTCGAGGTGAAGACCGCGCTCATCGCCGAGCTCCGCACGACCATCCAGGAGGAGGAAAACATCGGCGCGGCGTTTGCCCGGTTCAATGAGGTGAGGGAAAAGTGGGACGCCACCGGCGACGTGCCTGGGGACCGCTACAAAGAGGTGCACGACGAATACCACCGGTTGCGAGACGAATTCTTCTACAACATCAACATCTACAAGCAGCTCCAAGAGCATGATCTGCAGAAGAATTTGGCGTTGAAGGAAGCCTTGATTGAGCAGGCCAAAACGCTGGCCACCATGGAAGACCTGAAGGCGCGAGAAACCCTCGCCCGGAGCCTGCAAAAGCAGTGGTTTGACATTGGCCCTTCCCCCCGCGAAACGTTCCAGGAATTGGCTGACACCTTCTTTGGGCTCACGCGCGACACGTTCGACGCGGTCAAGGCGTACTACGACAACATGCGTGCCCAATTCGAGGTGCACAAGGGAGAAAAGGAAGCGCTCATTGCCAAATTGCAATCGTTGCTGACCGAAGACATCGATGGCCACAAGGCGTGGCAAGCCGCGACACAAACCGTCGTGGGCTTGCAAGGTGAGTGGAAAGCGACGGGGTTTGCAGGCAAGGAACACAACGAGGCTCTGTGGGGCCAATTCCGTGAAGCCGCAGACGTGTTCTTCGAGCGGAAGCAAATGTTCTACGACCGGGTCAAGGCCTCGAGCAAGGTGAGCAAGCAGAAGAAAGTCAAGCTCATCGAAGAGGCCCAAGCCCTGCAAAACAGCACGGACTGGAGGGCCACCTCAGACGCCATGATTCGTCTCCAAAAGGCTTGGAAGGAAGCGGGGGCCTGTGCCCCAGGCGACGAGCACAAGCTTTGGAAGTCGTTCCGCGAAGCCCAAGACGTCTTCTTCAAGGCGAAGAAGGCCCAGTTCGCGGACAGAAACAAGGAAGAAGTCGCCAACCTTGCCCTGAAGCAGGCCTTGTTGGAGAAAATTGAAGCGTTCGAGTTGTCCGACAACCGCGGCCAAGACTTGGACGCCCTGAAAGGGTTTTCGAAGGAGTGGTCGGCCATTGGGTTCATTCCCCGAAAGCACCTGGACAACGTCATGAATCGCTTCCGTGCTGCCATGGACAAGCACTACGACGCATTGAGTGCCAAGCGTTCGGAGCGCAGCGTTGAAACGTACAACAAGCGCATTGAGAAGTTGGTGGCCGGCGACAACCGAGACGTCAAGCGCGAGCAGCACATCCTTCGCGACAAGATTGCCCGCTTGCAGCAACGCATCACTTCCACCGAGGAAAACATGGAGCGTTTCACGGGCAAGGGTGCCGAATCAATTCGCGAACAGGCGCTGAAAACGATCAAAGGCTACCGCCGAGAAATCGACGAAATCAAGGCCAAGCTCAAGTTGCTCCGAGAGGCGACCGCCAAGGATTAAGCGGTCAGCGCCTTGGGCCGAAGGCCTTGGGTGCCCAACCAGTCCAAGTACTCAGGCAAGACCTCTTTCAAGGTAGGCCAGGCCTTGGGGCTGTCGTGAAGAACCACGATGCTCCCTCCTTTCGTCTTTGCCTTCAGGCGACGCAACACGTCTTGGGGATTTGCGTGATCCACGAAGTCGCCTGCAAGCACATCCCACATGACCACGTTTTTTGAACCAGCCAAGGCTTGGGCCTGGTTGCGGGTCAACTTGCCGTGGGGAGGACGAAACAAGGCCGAAGGCACCGACAACGAGTCCAAGGCCTCGTCGCATGCCGTCACCGTCTCGAGGTAGGCTTCCAAGGAGGTATGCCATCCATGCTCGTGGTTCATGGTGTGGTTGCCGGTTCCATGGCCTCGGGCCACCACCGAACGCGCCAGCTCAGGGTGTCTCAAGGCCTGGGCACCCACCATGAAAAACGTGGCCTTGGCATTCCGCCGTTCAAGGGCGTCCATGACCCATGGGGTCACCTCGGGAAATGGGCCGTCGTCGAAGGTCAAAAACACCGCGTCCCGATCGGCTTCGGACCAAGTGGTTCCCGGCCACCACCAGCGACCAACCCTTTGCGCCCACCGAGGGACTCGCGCCGGCCAAGCGCGCCATGTGATTTTCCTGTCGCCCATCCACCGCGAAGGTCGAGACCTGGGGTTAACTTTGCCACATGGAGTATGATTTTCGGGCGATTGAGGCCAAATGGCAGCGCCACTGGAAGGACACGGACGCGTACAAAGTCACCGAAGACGCGGACAAACCCAAGCACTACGTCCTGGACATGTTTCCCTACCCATCAGGGGCTGGGCTTCACGTGGGGCACCCTCTGGGCTACATCGCGTCCGACATCCATGCCCGCTACATGCGCCACAAAGGCTACAACGTGCTGCACCCAATGGGCTACGACAGCTTTGGCCTGCCGGCCGAGCAATACGCGATCCAAACCGGCCAGCACCCCGCCGTCACCACGGAAAAGAACATCAACCGTTACCGAGAACAACTCGAACAACTGGGCTTTTGCTACGATTGGTCACGCGAGGTTCGCACGAGCGACCCCTCCTACTACCGATGGACGCAGTGGATTTTTGGAGAACTCTTCGAAAGCTGGTACGACTCCTCCGCAGGACGCACGCGCCCCATTGCGGAGTTGGTGGCACTGTTTGAAGCCAATGGCAACCACAACGTGGAGGCCGCCTGCGACGAGTCGTGGTGGCATGGTTTGAGCTTTCCCCATTTCGGCGAGCATTTCGACGGGACCTTCACCGCCACGGATTGGGCTTCGATGAACGATGCCCAGCGGTCCGAACTCTTGATGCACTTCCGGATCGCCTACCTGGCAGACAGCGAAGTAAACTGGTGTCCGGAATTGGGCACGGTCCTCGCCAACGACGAAGTGAAGGACGGACTGAGCGAGCGTGGAGGACACCCCGTGGTGAAGAAGACCATGCGGCAGTGGATGATGCGCATCACGGCCTACGCCGACCGTTTGCTGAACGACCTGGACGAGCTCGAGTGGTCTGACAGCGTTAAGGAAGCACAACGCCACTGGATCGGAAGGTCGGAAGGGGCCATTGTGCAATTCCCCTTGGCCGAGGATGCTGGCAAGCACGTGGAGGTCTTCACCACAAGGCCTGACACGCTGCATGGCGTGGCGTTCATGGTGCTGGCCCCGGAGCACGATTTGGTCCAAAGCCTGACCTCCGACGACCAACGCGACGCCGTCGAAGCCTACGTGCACCAAGCTTCCATGAAATCGGAGCGGGACCGACAAGGCGACAAGACGATTTCAGGCGTGTTCACCGGCGGCCACGTGACGCACCCGATCACCGGCCAGTCGGTTCCCGTCTGGATTGCGGATTACGTGCTGGCAGGCTACGGCACGGGCGCCATCATGGCGGTGCCCGCAGGCGACGAGCGCGATTGGAAGTTCGCGAAGCACTTCGACTTGGACATTCCCAACATCTTCGAAGGCCACGACACCGACGAATCGGTGTGCACCGACAAGGGTGCCATCTTGAAGGGATGTGGCGATTGGGATGGCCAAACCGCTGGCGA
>MDTG01276694.1_pt1 | contig 15548 bp, 13 predicted proteins | sample 811421 | NCBI WGS metagenome assembly MDTG01 (sample SAMN05326645, study PRJNA326480) | marine metagenome | isolation source: seawater | place: Pacific Ocean: South East | collected 2011
CATTTTTTGTAGCATCATACTTATAGACTGACCCCCAGCCATCAGTAACATACATGAAACCATCTTCAACTATTGGAGTGCCTTCAAGTCCAGCGTGGTCCCAAATACCTCCGCCTTCTATGCCACCAATCATTGCAGTCCATGCAACTTTAAGTTTTTTTACATTTTTCTTATTAATTTCTTTTAACCCTGAAAATCTCTGGCCATCAAGTGATCCATGATGAGTTAACCAATTTTCAGGTGACTTTTTTGCGTTTAAGATATCATTCCAGCTAGTATCAGCAAATGAACTATATGAAAACGAAAACGCTATTAAAGTACTAATTATATACTTTATCATTTAACCTCCCTAAGTTAAGTTATTATATTGTACAATAATCTTAATAGGTTTAATCAATAGGTCAAGATATAAGATTAAAATTTAATTATTATTTTTTTACATATGTGGTATTGTTTTAATCTTTGGAGTAAGAAAATTGGATAATAATGGGTCTTCAGAGGAAAATGATGTAGTTTTTAGAGATGTAATTTTATTGGCTTTGACAGGCTTTATATCAATGGTAATTTTATTATTACCTTTTGTAAATCCTCCAACAGAAGAGGAATCATCTTCTACTCCACCTGGCAATGTAATTGTGGAATTATTTTGGGATAATAAAAGAGATGTGGACATTGATTTATGGGTGAAAGCTCCTGATGATATACCTGTTGGATATTCAAATAAAGGAGGTTTGTTTTTCAATTTGTTAAGAGATGATTTAGGTATATACAAAGATAATTCACCTGTTAATTATGAAGTTTCTTATTCTAGGGGTATTAGTAAGGGTGTATATATAGTAAACGTACATTTGTATAGAGAAGATAAATCTCCATTTGAACCAATAATTGCTGAAATGTTAATATCAATTGTTGACCCCGATACTAATAAAAGAAAACAGATCCTTAAAACACATAAAAAGCTTGATGAAATAGGTAAAGAAATTACAGTTTTTCAGTTTGAATTAGATAAAAAAGGTAAACTTAATAAAAATAATATAAATAATGACTATGTAATGCTTAGATCTGGCAATAAAGATTCGGTTAATCCAATAAATAATGAAGAAATTTTAAACAATTAATAAAGGAACTAAATATGCAATATAAATATCTCTTAATACTAAGGTACTCTTTAATTAATTTAGTAGGTCTTATATTTTTATTTGTTCTGATAACGCAGGGTTATTTAACTAAAGCTATAAAAGCCGATATTACAAATATGGTTATTGTAATTTTAGGAGTTTTTACAATTGGTTTTATATTAGCCGGATACAGAACATTTTGGCTTAGTAAGGAGTTGAATAATTCATTTTCAAAAATTTTACCAGATAATAGTATTGCAAAATCTTTTTTACAAAACTCTAAAAAGCTTGATGCTAGTTCCAGAAATAATTTAGCAGCATCATTGAGAATTAAACTAAGTTCGAAAATAAGTTATATTAAATTTTTAGCTAATACTCTAGTTATTTTGGGTTTAATAGGAACTGTGATTGGTTTTATTATAGCTTTATCTGGAGTGGATGGAAGTGTTTCAAGTAACCCTGAAGAGGTAAGTAAAATGGTATCAACTCTTATTCAAGGAATGTCGGTTGCTTTATACACTACGTTAGTAGGTTCAATATGTAGTGTTTGGTTAAACATCTGTTATCAAATCATGTCTACAGGTGCTAATAAATTATTATCAAGAACTATAGAGCTAGGGGAAAAAAATAAATGAACGACTCTTTAAATGATTTAAAAGTTATTGATGACGATCAATCAAATACCGTATTTAGAGATGTCACACTATTAGCTTTAAGTGGTTTTGTCGCAATAGTATTGTTACTTTTGCCTTGGCTAAATCTTAAAACAAAACAAGAAGTAATTAAAGAACCAGTTGGAAGTGTAATTATTGAGTTATTTTGGCCAAATGACATTGATGCTGACTTAGATCTCTGGGTTAAAGGTCCTAATGATGGACCAGTAGGGTACTCTAAGCCCTCAGGTATGGTTTTTAATTTGCTTAGAGATGACAGAGGTTTAACAGGTGATTACACTCCACTTAATTATGAAATAAGTTTCACTAGAGGTATAACTCCTGGAGAATATCAGGCGAATATTCATCTTTTTAAACATGATGAAAATAAATCCAAAATAGCAGCTACAGTATCAGTAAGTCTAGTTACTCCTGATAGAGATTATAGAAAACAAATATTAGAAAAAAATATTTATATTTCTAAAGAAGGTAATGAAAAAACTGTTTTAAGGTTTAAACTTGATAACAACTTTAAAATAGTTTCAGGTTCTTTTAACAGTTTAAGAAAAAGTTTAATTGGAGGATTATAATGGAATTACTTAATTGGTTTTACGCACTTTTAACACTTTTAATTTCATTAATAATAGCTATAACTATTTGGTCTAGGAAAGAGCTGAAATATAAAATTGCATCAATAATACTAGGTGTCTTTAGTTACCTTATAAGTTATGGAACTATGTTAGAAATATTGAGCAGGCCAAAACCAAAAAATTTAGAACTACTAAATAAATATGCCAATGAACTTACCCTATTACATGTCAATTGGGTAGAAGGAGAAGCAATTTACTTACTAGTTCAGTTAGATGATTTAAGAGAACCTCGACTTTATAAATTTCCTTGGAATGCTTCTCAAGCACAGGAGTATGATGAAGCCCTTGAAAAAGGAAGAGAGAATGGTGAAGAGGTTAAAATTGCTAACCCTTTTTATCCTACCAATGCTGAAGAAAGAAAAACTTTGGTTTATACTGCTCCTGCAAAACCATTACCCCCAAAAGAAGCTCCTGAAACTGGAATTACATCTTATGATCCTAATGTAGAAGAAAAACTTCTAGATTATAGAGATAAAAGAGAAAATTAAAAATAAAAGTTTTTTATTTTTGAAACGCTATATTATGTTTAATTATGAACGATAATTATATTGAAATTAAAGAAGTAAGCAAAGTATACAATAATGATTTTGTAGCTTTACAAAATATTAACCTTAATATAAAAAAAGGAGAAATATTTGCTTTATTAGGACCTAATGGAGCAGGAAAATCTACTTTAATAAATGTGTTGTGTGGTCTTACTCATCATAGTAGCGGAAAAATTTTTATTGATAAATTAGAAATTACTAATAATAGAAAAAAAATTAAATCTATGATTGGTTTAGTTCCTCAAGAACTTCATTTAGAAGCCTTTGAAACTGTTTTAGATAATGTAAACTACTCAAGAGGTTTATGGGGCAAAGAAAAAGATGAAAAGTATGTCCTAAATCTATTAAAACAACTTAATTTAGAAAGCAAAAAAAACAATCTACTAATGCAGCTATCTGGAGGAATGAAGAGAAGAGTTCTTATTGCAAAAGCACTATCACATAACCCTATAATATTATTTTTAGATGAGCCTTCTGCAGGAGTGGATATAGAATTAAGAAAAGAAATGTGGGATGTCATTTATGACCTAAAAAAGGCGGGTGTCACAATTATACTTACGACACATTATATTGAAGAAGCTGAGGAAATAGCTGACAGAGTTGCATTTATTAATAATGGCAAGATAATATTAGTTGAAGATAAAAAAACTCTTCTTAATAAACTTGGAAATAATAAGCTGGTATTTACTTTTAATAATCTCATTAGCAAAATCCCTTCTTTTTTAAATAAATATCCTTACAAAATAGATAAAGAGAAAAAAGTAATAGAAATTTTGTTAAGTAAAGATAAAAGTGAAGTATCTGAAATATTAATGAAAATAAAAAAAAGTAATATTGATTATTTAGATTTTACAATAAAGAAAAGATCTCTTGAAGGTATTTTCGTAGATTTTATAAAGAAAAAAAATGATTAATTATTTAGCAATTAAAGCAATATATTTTCATGAAATGAATAGAACTAAAAGAACTATACTTCAAAGTATAATATCCCCGATATTAAGCACCTCTTTATATTTTGTCATATTTGGCTCTGCTATAGGTTCTAGAATAAAAGAAATAGATGGCGTTACTTATGGAATGTTTATAGTTCCGGGTTTATTAATGCTAAATCTTCTAACGCAAAGTGTTTCTAATGGTTCCTTCAGTACATATTTTCCAAAATTTAACGGGACTATATTTGAACTTCAAGCTGCTCCTATAAGTGGATTTGAAATGATTTCTGGCTTTGTTGGCGCTACTGCTACCAAGTCAATACTCCTGGGTATGCTAATTATTGGAACGGCTTCTTTTTTTATAGACCTCAATATACTTCATCCTTTTTTAATGATATTTTTTTTAATTCTGACTTCTATAACATTTAGTCTTTTTGGTTTTATAATAGGCTTATGGGCTGATAATTTTGAAAAACTATCATTAATTCCATTGATAGTAATTACTCCTCTAGTTTTTTTAGGTGGAAGTTTTTACTCCATCAATATGTTGCCAGAAATTTGGCAAAAAATTTCTCTCCTTAATCCTGTTTTATATTTAGTTAGTGGTTTTAAATATAGTTTTTATGAGATTTCAGACGTAAGCATTTGGACAAGTATAATTACAATCTTGCTAATATTATTTGTATTAATTGTCATTACTTTATTAATTTTTAAAAAAGGATATAATTTAAGAAATTAAAAATTACTTTATTTACTTTTATAAATTATGAGTTTTATGTCTTGGCTAAATGAAATAAAAGAACTTGAAAAAAGAAAAAAACTTGCCGAAAAGCTTGGTGGAAAAGATAAAATAGAGAGACAACACAAGCAAAATAGAAATACAATTAGAGAGAGAATATCTATTTTTTTTGATAAAAATAGTTTTCAAGAATTTGGTATCCTTGCAGGAGAAGCTAAATACGCTAATGAAAAAATAGATAGTTTTTTACCATCAAACTCAGTCATTGGACATGGTTTAATTAATAATAAAGCAATAGCTTTTTATGGAGATGACTTTACAGTAAGAGGTGGGGCTGCAGATGCTTCAATTTGGCAAAAAATGATTGCTGCTGAACAATTAGCTAATGAATACGAAATACCCTTAGTAAGATTTATAGAAGGAACAGGAGGTGGAGGTTCAGTAAAATCTATTGAAAAACAAGGGTTTACCTATGTCCCTTTTAACCCAGGATGGGATAAAGTAGTAGATAACTTATCAAAAATTCCAGTAGTTTCATTAGCTTTAGGTCCAGTAGCTGGCCTAGGTGCCGCTAGATTAGTAAGTAGCCACTATTCAATAATGCTTAAAAAAAATAGTCAAGTTTTTGTAGCTGGACCACCTTTAGTAGAAAAAATTGGAGAAAAAGTTAGCAAAGAAGAATTAGGCGGAAGTGACATCCACGGAACTAATGGTGTAATAGACGATGTAGCAGAAAATGAAATTGAGGCAATGGCTATGGCCAAAATATTTTTATCTTATGTACCTAGTTCTATTAATAGTTTGCCCGCTAGAATAAAATCTAAAGATAAGGTATCAAGAACAGATCAATTTTTACTAAAAATTATTCCTAAAAATAAAAGAGAAAGCTACGATATATTACCAATAATAAAAAGTATAGTTGATAAAGATTCATTCTTTGAAATTGGAAAAAAATATGGTCTGTCTGTTATAACAGGTTTTGCCAGATTAGATGGGTTTCCCATAGTCGTAATTGCTAACAATCCACATGTATATGGAGGTGGATGGACTTCAGATTCAAGTAAAAAAATTATTAAAATAATTGACTTAGCTCAAGTTTTTCATTTTCCAGTTCTAAATTTAGTAGACAACCCTGGTTTCATTATAGGAAAAAATGCTGAAAAAGATGGTACAATAAAATATGGTGCTAAAGCGTTAGCTGCTATTTACCAATTTAAAAATCCAATGTGCTCTATTATTTTAAGGAAAGTATTTGGTGTCGCAGGAGCAGCACATACTAACCATAAAAGATTTAAATTTAGATTTGCTTGGCCTTCTGCTGATACTGGTTCTCTGCCTTTTGAAGGAGGGATTGAGGCTGCTTACAAATCTGAAATTGCTATCTCTAATAACCCAGAAGAATTTATTGCAGAGAAGTATAAAAAATTAAACAGCGCCTCATCTCCATTTAGATCAGCCGAAAAATTTTTATTAGAAAATATAATTGATCCTAGAGATACTAGAAAAGAAATATGTGCTTGGATTAAGCTAGCTTACAGCTCATTAAAAATTGGTCCTAGCTTTTTTGGATACCGACCTTGATCAATTATTTGTTTTTTCTCTTACTTTAAAGCCTAAATTATTAATTAAAAATATAATCCTATCTGCGTGTTTTTTATTTTGTGTTTCTAATGTAATGTTCAATCTAGCTGCTCTAACAGACAAATCTAGAGTAAACCTACTATGCTCCACGGCTAAAATATTAATTTTTTCTATCGCACATAAATTTGATATTTCACTAAGTTGCCCTGGTTTATCTTCCATATCTATTGATAATGTTAAAACTTGTTTTTTTCTTACTAATTCTCTCATTAGTAAAGATGAAAGCACTCTAGTATCTAAGTTTCCTCCGCATGCAATTATACCAACATCTTCATTTTTATTCTTATGATTATTTTCTAAAATAGCTGCTAAACCTAAAGCACCTGCCCCTTCAACTAATGTTTTATCATTCAATAAAAACATTGAAATAGCTTTTTCTACTGAACTTTCCTTAACTAAAATAGTTTTATCCACATACTTTTTGATAATATTTAAGTTTCTTCTTCCTATTTTGTTGACGGCCACACCTTCAGCTATAGTGCTTTTTTGAAATAATTTTTTTTTGTTATAAAGCGCATTGTAAAGCGATGGAAAATTTTCAGTCTCTACACCTATGATTTTTATTTTTTTATTAATATTTTTAGCTACTATGGCACAGCCTGATATTAAACCTCCTCCTCCTACCGGAATATAAATTTTTTTTAAGTTAGGATATTTTTCAAGCAATTCTAACATTAAAGTTCCTTGTCCATATATAACTTCATAATCATCAAAAGGATGAATTTTAATAAATCCATATTTTGAAACTAATTTGTTAACATGCTCTTCAGACTCCAAAACATTATTTCCATGTATAATTACCTTAGCTCCATAATCTATATTTTTTCTGATTTTTTCAAATGGTGTATTATTTGGCATTACGATAGTAGATTTAATATGTAAAATTTTGCAACCTAATGACAAACCTTGTGCATGATTTCCTGCAGACATAGCTATGATGCCCTTTTTTTTTTGATCTTTACTCAATGATAGAAGCTTATTTAAAGAACCTCTATATTTAAATGATCCTGTATACTGTTTGTTTTCATATTTAACAAAAATTCGGTTTCCTGTAGCTTCAGACAATGAATGTGAGAAACTACTGGGAGTATTAATGATATGTTGATTAATTAATTCTTTTGCTTTAACTATTTTATTATACATACTAAAAACCAAGTTGAAAAAAAAAACAAATATACACTCTACTTTAAAATTTAAAAAGCATTTTCCTAATGTTAGCGATAATATTTTAATCTCTGATACTGCCAAGATTATAGGTAATACCGAAATTGCAGAAAATACAAAAATTTTTGATAATGTTGTTCTTAGAGGAGATGGTGAGAAAATAAAAGTTGGAAAAAATTGCATTTTTAAAAACAGATGTACAGTTCATGTTGCTTCAGATTTTTTAGGGACTAAAATAGGAGATTCTTGTTTATTTGGAGAATATTCAGTAATCCATGCCTGTACAATTGGAAATAATGTTTTAGTTGGAGAGAATACGGTAATAATGGATAATAGTTTTATAGGTGACTATTCAATAATTCTTCCAGATACATTAATATCCCCAGGAAAAAGATTTGAAGCGTTTTCTCTAATTTCTGGTTCTCCGGCTAAGTGTATAAAAAAAATAGATAAGACCTATTATAAAAAATTTAATTTTAAAAATTTTAAATCACCTATAAATCATTCTAATTACATACAAAAAAATAATGCAAAATTTAATAAAATTAAAATTATCGGAAAAAATGTATTTATTTCGACTGATATTAAACATAATTGTAAAATTTTTGCTCATGAAAATTCTAGCATATGGTTTTCTACAATATTAAATAGCCCTGATGAGAAAGGTCTAGTAATATTAGGCAAAGGTTCGAATATTCAAGATAATTCTATACTCAATACCAATGGAAAAAAAATAGAGATAGGTCAAAGAGTTACTATAGGTCATAATGTAATAATTAATGGAAATGTTTTGATCTGTAATGATGCAGTTATAGGTATGGGGTCTATTTTAGAAAAAAACTGTATTGTTGAAAAAGGAGGATTTGTTGGTGCAAAGTCTTATGTGTTAAAAAATACTATCGTTCCAAAAGGAAAAATTTATGCAGGTAATCCTGCTAGGTTTTTTAGAAACGTTACTTTAAAAGAAAAAAATTATTTTAGTATAGGTCAAAAAATTTATGAAAAACTTTCTGAAGAATATATGAAAATTTAGCTAAAAATTATAATTATCAGTTGCAGTATTCCACCAAGGTTGATCAGAATAAGCTCTAAAGTCAATTTCATGAGTCCAAGTAGACCTATGTTGTTTAGCTAAGAAAAGATAACTTTCTGCAATTTTATTGGGTAAAATTAATCCATCCTTTTCTAATCCTATATCTTCTCTAAGTTTTTTATATGCTTCAGGGCCTAGCATTTTTCCCAATGTATCAGGAGCATCAACTGCACCGTCTATTATAGCATGTACTATATGGATACCCTTTATAGAAAACTCATCATTTAATGTTTGACATAACATTCTTCTTGCTCCCATGGCAGCGGCATGAGAATGTTGGCCTCTATTTCCCCTTACAGATGCAGTAGATGAAGTTACAATTAAAGTACCATTTTTTCTCTTTTCCATGTAAGGAAATAAAGTTTTAGAAAGTCTAAACAATCCTAAACTTGCCATTTTCAGTCCTAAATCAAATTGCTTAATAGTTAAATCTTTTAGCTTTTTATTTCCTATTTGTGCGCCTAGGTTATAAATTGCAACACTTATGGGTCCAATATCATTCTCTACTTTACTAACTAAATTTTCTATAGTTTCTTCTTTAACTGCATTAAGGAGCTCTCCTGAAGCTTGACCTCCACGAATATTAATTTCATCAATAAGTTTTTTCAGACCACTTTCATCCGACCTACGTGTGAGGTAAACGTGGTAATTATTTTGTGCAAATACTTTGGCTACATTACCACCTATTCCTGCACCTGCTCCTATAATAAGACAAACATTTTGCATAAAATAAAAATTAACATAAAATAAAAATTATAACAGTATTATTATATTAAATTCATGACATCATCATTACATAATAAAGTTATAGAAATTGTTGGAAAGAAAAGCTTTCTAATAAATGAAAAAGATAAAACTCCTTATACATCTGGTTGGAGAACAAAGTCTGGTGAATGTGAATTTGTAGTTTTACCAAACACTCTTTTGGAAATGTGGAACGTAATAAAGCTTTGCGTGGCAAATGATAAGTATATTTTAATGCAAGCTGCAAATACAAGCTTAACGGGAGGTAGTACGCCAAATGGAAAATATAATAAAGGTTTAGTAATTATAAATACTACTAAATTGCAAACTATTATTCCTATTAAAAATGGTATGCAAGTTCTTGCCTTTCCCGGATCTACTTTGTATGATTTAGAAAAAAAAATTAAACCTTTCAATAGAGCTCCCCATTCAGAAATTGGTTCTTCATGTATTGGAGCCTCTGTAGTTGGAGGAGTTTGCAATAATTCAGGAGGAGCTTTAATAAAAAGAGGTCCTGCTTATACAGAATTATCGCTATTTGCATTAGTAAACAAAAATGGAACATTAGAATTACATAATAAATTAGGTATAGAACTTGGCAAATCTCCTGAAGAAATACTTAAAAATTTAGATATCCAAAACTTTAATGATAAAAATATAAAAAATTCTAACTCAAAAGCTTCTTCTACAGATTATGGAAATATCATAAAAGATATAAAAGCAAATTCCCCTGCAAGATATAATGCTGATAAAAACCGTCTTTATGATGCTTCAGGGTGTGCGGGTAAGTTAGCTGTTTTTGCAGTCAGGCTTGATACGTTTGAAAAAGAAAATAAAGAAAGGACATTTTATTACAGCACTAATAACCCTAATGATTTAACTATTTTAAGAAGAAAAATTCTTACTGAAGTTGAAGAGCTACCTATTTATGCAGAGTATATGCATAATAATGCATACGAGATCTCTAAAAAATATGGCAAAGATGCTTTCTATCTTATTTACTTTTTAGGAACTTCAAGTATGCCTTTTTTTTATAAAACTAAATCAAAATTAGAAAGCTATTTTAAAAAATCTAGATTTTTTTCTCATAAAACTTTAGATCTTATTCTTAATGCATTTGTGTCTATTCTACCAAACCAAATGCCACGACTTTATGATAAACTGAATAGAAAGTTTAAACATCATTTAATATTAAAATTTGATCAAAAAATCTACAGTGAAATTTTAAATATCTCCAAAACTGTATTCAATCATGAGAATAATAATAATTTTATAATTTCTAGTCCTAAGGAAAGTAAAAAACTAACTTTAAATAGGTTTGTATTTGCTGGAGCAAGTGCAAGATGCGCCAATTTAACAAAAATAGCAAACTCTGAACTATTACCTTTAGACGTGGCTTTAAAAAGAAATGATATTGAATGGCATAAAGACATTGCTGATAATGCTAAAAAAGACATATTGATCACATTAACAGTAGCTCACTTTTTCTGCCTTGTGTTTCATAGAGAGTATATTATTAAAAAAGGTAAAGACAATGATAAAGTTAAGGATAAGCTTTTAAAATGGTTTGATAAAATAGGGGCTAAATATCCAGCTGAACATAATGTAGGTCATATGTATGAGGCTGATGATAATTTACGGAAGTTTTATAAAAAATTAGATCCTAAAAATATTTTTAATCCTGGCATAGGAAAAACACCTAAAACTCTAGTAAAAAAGAAAATTTAAGCTATCTTAATAAATAATGAAACAGATCATAATATATTTATTTTTCTTAATTAATATTAAACTTATTTCTGCTCAGCAAGCTACCCTGATAGAAGTTGATCTAGTTAAATTAGAAAAGCTTAATCAAACGATACCAATTATAGGTAACTTACGCTCGAAAAAAGTTACAAATATAATGGCATCAGTTTCAGGAAGAATAGATAGTATTAATGTAGAAGAAGGTGATTTAGTAAAAAAAGGCCAACTACTAGCAAACATTGATTATAAAAATTATAAATATTTGCTAGATATTGCATTATCAAATGAAGAAAAAGCAAACTCTAATTATGAAATAGCAAAAGTTGAAACACTAAACAATAAACTTGATTTGGATAGAATGATAGCATTAAAAACAAGTTCTGCATTTAATAAGTCTAAATATGATAAATTGCAAAACATGCATACTATACTTCAATCTAAAGAAAAAATTGCCCTTTCAGAAATAAAAATAAGCAAAAACGAAAAAAATATTGCAAATCTTAATTTAAAAAAATCTCAAGTTAAAGCGATATACGATGGTATCATTGAAGAAAAATTTATAGAAGCTGGTGAATTTGTTACTTCAGGTAATAAAATGTTTCAACTTTTAAGCAAAAATAAGTTAGAAGTAGTTGCTGAAGTACCTTCATTTAGAACATTTAATTTAAATTTAGGAGATAAAGTAAATTTTTATACGACTGATAATCTAAATTTAGTAGGTTTTATTAGAGCTATAGGAAAAAAAGAAAACATAAAAACAAGAACAGTTAAACTATTTTTGGACTTTGATAATAATCAAGTTTCCTTGAGCAGAACTCTAATCATAGATGAAAATGTTAATATTTTAATACCCATATCCTTGAATAGTACTGCTGTTACTATTCATAAAGATGCTATATTAAAAAGAGAAGGAATGTCTTTAGCATACTTAGTTAAGGATAATAAAGTTGAAGTTAGACCTTTAAAACTTGGAGAAGCTGTAGGTAATAGATTCATAGTTATTAAGGGAGTAAAAGAAAATGATACTGTAGTAATTAAGGGCAATGAAAGATTAAGACCGGGTCAAAATGTTAGTATTAAATAATTATGAGAAATGAATGAATATAATTAAAGCATCTTTAGAACGACCAATTGCAATTGTATCTGTTATTATTATGACCATAATATTAGGGGTTGTAGCTCTTGATAGAATTCCTATTCAAATAGCTCCAGATGTAAATAAACCAATTATAAGTGTAACTACCTATTGGTTTGGTGCATCACCTTATGAAATGGAAAGAGAGATTGTTAATAGACAAGAAGAAGCTCTTCAAGGATTAGAAGGAGTAAATAAAATTACTGCCTCTACAAGAGAAGGAAGAGCAATAATAGAGTTAGAGTTTAACCTTGCAATGGAAATGGATAGAGCATTAATGCTAGTATCAAATAGGTTAAATCAAATAGATGATTACCCTGAAGATGCTGGTGAACCAACTCTCGATACCTCTGGTTTAGATGATAACGCAATTGCATGGTTTATTCTTACCAAAACTAAAGGTAATGAACAAAATATTGCTGCATATGGAGATATAGTTGAAAATATTATTCAAGACAGAATTGAAAGAGTACCTGGTGTAGCTAGAACTAATGCATATGGAAGTAGTGAAACTGAACTTAGAATAACAATTAATCCAGAAAAAATGGCTTACTATGGCCTTACAGTACCTAGAGTAATAGAAACAATTAGAGAAGCTAATAGTTCTATTTCTGCAGGTGATGTTAATGAAGGAAAAAGGGAATATATTGTTAGAGCAGAAGGAGAAATAAAATCTGAAAAGCAAGTTAAAGAAATTGTTTTAATAAGTGAGCAAGATTTAAATGGTAGATTTGGAAGAGTAACGGTAAATGATGTAGCTAACGTAGAATTTACATTTAAAGAACCTAGAGCAATAATCAGGTTTCTTGGCAACCAATCTATAGCAATTAATGCTGTCAGACAATCTGGTGCAAATGTGATTGATGTTATGAATGGAATAAAGCTCACATTAAAAGATTTAAATAAAAACATTTTGCCCGAGTTAGGTTTAAAAATAGAGCAAGTATATGATGAAACTATTTATATTGACTCTGCAGTTAATTTAGTTCAGCAAAATATCTGGATGGGTGGTGTCTTAGCTATAATTATATTATTAATTTTTTTACGATCCTGGCAATCTACAATAGTAATAGCAGTATCAATTCCTATATCTGTTGTAGCAGCATTTGTTGCTATGTCATTATTAGGGAAAACAATAAATGTTATTTCTTTAGCAGGAATAGCATTTGCAGTAGGAATGGTAGTTGATGCTGCGATTGTTGTATTAGAAAATATCTTCAGATTAAAAGAAAAAGGTGAGAACATTAAGGATGCAGCCTACAAAGGAACAGACCAAGTATGGCAAGCCGTAATGGTTTCAGCATTAACAACAGTTTTAGTTTTTGTACCTATTCTAGTAATGGAATTAGAGGCAGGGCAGCTACTTCAAGATATAGCTGTAGCAATTTCTGTTGCAGTATTAATGAGTTTATTAGTATCAATAACTATTTTACCAGCTCTAACTAGTTGGATTTTATCAAAGAAAAGTCGGTTCAAAATCAAACTTCCATTTTTTGATGGATTAGGAAGTTTTGTTTCTTTAAATATTTTAAATTATGTAACATTCATATTAAAATCTAAAAAATATTCTTTAATTCTTGTTGGATCTATTATTTTTTCCACCATCAGCATCTCTTACTTATTGCTTCCTAAATTAGAATATTTGCCTGAGGGAAATAGGAATTTAATTTTCGGAGTAATGCTTCCTCCTCCAGGGTATAATTTAAATACATTAACAGAAATTGCTAAATCAGTAGAACAGAAAGTTAAACCATTATGGTCTGTAGAAACAGGAGAAATTGCAGAAGAAGGAAAACCACCTAAAATTAAAAATTTCTTTTTTGTAGCAATTTCAGGAGGCAGAACTCTATTTGGTGCAAGTGCAGTAGAAGAAACTAGAGTAAAAGAATTAATACCGGTTATGACAAATTCTTTATTTGGAGAACCCGCTACATATGGTTTCTTTTCTCAACCTGGTTTATTTGTAAGGGGATATGGTGGTGGAAGGTCAATAGACTTAGATATAAGTGGACCAAACTTAAATACAATAACTGCTACTGCACAAAAGGCAGCTGGTCTAGTTATGAAAGAGTTTCCTCGTTCGGAAGGCAATCAAATGAGACCTAAACCAGGATTGATTTTAGGAGCACCAGAAATTCAAATAGTGCCAAGTAGAATTAAACTAGCTGATAATAATGTAACCGCATCTGAATTATCAGCAGGCATAGATGCATTTAATTCTGGTATCAGAGTTGATGAAATTACAGTCAATTCAAAAAGAATGGACTTAACTTTAATGGGCGTAGAAAATTCTATTAGCGAAACTCAAGGCATAGAAAATATTCCAATAGTCACAACAAATGGAAAAATAATTCCTGTTTCTTCATTATCAAATATTATCTATACAACTGGGCCAACTCAAATAAGACACATAGAAGGAGAAAGAGCGGTTACATTGCAAATTAAGCCAGCTGATAATATAGCACTTGAAGAAGCTATAACTGTAGTAAAAGAAAAAATTATTGATCCACTTAAAACTGCTGGCCTTCCACCAGATGTAAAACTTGCTATTTCAGGAACTGCAGATGAATTAACAACTACCTGGAAAGCAATGGCTGTAAATTTATTAGTTTCAATTGCAATAGTATATTTGCTTATGACTATATTATTTGAAAGCTTTAAATATCCTTTTATTATTATGTTATCTGTTCCACCTGCAGCAGCAGGAGGTGTAATTGGTTTATTTCTTTTAAACCTCACAACCTTTCAACCTTTAGATATGCTTACTATATTGGGATTTGTTATTTTGAGTGGCATAGTTGTAAATAATGCAATTTTATTAGTTCACCGAACTCTTCAAACCATTAAAAATAATAAATTAAATGCCAATGAAGCAATCTTAGATGCCACTAACAGCAGGATTAGGCCTATTTTTATGTCTACCTTAACTAGTGTTTTTGGAATGCTACCTTTAGTGTTATTTCCAGGAGCAGGTTCTGAACTGTATAAGGGACTTGGGTCAGTAATATTAGGAGGGTTAAGTTTATCTGCAATATTAACTTTATTGATTGTACCTCCAATGCTTAAGATATTTATTTCAGACAAAGAGACAGTAAAATAACTTTTGTTTTTTATTAATTTTTAGTAAAATTATAATATGATTAGATATTTAAATAACTTTTCTTTATTATCAGATATAGTTTTAAAACTATCATTGGGTTTAATTTTCTTTAATTATGGTTATGGTAAATTAATAAAATTAGCTACTAGTAAAGCTGATGGACTTATAGGTATGGTAGCTAGTATTCCCATATTTGGAGAATTTCCTTTATTTTTTGCATGGAGTCTTGCTATAACCGAAACATTTGCAATATTTGCATTCATTTATGGATACTTCAGTTTTTTACCC
>MDTG01150571.1_pt1 | contig 15547 bp, 16 predicted proteins | sample 811421 | NCBI WGS metagenome assembly MDTG01 (sample SAMN05326645, study PRJNA326480) | marine metagenome | isolation source: seawater | place: Pacific Ocean: South East | collected 2011
AACTAGATGGAACAGGGACCAGTCTTATTATGATAGAGATGAATGGAGAGGTACTTTTTCTCATGACGGGGGTGCTTTAACCAATCAAGGAATTCATCACTTAGATTTAATGAGATATTTAAATGGTGAAGTCAAAACAGTTTATGCCTCAAGATCAACAAATGGATCTATAATTGAAGTTGAGGATACAATGATTGCTATGTTAGAATTTATGAATGGCTCTCAAGGATTAATTGAAATAACAACTGCTGCACGTCCCAAAGATTTTGAGTCTTCTCTATCTTTTATGGGAAAAAAGGGTGTTGCAATAATTGGTGGTTGGGCTACTAACGAAATAACTGAATTTACATACAAACCAAGTGATAAAAAAAAATATTCTGAAAAATTTGATGATGTTTATGGATTTGGCCATATAAAATTATATTCAGAAATTGCTAGCTTTTTAAAATATAATACAAATTATAATTGTAAAATAGATGATGCTATTTCTTCAATAAATTTACTTCATGCAATTTATATTAGTTCTGAAAAAAACAAAAAAATTAAATTAAGTAAAAATATGGATTTTAAAGCATTAGGTAAAACAAATAAAAAGATAGATCGTAAGTATATTTGAATGTATATAAAAAAACATTTGTTAGAAATTACAAGAGATAATAATTATAAAAATTTTAATGATAAAAAATTTTTAAAACTAAATAAAAATGAATATCCAGGAGAATTTGAAACAAATTTTATAAACAATATAAAAAGAAAGATTAATAGTGATATCTTTTCTAAATACCCAAATCTTTTCAAACTATATGAAAGTTTAGCCAAATTTTTAAATATAAGTTCACAAAATATATTGATAACTAGTGGATCAGATTTAGCAATTAAAGCTGTTTTCGAAGTCTATGTAAACTCAAAGGATAAAATATTAATGCATTATCCAGGCTACGCAATGTCCAATGTTTATGGTGACTTATTTGGTTCAAGTAAAAAAGTAATAAAAATTAATAACTTTAATGAAAATTTGACCAAAACTTTTATAAAGAAGTTAAATAAAAATTATAAATTAATTATAATAGAAAATCCCAATGGCTTTACTGGTCAGCCCATTGATTTAAAAGATTTAGAAATATTATTAAAGATTGCCCATACTAATCAGATTATAGTTTTGATAGATGAGGCATATTATGAGTTCAACGATAATCAGTCAATGATAGGCTTTATTAATAAATATAAAAATTTAATAATATCTAGATCTTTTTCAAAAGGTCTATCACTTGCAGGAATAAGAATGGGATATTTGATCTCTTCAAAAGAAAGAATTAAAGAATTAGAAAAATTTAAACCTTTACATGAGATTTCAAGTTTGACGAATATTGTAGCGCTGGAGGCAATCAAAAATTCTAAACAACTTATAAGAATTCAAAATAAAATAATTTACAATAAAATTTCTTTTATTAAAAATTTAAAAAAATACTTTGAAACTCAAGATACAAAAACAAATTTTATATTACTCAAAATTCCAAAAGAAATTTCTCAAGTAAAATTAATTAAATATTATCGCGATAATTTTATACTTGTTAGAGACCCATTTATCAGTGGCTTGTTAAAAAATTATATTAGGGTTACAGTTGGTACAAAAGAGCATATTAATAAATTTATGAATGTTACTGAAAGGTTTTTTATTGATAAAAAATAAAATTAAAGTAATAAGTATTGGTTTTGAAAAAGATATCATATTTGAAATTACTAGAAATAATAAATACGTTTATGAGGGATATGTTAGTAATGAGAATTTAAATAATAATTTTAATTTTTTCTGTAATTTCAATACCTTAAAAAAAATGATATCCAAATACTCTGAGTTACTAATAATTATCTCAATTGGCCCCCCAAATATTAGAAAATCAATTTATTCAAATTATAAAAAAAATTTACTTACTTATGTTTCTCCTGACGCCATAGTTTCAAAAAAAGCTATTATTGGAAAAGGTACGTTTGTACAAAGTAGGTCATTTATTTCAGATGATGTAAAAATTGGAAAATGTTGTAAAATTAATGGAGGTTCACATTTTTGTCATGACTCAAGTTTAGGTGATTTTTCTGATACATCACCTAGTTGTTTTATAGGTGGAAATACTAAAATTGGTTCAGAAGTTTATATAGGAGCAAATACTTCTATTCGTCAAAACTTAAAAATTAATGATAATATCTTAATAGGTATGGGATCGGTAGTTATCAATAATCTTGACAGAGAAGGTGTTTATGTTGGCAGTCCCGCCATATATAAAAAAAGTAGATAATATGATAATAGGCCTTTTAACTGGTAGGGGGGGTAATAAATCCCAGTCATTACCATATAAAAATTCAAAAAAAATTTTAGGTACCCCGCTCATGCTCTATCCTTATTTAGCTGCTAAGAAATCTAAATTAATAGACGATATCTATATTTCAACAGATGGGCCAGAATTAAAGAAAATTGCTAACAAAAATAGTATAAAAATTATCCATAGACCAAAAAAATTTTCAAAAAGCAACTCTCAACATATTGAATGTATTAATCATGCTCTAGACACATTTAAAAAAAAAAATATTAAAGTTGAAATTATTGTAATATTGATGTGTAACGTTGCTATTCAACCAAATAAGTCAATAGATAAATGTATTAAGGCGCTAAAAGAAGACTCAAAATTAGACTCAGCAGTTACTTGCAGAGAGTGGGGCGATCATCATCCAAGTAGGGCAAAGACTATTAGTAAAGAAGGTTTTTTGAAACCTATAATAAAAAAAATAGATGTTACCACAACAAGACAGGGATTAGATCAGACATATTATCTAGATCACCAAGTGTGGGCTTTTAGAGTAAGAAATATGAAACTATCCAATAATGGTCAAAAACCATGGTATTGGATGGGCAAGAGAATTAAACCAATTTTTAATAAAGAATTAGTGATAGATATACATACCAAAGAGGATCTTGAATATTCAAAGCAATGGCTAAAAGTCAATCACACTTATTGAATAAATCTCTATCAGCAATAGCCATTATTAATAGTATGCGATCTGGTGGTAATATGCTCAATAGACTTCTCGACTCACATCCTCAAATTCTTACAAATCATTCAGAAACTTTTTTTGGAGTGTTTTCTGATACATCTGAAAAATCGAAATATCAAATAAGAAAATTTAAAAAAATTTATAGTAAAAAAAAAAATATAAAAAATATTTTTGAAACTTTAATTGAGAATGATTTTAATCATTTAAAAGCATCTAAAAATGGATGGATAAAAACCAATTACAACAAACCTTTAAATTATAAATATAATCAAAGTTTACACTTTAAAAATTTTCAAAAAAAATTGAAAAATAATTCAAATTATGGATATAGAGAAATACTTGATATTTACACAATTTCTTTTTTTGAGTCATTTTCAAATTTAAAAACATCAGGAAAAAAATATTTTAATACTTATTGGCCAAATTTTTCTCTTTACAAAATAAATTTAAAAAATTTTAACAAAATCTATCCTGATGGATATATGATATTTATTATCAGAGATCCACTTCAATGGGCAGCATCTTGTAAAAAAAGAAGACCAAATCAATTCTCTATGAAATACATGCGTACATATTATGAGCGACCAATATTAAATTGTTTAAATTACATAAAATTAAAAAATAAAATATTGTTAGTAGATTTTAAAGATTTAATTTTTAATACTGAAAAAATAATGAAATTATTATTAAAAAATTTGAAACTCAATGGAAAACACCCAACATTAACAATACCTACTTTTCAAGGAAAAAGAATTATTGGTAATTCAATTCATAGTGATGCGCAAACATATAGTATAAATAAATTAGTAACAGAAAAATACAAATCAGAATTAACTTATAAGGAGAAAAATAATATTTTAAAAAAATTTCAAAAGACTCATAATGAAATTTTAAAATATAAAATTTGTATTTAATTTTCTTACTAAATAAAAATGATGAGAAAAAAAAATATATTAATAACAGGCGGTGCTGGTTTTGTTGGCTCACATTTATGTAAACGTTTAGTTAATGATAATAATGTCTATGTTTTAGATAATTATTTCACTGGTTCAAAAGAGAATCACCATAAAAAAGTTAAATACATTAAGTCTGAAAATAAGAATATATATAAATTATTTAATAAAAAGCAATTAGACTATATTTTTCATTTGGGTGAGTATTCCAGGGTAGAACAAAGTTTTGAAGATATTGATATAGTAATGGAGTATAATATAAGTTCGATTTACGAAGTGATTAAACTTGCATATCACTCAAAAGCTAAACTTATATATTCTGGTTCAAGCACTAAATTTGCGCGTAATACACCCAACTATTTGTTAAGTCCTTATGCATGGACTAAGTTGACTAATGTAAGTTTGATAAATTCTTTTAGTAAATGGAAGGGATTAAATTATGCAATAACATATTTTTATAATGTATATGGCAACAACGAAATATCTAAAGGCAAATACGCTACTGTCATTGGTAAGTTTTTGCAAATGGTAAAAGAAGGAGATCAATATCTACCAGTTTCAAAACCAGGATATCAAAAAAGAAATTTTACGCACGTAGATGATATTGTTGACGGATTAATTTTGGTTGCAAAAAAAGGTCAGGGTGATGGTTATGGTATAGGGTCACCTAAGGCATACTCTATAAATCAAATTGTAAGATTTTTGAATAAAAAGCCAAAATACTATACTAGCCCCAAAGGTAACCGCATGTCTGCCTCTGTAAGGACAGATAAAATTAGAAAATTAGGATGGGTAGCAAAAAAAAATTTAAAAGAATATATAAAATCAAATTTAAAAAAACAATCTAATGATTGAAAATAAGAATAATCAAAAATTATATATATGCATATTTGGTTATGGGAGTATGGGTCAAAGATATACTAAACTCCTTGATAAAAATTATAAAAATTTGAACATATTTGTAGTATCAAAAAAAAGAATATCCCATAATAATACAAAAAATTCTGTTTACTTCATAACATCTTTTTCAAAAATTAAGAACTATAAGTTTGATGTAATTTTTATATGCACTCCAGCCAATAAACATTTAGAAATAGCAAACAGGATGATTGCTAGCGGTGTAAAGAATATTTTTATCGAAAAACCATTATCTGGAAATTACAAAGAGTCAAAAAAATTTTATGATTTACACAAAAGAAAAAAAATAAATTTATTCGTAGGTTATCTATTTAAATTTGATGATGTAGCTAAAAAATTTAAGTTTTTTTTAGAAAATAAACTTATTGGTAATATATATAGTGTAAATTGTTACTGCGGTTCTTATTTACCCAGTTGGCGAAAAAAAATTACAGACACCAGTATTAAAAAAGACTCTGGTGGAGGTGTTCTTTTAGAATTAAGCCATGAAATCCATTATTTAATTTGGTTTTTTAAGTCATTAGAAATTGTTGGGTCTCATATGAACAATTCAAAATTTATAAAAAAAATGAATGTAGAAGACTCAGCAAATTTAATTTTTAAAAAAAAAAATTTCTTCATTAATTTACACCTAAATTTCCATCAAAAATTTAATGAAAGGTATATTATTATAAATGGTTCAAAATGTTCAATTCGATGGGACTTGACTAATAGAATTATAATAAAATATGAAAATAATAAAAAAGTTATTTATAAAAGTAAAGGTTCTTTAGAAAAGGCCTATATTGACCAATTAAATTTTTTTATGAAAAATCTTAATAATTTTGATATTAATCAAAAAAATTTTAAAGACAGTTTAGAAGTAATGAAAATGATCGAAGGTATAAAAAAATTTTAATGAAAAATAAATTAATCTTTATTTTTGCAAGAGGTGGATCGAAAGGTATCAAAAATAAAAACATATATAAAATTAATAAAAAACCTCTTATCCAATATACAATCGATATTGCGAAGAAAATTTGTAGAGAGTCTGATATTTACGTTTCCAGCGATTCAAATAAAATAATAAATATTGCAAAAAAAAATAATATATCATTTATCGAAAGACCCAAAAGTATTTCAGGTGATAGCTCTATTGAATTAGATGCATGGAAACATGCAATACATTATCTAAATTATGAAAAAAAAATTTATTTTAAAAAATTTATTTCTCTACCTACTACATCTCCATTAAGATCAGTAAATGATGTAAAAAAATGTATTAGAATGCTAGATAAAAACGTAGATATAGTTGTTACTGTAACTAAAGCCAAAAAATATCCTTGGTTTAATATGCTTGAAAAGAATAGTTTAGGATATTTTAATTTAATTTATAATAAAAAATTATTTTTTAACAGGCAAGAGGCTCCACTATTGTATGATATGACAACTGTAGCTTATGTGACAAAACCAGAATATATTATTAAAACTAATCATATATTAAAGGGAAAGGTAAAATCTATTCTTATCCCTGAAGAAAGATCTTTGGATATTGATACAATGTTTGATATGAAACTTGCAAAAATGTTAATTAAAAATGAAGAAAAATAAAAAAAATATTTTAATTATTGGAGGCTGTGGTTTAATTGGTAAACAAATCACTCAATCTTTACTTAGTGAGAATAACTTTGTTTTTAATGTTGATTTAATCAACAATAATGAATTTAAAAAATATAAAAATTATTTTTTTTTAAAATCTGATATTTCTAAATTTATTAATCATGAGTCTATAATAAAAAATGCAATTAAAAATTTAGATACATTTAATAATTTAATTTATTGCGCTTATCCGAAATCAAGAGATTGGGGTAAAAAATTAGATCAAATAGAGCATAAAGATGTAATCAAGAATTTTGAAAAACAATTAATAGCACCTCTTTTTTTTACAAATAAAATAATAAAATATTTTTCAAAAAATAATGGTGGAAATATTATCCACTTTTCATCTATTCAAGGAACAAACCAACCCAAATTCCATCATTATGAAAAATTAAACATGACTTCACCCATAGAATATTCAATCATAAAATCAGGCATAATTTCAATGGTAAAGTATTTATCAAAATACCATAGAAATAAAAACATTAAGATTAATTCTATCAGTCCTGGGGGTATAAAAAATAATCAAAATAAATTATTTCAAAATAGATACAGGAGAGATTGTAATGATAAAGGCCTTCTCGAACCTAATGATCTCGTAGGGATAGTTAATTTTTTAATTTCGGACTCTTCAAAATACATTAATGGTCAGAATTTGATTATCGATGATGGGTGGTCTTTATAAGATGCGATATATTCATGACATTTTTGTTACATCAAACTCATTTTCAAAAAATAAAACTTTGAGAAAAAAAATGAGTGATATTTTTCCCAATACAACTTTTAATGATACAAACCTGCCACTTTCATCTAATCAACTAATTAAAAATGGATTAAAATGTGATGGTTTAGTTTTAGGTCTAGAAAAAATAGATGAGCGTGTTCTATCAAAATTAAAAAATTTAAAATTTATATCCAAATATGGTGTTGGTATTGACAATATTGATCTTGAACTATGTAAAAAAAAAAATATTAAAGTTTTATATACAAAGGGTGTTAATTCAGACTCTGTTACAGAACTAGCACTATCTTACATAATATTATTATCTAGAAATGCCCTCACAGGGAATAACTTATTGAAAAATAAAAAAATCTGGAAAAAAAACGGCGGTATGCAAATGAATGAATTAACTATAGGTATAATCGGTTTTGGAAGAATTGGAAAAAAAATTGCTTCATATTTAAAAAAATTTGGATGTACAATTTTAGTAAACGATTTAGTTGATTATTCAAATATTTGTAAAAAAAATAATTATATTTTTTGCTCTAAAAATTATTTATTAAAAAATTCTGATGTTATAACACTTCATGCGTCATTAAATAAGTCCTCATATCAAATGGTTAATAAAAATTTCCTAAAAAATATGAAATTCAGTAGTTTCTTAGTGAATACTTCAAGGGGTGATTTAATTAATGAAGAAGACTTTTTAGACTCAATAAGAAGAAAAAAAATTGCTGGTGCGGCACTTGATGTTTTTAAAAATGAACCGAAAATCAATCCTAATTTACTAAAACAAGAAAATGTTTTTTGTACACCTCATATTGCTGGCAATTCGAACAAAGCAATTTTAGACATGGGTGAATCTGCAATAAACAACATTATTAAATATATTAATAAAAAAAATAAGATCTAATTATAATCTAATAGTTTTATTACAAATTTTTAGTGGATATTTTCTATGAGTAATAATAATAACAGTTTTTGATTTTAAAAATATCTTAAGACTATTAATTATTTCTTTTTCAGTTGATAGGTCTAAAGATGATGTAAATTCATCAAATATATAAATTTTACTCTCTTTATATAATGCTCTAGCAATTCCAATCCTTTGTTTTTGTCCAACTGATAATCCATCACCGCTATTTGAAAGTTTCGTATCAAATCCTTTCATTACTTCATTGATAAATCTTTCTAAATTCAAGATTTTGACAATTTTTTTTAATTTTACAAAATTTATTTTTTCATTATTAAAATTCAAGCATATATTTCTTAAAATTGTTTCATCAAATATAAATACTTCTTGTGGGACATATGAACAATCCATATTAAAATCCTCATATTTGTTATTAATTATTATTTTTCCAGACTTTGGTTTTAAAAAACCAATGATTAAATTAACAAGTGTGCTTTTTCCTGAACCACTCTTACCAATAAATGCTATTTTATCAAACTTATTTATATTAAAACTAAGATTGTTTATTATATATTTTTCATTTGATAAATACTTGAATTTTAGATTACGTACTTCTAGTTTTTTAAAAATTTTTATCTTTTTTTCTTTTAATGGTTTTTTAAAAACTAATTCTGGTGTAATTAAATCAATTACTGGTTTTGATACACGTAAAAGCTGAGATGAACTCAATAACTTTGTAAAACTTGGTATAAGCTTTATAGAAACAAAAATAAATAAAGATAATTTTATAATTAACATATCATAACTACTTTCCACTTCTATGAAAAAAAATAAGATAATAGTTATTGTTAATACTAAAACGAATTCAATCCAGATTCTTGGTAAATTTTGTATAACAATGATTAATTTTTGAATATTGAAATACTCTCTATTTTTTATTTTATATAAATTAATGTAGTCACTTAATTTTTTAAAAATATATAGTTCCCTTGTCGAATTAAGAATATTTTTGACTAAGTTAATTCTTATTCCCTCAAGAGAAAGCGATCCACTTCCCAATGTGTAATTAATTTTTCTTAAAGTTAAGTAAAATATAGCAATAAAAAATGTAAAAATCGTAATTATCAAAGCAAATTCTTTAATTGAAACAAATAAAATGAAAGATGAAATTATTATTATGACAAAAATTTCACTAATTATTTCGATAAATGGTGTTATTACATTATGAGTAAAATTTTTATTTTCAATTATTATATTTCTCATTAGAAGGTTTATATTAATTTTTTTTTCTTCAAATAAATTTGCCTTAGCATATCTTTTGAGTAAGGTTAACGAATTTAAATTAGATATATTATTTACAAAACTCGATTTATATATATTGATAAAAATTAAAAATATAATTTTAAAAATATTTACAGAAAGAAAAATTAATATTAAATTTGTTAAACTTACTTTCATTAAATAATTTTCTACAAACTTAAAAATAATATTTGAATTATCATCAAAACTAGAAACTTCTAGAAATACTGATAATATTGGAATAAGCATCCCTATATTTACTATTTCTATAAATCCACTTAATATAGAAAAGAAGATTAGTGCTATTGACTTCTTAAAATGATTATCTTTTAGATACTTTATTACTTTTTTCATATGTTATTATCTCAAACTGGGATTTTTTATTTTTTCTGATTATAACATTGGAAGGTATTTCATTATCAATTATATTAATTCCTGCTGAAACTAAAGAATTTTCATTAATTATGCTGTAAAAAATACCAACTCCTGTTGTTAACCATGTCCCACTCTTAATCAATACTCGCTTTTTTTTTATTTTAAATTTTCGTGATAATTTTACGGAATTTTCACAATTTTGATGAGTTATAAATTTACAATGTGATGATATTGTAATGTCATCTTCTATAATAATTTTGTCTGCTAAATCAAAATATACACAATCACCCACGTACACATTATTTCCAATTTTTAAGTTATTAAAATTTCCCGATCCTCCCTCATTGGTCATGACATTATCGAATTGTATACTTCTTTTTAAAGTTGTATTTTTACCAATTTCACCACCATAATATCTAATTATCTTTATCGACAATGCAGGGTTTGGATTTCTAAGATATCTTATAACAAAATTAATACCTAATATATAAGATAGTATTAATATTATAACTAGTTCAGCGTGATTAATTATTCTTCTATGAAGTGTTAAATGCATTAGTTAGTAATATGAATTGTATTTAATTATAATTCTACTAATATTTCTAAAAAATTTTAATGAAATCTCTTAAAAAAAAATATTTATTCAAAAACAGGTGGGATTATGAAAATGGATTTTATCTCACGTCTGGTTTGGACAGATTATCAAAATTACTTGATCATTATGATGTTTTTAATCAGATTAAAAATATTAAAGGTGACATATTAGAATTTGGTGTATTCAAAGGATCTTCTTTAGTTCGTTTTCTCTCTTTTATGCATCTTATCAATTCAAATAAGAGAATTCATGCTTTTGATGTTTTTGGTAAATTTCCAAAACAAGTTAGAGATGATGATGTTAATTTTATCAAAAAATTTGAAAAGGCAAGTGGTGATGGAATTTCAAAAGAGGACCTTTTATTTTTTTTAAAGAAAAAATTTAATGATGTTAGTAATCTTAACTTAATTAAAGGTGATATTGTAAAAACATTACCAAAATTTATTAAGAAAAATCCAAATAAGAAATTTTCTTTAATCAATTTAGATGTTGATGTGTATGAACCAACGAAAGTTATCTTAGAGAATATTTATAATAAATTATCTCCTAATGGAGTAATAATTTTTGATGATTACAATTCTGTCAAAGGAGAAACTGATGCAGTAGACAATTTTTTTAAATCAAGGGGCATAAAACTTAAATTAAAAAAAACAAAATATACCAATTTACCCAAAATTTATATTAAACAACCATGAGCACAATATCTAAACAAAATATATGTAAAAACATATTAATGGTCGATGGCTACTCAGCATCGGGTAAGGGGTTACTTTGTCATTTTTTAGAGACCTTTAATAAAGTAAGCAAAATGCAAGTTAGCCACCTTTATAATCAAATAGCAATATTAGATTATTTAAAATTTATTAATAGACCAGCCTCACTAGATTTTTTAAATATGCAGATAGACATGTCTTTTCATTCTGACTTACTTGGTAGAGACACAAATTATAGATTCGTAGATGATTCTAGTGTTTTTAAGAGTAGAAAATTTCTAAAATATTTTTTTAGGTCAATCTCCCACAGTAAAAAAAATATTCACAAAATTATTGAAGAGGAAAACCCTACCTTTTTGATCATGAATCATTTTACATCAGCTCATACTGAATTTTATTTTGAAGCATTAGGTCCTAGATTAAAGTATATTAATATTGAAAAGCATCCCGTTTATCTTTTTCCTCATTGGACAAAAATATTTCAAAAAATTCTTGATAATGATCCTCTTATGTATCAATTCATATTAAATTTAAATGGTAAAAAACACATGTGGTTTGATACAGAGAATGCTTTTAATGATAATGTATACGATTTCATAATTCAAAGTATGGTTAGACTTGATAAGATTTCAAAAAAAAAAAGGATAACAGAGAATAACACTAACAATTATTTAAATATCTGTTTTGAAAAATTTGTCACAAATATTTTTCATTACAATGGAAAAATTGAAAGGTTTCTTAATTTAAATTCCACCACAAGCACTAAGAGATTTATAAAAAAAAATAAATTAAATAAAAAATACCTTCATGATCGTAAATGGAAACATACATATTTTGGATGGAAATTAGAGGAGAATCTAGAGACAAAAAAAAAATATTTTGATAAATTAAACTTTATAAAAAAAAAATGTTCTAAGGATAATTTTCAAAATCTTATAAAGCTATGTAAAAATTATGAAAATAAATTTGGTCTAAAATTTCCCAATACAAATAATTTTTAAATATGAATAAATATTTAGTAGTAACAGGCGCCAATGGCTTTATGGGATCATATTTGGCAGATAGTTTAATTAAAAAAAAATATAAAGTTATCAAAGTAGATAAAAAAATTTCCGGTGAAAATAACAATATTTTAAAAATTGATTTATTGAGTGATAAAGAAATATTTCAAAAATTAAATATGTATAACATAGATAGAGTAATCCATTTTGCTGCAATTAGTGATATTGATTATTCGGCTAAATATCCAAAAAAAACATTAAATAATAACTATTTAAGTACATTGAATTTATTAAATTTCTGTAGATTAAAAAAAATTAAATATTTTGATTTTGCCAGTTCAATCTATACTTATAGCGCACAGGGAAGTTTTTATAGAATCTCCAAATTATTATGCGAAGAAATAATTGAAGAATATAGTAGGCTATACCAAATCAGATATAATATTTTTAGATATGGGTCTTTAATCGGCTTAAAAATTAATGATCAAAATCCAATTATAAAAATGATTGAAGATGCAAAAAACAAAAAAGAAATTTATAGAAGTGGATATGGAAAAGAAATAAGAAGCTATATATTTATTGATGATGCAATAGATTTAACAATAAAATGTATCTTTAAAAATAAAAAAAATAACATTTATGATATTACAGGTAAAAAAAATATTAAAGTAATAAATATTTTAGAGTTTATTAGTACCTATTTTGAAAAAAAAACAAAAAAAAAGATAAAAATACTATTATCAAAAAAGTCAAACCCTCATCATTATATTAAGACACCTTTAAATAAAAAAGTAATTACTATAAAAACATTTACGCCTAAGGCTGAAAATTTAAAAAAAAAATTAGGTTTTTTAATTGACAGAATTTTAAACTAAATAAAATTAGCTAAATGTTAATTTTATCTAATTCAAGTTAATATTTTATCATATTCATTAAACATTGATTCTTCAGAAAATTTATTGTCAAAAATTTCTTTTGATTTGACACCAAATTTTTTGATCTTTTTATGTGATTTCAATAATAAAATCATTTTTATTGCCTCATTCTTGTTATTTAGAGTATAAAGTAGTCCATTAATGTTATGTTTTATCTGCTCTTTAACTCCTCCAACATTAGTTGAAATTACTGGAAGTCCTACACTCATAGCTTCTAATATAACAAAAGGGAAACTTTCACTTTTTGACGAATGAATGTAAATATCACTCTGATATAAGAACTTAAATATATTTCTTTTGAATGAAAATAATCTTATTTTTGTTTTGAGATTAAATTTATTTATTAGTTCTTCTACTTCCTTAAAATAGATTTTATCTTTTATTTGCCCTATGATAATAAGCTCAAAATTAAGATGATGAATATTTATTAATTCATTAAATATATATATTAAAAACTTTTGATTTTTTATAGCATTGAAATCTCCTATAGAAATAAATTTAACTTTTGATGTAACTTGATAGTTTTTAATACTTCTTTTTTTAATTCCATTGTAGATAAAATTTATATTTTTAATTCTTGTATATAATTTTACTTTTTTTCTTGTCTCTTTTGAGTCAGCGAAATTAAGAGAATTTTTATTTATAATTTGATCAATAATTAATTCAGGTAGTAAATATTTAAATTTTTTTGTAATTCTAGGTTCACCGTGAATTAAGTGTATTGATTTTTTTTTTAATATAGATGCTGCTATCAATATTGCTCTATTATAGTCACCTCCTGGATAATTGCCGTTATTAGATATTATATATTTAGAGTTTGATTTTAAAATTTGACGGCAAAAATAAAAAATAGCAAAAATAAAAATAAAATATTTAACTGTTAGATATGTAAAATAAAGTATTTTTTTTATTAAAAAACTTTTATTAAAATTTAGTAAGGCAGTTATGTAGGGTAATTTATATCTTGTTAAACTTATATTTTTTTTTAAATTTTTAAAAAATTTAAGATCATTATCTTTATTTACTAAAATATGAACATCAAATTTTTGTGAATATTTATCAGAGAGTATTCTTACAACTTTATCACTTCCACCTGAGGGGTATGTCTCAACTAAAAAAAGTATATTTTTTCTAATTTTCATGAATAAAATTATTAATTATTTTGATAATTTTATTTTGGTTTTTCTTTGTGAGACTAGGATAAATAGGTAGCGATATTGAAGTCTTGTAAACTCTCTCACTTATAGGATACTCAGCAGATTGGAATTTATACTTATTTCTGTAATAAGATAATCTATGAATAGGAATGTAATGCATTGAGTGTCCTATCCCCATTTTTTTAAATATTTGACTCAACTTATTTCTATTTTTAATTTTAATCACAAAAAGATGCCAAGATGAGTCCTCCATTTTAATCCTATCAGGTAGAAAAACTTTTTTGTCTAAACACTCCATGTACCTTTTCGCAATGAAAAGCCTTTTCTTTTGATTATTTTTTTGTTTCTGAAGTTGAATTATTCCAATCGCACTCGAAATATCATTAGTATTATATTTATATCCAAAATTAGTCACATCATATTCCCAATTACCCTTATTAGAATATCTATTCCAGGCATTTTTAGATATCCCATGGAGCCTTTTCTTTGCTAATAATTTTGAAAATTTAAAACTATCTGTCACTATCATTCCACCTTCACAAGTAGTAAGAGTCTTATTTGCATAAAATGAAAAACAAATCAAATTTTTACCGCTTCCCACAATATTTTTTTTGTAAAAAGTTGGCAAAGCATGTGCAGCGTCTTCTATAATTTTTATTTTATGTTGTTTAGCTAACTTATTTAATTGATCCATATCGCATGATTTTCCTCCATAATGAACAGGCATAATAACTTTTGTTTTATTCGATATCTTTTTCCTAATTGAATCTAGGCATATGTTATGAGTATTAAATTCAATATCACAAAGTACTGGAGTTGCACCCACTAATTCAATTACTTCTATAGATGATACAAACGTATTAGTAGGAATGATTACTTCATCGCCCTTTTTAACACCAAGAACATCTAGACAAAGATGTAAGGCAGAAGTTGCAGAAGATGTAGCTATACAATATTTTTTTTTGGAAATATTAGAATTCTTAATGAGGAATTCTTCAAATTTTTTTTCAAAATCAAATGTAATCTTACCCATTGTTAACCATTTTGATTTGAGAACTTTTGAGACATTTTTAATCTCACTTATTCCAATATCAGGTTCAAAAAAATTAATTTTATTCATATTTTTACGATTTCATTTATTAATTTAATTTTTTTATCCATATCAGTATCATATATAAGCTTATTATATATATTTGAATATCTGAAATTTACATTTTTAATTTTCAAAAGAATATTTTTTAATTCTTCAATATTACGTGATACAAGAAAATCACTATTAAA
>MDTG01351837.1_pt1 | contig 15546 bp, 11 predicted proteins | sample 811421 | NCBI WGS metagenome assembly MDTG01 (sample SAMN05326645, study PRJNA326480) | marine metagenome | isolation source: seawater | place: Pacific Ocean: South East | collected 2011
ATTTCGAGGGATTTTGCTCTCCGAAGCGAGTAACCGTTTTGACCAAATTCTGACCTTCAGCTTTACCCCTACTAAGGCGCAGGCCAGAGGCGACAAGCTGATATTAGTTACCGGTATCGCTAAAGATAATTCAGGGCAAATACCCGACACTAAGATTGTCTGGCGGGTCGCGGCACAGGCTGGAAAACCAATGAAAATCATAGATTTGGAAATTGAAAATATTTCCATGCTAAAGACCCAGCAGGATGAAAACACAGCCCTAATCAAGCGCAATGGCGGCGATTTTGATGCGCTTGTACAAGCGATGCGCACCCGCCTTGATAAGATTAACAGCCAGTTGAAAAATTAAGTTCCTAAGCTAAAAACTAGCGTGCAATAGGCTTATAGCGAATACGTGTTGGCTGATGCGCATCATTGCCGAGGCGGCGCTTTTTATCTTCCTCGTAAGCCTGATAATTGCCTTCAAACCACTCTACATGGCTATTACCTTCAAAAGCGAGAATATGGGTGGCTATTCTATCCAGAAACCAGCGATCATGGCTGATAACAACCGCACAGCCAGCAAATTCCAACAATGCTTCTTCGAGTGCGCGCAATGTATCTACATCCAGATCATTTGTTGGTTCATCGAGCAACAGAACATTCGCCCCACTTTTCAGCATTTTTGCCAAGTGAACGCGGTTGCGCTCCCCGCCGGAAAGCTGGCCAACCCGTTTTTGCTGGTCACTGCCTTTGAAATTGAATAGGCTGACATAGGCTCGTGAGGGCATAGTCCGATTGCCAAGCTGCAATTCATCCAAACCGTCAGAGATTTCTTCCCAAACCGTCTTGCCATCCTCTAATGTATCGCGCGACTGATCCACATAGCCTAGCTTCACAGTCTCCCCCAGCCGCATATCGCCACTATCGGGCTTTTCTTGGGAAGTGAGCATCTTAAACAAGGTAGTTTTACCCGCACCGTTGGGGCCAATAACGCCAACAATCCCTCCTGGCGGCAAGCGGAAGCTCAAATCCTCGACCAACAACTTATCGCCAAACCCCTTTTGCAAGCCATCTGCCTCAATAACAATGTCCCCTAGACGCGGCCCGGCGGGGATAGATATTTTTGTTGTCTCATGGCGGGCATTTTTATCCTGCTCTAGCAGTTTCTCATAAGCAGATAGGCGTGCCTTTGATTTAGACTGCCGTGCTTTTGGTGCTGAGCGCACCCATTCTAATTCGCGTGACAGGGATTTAACGCGGCTATCTTCGGTCTTGCCCTCTTGCTCTAGGCGCTTTTGTTTTTGCTCCAGCCAGCCAGAATAATTGCCCTGATAAGGGATACCTTGACCGCGATCAAGCTCTAATATCCAACCAGCAACCTCATCTAAGAAATAGCGGTCGTGGGTGATGGTCACCACAGTGCCCGGAAAATCATGTAAAAAACGCTGTAGCCATGCGACAGATTCCGCATCTAGATGGTTTGTTGGCTCATCCAGGAGCAACATGTCAGGGGCACTAAGTAGCAATTTACACAACGCCACACGGCGGCGCTCCCCGCCAGAAAGCACGCTTACATCCGCACTGCCATCTGGCACCCGTAGCGCATTCATAGCTATCTCTGCTTTACGTTCTAGGTCCCAGCCATCTATCGTGTCTATCTGTTCTTGCAATTCCGCCTGCTCAGCAATAGTAGCATTCATTTCTTCATCACTCATCTCTTCAGCGAAACGCGCACTCACTTCATTAAAGCGGTCAACAAGTTCTTTAGCCTGACCCATGCCAGACAGAACATTTCCTGCTACATCCATCGTTTCATCAAGTTCTGGCTCTTGCGCTAAATAGCCAATATTTATGCCATCTGCCGGCCATGCTTCACCCAAAAATTCAGTTTCAATGCCAGCCATAATCTTTAGCAATGTTGATTTACCAGCACCGTTCAAACCAAGCACCCCAATTTTGGCACCAGGCAGGAAGGACAAGCTAATGTCTTTTAAAACTTCTTTACCGCCTGGCCATGCTTTACCTAGTTTATGCATTGTATAGACATATTGTGTGCTTGCCATGATAAAAAATCCTTATACCCTAACAGAGCCTAAAATCAGGCATTTTGACTTTTTACTTTCATAGCGCAAATCCCAAAGCTTTGCTATGCTGTTTTACGCAAAGTTTTTGTGGATAAATCTGCTCTCTTTTTTGAATAATTAATGATGTCATTTTTCTCTTTTAGCGCTCTATTCCCCCTACCTTTATGGAAGCTCCTCCTAGATAGCGTCTTTGGAATAATAATGTGGCTAATGATAGCCCGCTTTACGCTACTGATTTTTGTCTCTGAACAAACCCGGCTACCGATCTTGCGCTATATCGTGGCCATGGGTGGCCACCTAGTACGCTTGGGGGCGATGATCACACCGCGCTGGTTAAATGCCCGTTCCCATGAGCTGTATTTAGCAATATTATTATTTCTAACACGTTATTATTTGTTGCCGGCAATAGCAAACTACGATGTGCGGTTAGTCAGTGCGTTACCAATGGAAGCTAATCTAATCAGCCTAGCTAGCTGGTTAATTGTTTGGTTTTAAAATTATATGCCGGCGGGGTGTGCCATCTTCTGCAAGTTCTATTAATTCTATTTGGCCATCGCTTTGACGGCCTTCTATCCAGATAGCGCCAGATGCTCCGATATGCAACCCTTTAAAGATTGCGCCCTCACTAAGGGAATAGAATAGGGTTTGTGTCTCCCGGCCCTTCTTAGCAAACAACTTATCCGCTTGCTGTTTCATGCCGATAACCAGTGCGACTAGTCCAAAGGCGATAAGCGCTGTCATCACAACAATAGATAATTTTAGAAGCCGCAAAGTGCGCGGCGAAAAAAGGGGGACGGTTTCAGCTTCTGGTTTTTTATTTTGCATCCTAGCTAGATGCCTTTCCTAGATGTGATTACCAGATATACTCGCTTGTGACTTTTATGGTGTGCGTTAACCAAGATATTTTAGATTATCTCATAAGTATCATACGCTTTGCTTATTTCACAAATGGCGATTTGCAAGCTACGCATATCCATGAGATGATAGCACAATTTTTGAACCCTTTTAACACGTAAACTCACCTTGAAAAAATGCCAAAAAATATAAAAGAAATTCTCACCCTTACAGCAAAGAATGATGCCCCGCGAGGCCGTTTGGATAAATGGTTGGCTGACCATAGCGGAGTGGAGGCCCTTTCGCGCTCACGTATCAAAAATCTTATCTTAAATGGCCAGCTTTTATGCGACGGCAAGCCAGAATGTGATCCGTCAATTATGGTGCGCGGCGGGGCAAGCTATCGCCTAACCTTGCCTGCTGCCAGCGCTGCCACGCCTCACGCAGAAGATATTGCCCTTGATATCTTATTTGAGGATGAGGCGCTTATTGTCTTGAACAAACCGGCAGGTATGGTTGTGCATCCTGCGCCTGGCGCAATGCATGGCACACTCGTAAATGCCCTATTGGCGCATTGTGGGGATAGCCTGACAGGGATAGGCGGAGTGGCAAGGCCGGGCATTGTGCATCGTTTAGACAAAGATACATCTGGGGTGATGGTAGCAGCAAAGACTGATATTGCGCATGCTAAACTTACCGAAATGTTTGCAGCCCATGATTTAGATAGGCGCTATCAGGCGCTGATATGGGGGCTACCAGCGGAACGAAATGGGCAAATTGATGCACCGTTGGGACGGCATCGCACAGACCGTAAACGCCAAGCGGTGATGGAGCGCGGCCGCCACGCGATTACCCATTACCGTACCTTGCGTGACCTGCCGCCTTTTGGCTGTCTTGTAGAATGCCAATTAGAGACAGGCCGTACCCACCAGATACGGGTACATATGGCGCATATTGGACATGGAATTATCGGCGATCCGCTTTATGGACGCCCAAAGCGCAGTGGCCAAATGCCAGATAATCTATCCCGGGCGGCGCTTTTACAAATGCGTGCCTTTCCTCGTCAAGCTCTACATGCTATGACGCTTGCCTTTGACCATCCCATCACAGGAGAGGCTTTGGAATTTAGCCAAGAGTTGCCACAAGATATAGAAAAGCTGTTACGGCTCATTGATGAGGCCATAACTAAACGCGGCATATCTCGTTAAGCCTGCCTAAATAAGGCCACCCTTTACAAATAGAGTTTAAATTCACATATAAAGAAGTGTAATATGTGACCCATGAAGGAGCCTACAATAAATATGAGCAAAAACGCCCTTATCCCTTCTTTAACCCCCGAAGGTGGCCTGTCGCGCTACATGGAGCAAATCCGCCAGTTCCCGATGCTGGAAGCAGATGAGGAGTACATGCTGGCACGTGCCTTTAATGAACGAGGCGATGTAGAAGCGGCCCACAAGCTAGTGACTAGCCACTTGCGTCTGGTTGCGAAGATTGCCATGGGCTATCGCGGCTATGGCCTGCCTGTCGCAGATTTAATATCTGAAGGTAACCTGGGCATGATGCATGCAGTGAAGAAGTTTGACCCAGAACGAGGCTTTCGCCTAGCCACCTATGCGATGTGGTGGATAAAAGCCTCTATTCAGGAATACGTGCTGCGTAGCTGGTCTTTGGTAAAAATCGGCACGACCGCCTCGCAAAAAAAGCTTTTTTTTAATTTGCGCCGCATCAAAGGCCGGATTGGCGCTATAGATAGGGGTGATTTGAGCCCGCAAGATGTAAGCAATATCGCTGATGAGCTCAATGTGCCAGAAGCAGATGTAGTTTCCATGAATCAGCGCATGACAGGCGGTGATCATTCCCTAAACACACCTTTTTCACCCGAAGGGTTGGATAATAGCGGCGAATGGCTAGATTGGCTGGAGGATGAACGCCCAGACCAAGAGAGCAACTTTGCCGATACAGAAGAGCTGAGCAAGCGCCAAAACCTGATGGTGAAGGCGATGCAAGAACTTAATCCACGAGAGGTGCGCATTATAGAGGCGCGCCGCCTCTCGGAGCCGCCTTTGACCCTAGAAGCGCTAGCAGATGAATTTTCAGTTAGCCGAGAGCGTATTCGCCAAATCGAAGTACGTGCGTTTGAAAAATTGTCCAAAGCCGTGCTAGAGAAAGCAGAAGCGCTAAAACTATTACCGCAACAAGCACGTCAATAGGATAAAGGAAAGCGATAAAGCCTGTCCTTCCCGCGAGGGTCCTCGATATATTTCCGTGAAGAATGTGAAACGATTATAAACAAATATTACGGGCGTTTCCTCTTCAAACCTCCGTACTTACAAATCCATTACCGGCATTCACTGCTAGTATCCAGCTAGTTTCGTTATTCCAATTACTTAGGAATAAAAAATGACGTATTTGCCCTTGAGCTACCCCTTAAACGGATCGCGGACAAGAATGGTATCATCACGCTCTGGGCTAGTTGATAAAAGGGCAACAGGCAGACCTGTTAGCTCCTCAACACGGCGGATATACTTCACTGCATTGGCTGGCAATTCTGCCCAAGAACGGGCGCCATAGGTGGTTTCAGCCCAGCCTGGCATTTCTTCGTAAATAGGCGTGCATATTGCTTGATCCGCGGCATTGGACGGGAAATAATCCAGCGCTTTTCCATCACATTGATAGCCAACACAGATATTCAGCACATCAAACCCGTCCAGCACATCCAGCTTGGTCAGCGCCATGCCAGTAATGCCCGCGGTCACGCCAGCCTGACGCACCATTACCGCATCAAACCAGCCACAGCGCCGCTTGCGCCCAGTGACGGTGCCGAATTCGCGGCCACGCTCGCCCATCCTCTCACCATCCGCGCCGAAATCTTCGGTTGGAAACGGTCCAGAACCCACCCGCGTAGTATAAGCTTTGGTAATGCCAAGTGTAAATTCAACTGAAGATGGGCCTGTGCCTGCCCCTGTTGCGGCCTGCCCTGCCACCGTGTTGGACGAGGTCACAAATGGATAGGTACCATGGTCAATATCCAGCATCACACCTTGCGCCCCTTCGAACAGAATGCTCTGGCGCGCATCATGGGCAGCAGCCAATACCTGCCAGCTACGCCCTGCAAAGCCTAACAGCTCATCTGCCATTTCCATCAAATAGCTGGACATATCCGCGGCATTTACAGGTGCCCGTCCGGCAGCTTGTAGCCAGACATTATGATGAGTGGCCAGCATCTCCAGGCGTTCCGCCAACAATTCCGGGTTGCGCAGGTCAGATAGACGCACCCCACGCCGCGCAACCTTATCTTCATAGGCCGGGCCAATACCACGCCCGGTCGTGCCAATTTTACTAGCACCACGGCTTATCTCTCTCGCCTGATCTACCTCTACATGTACAGGCAAGATAAGGTTGACATTTTCAGAAACAATCAAATTATCTGGGCTAACCGCTACCCCTTTTGCACGCAAGGTTTCAATCTCTTGCAGAAGCGCATAAGGGTCGACCACCACACCATTGCCAATAACCGATTTTTTGCCCTTACGCACAATACCGGATGGTAGCAAAGACAGCTTGTATTCCACCCCATCAATAATCAGCGTATGACCGGCATTATGCCCACCCTGAAAGCGCACCACCATATCGGCGCGCTCAGACAGCCAGTCCACGATTTTGCCTTTGCCTTCATCACCCCATTGTGAGCCGATCACCACAACATTTGACATAACTATCCTCTTTTACTTTTCCCGCGCCGCCCTGCTTGATAGGAAGGCATTCTAAAATGACTAATTTTTAGCGCGCCTAGAGCGGTTCTGGCTGGCTGTCTGGTTCGCGTACAATAAAATTGCATCCAAGCGCCCGTGCTTCTGTTTCTAAATCTGCACCTTCAGAACCATAAACAATATGCCGCCCGCGTTGAATATAAGCCAGGCCGATAGCAAACCCCAAAGATGCCGGAACATATACCATAGGTGGGGATTCTGGAAGCTCCAACCCGCGCAATACCCGTTCCATATAAACCGAAATACCGACTGCCGCCTCGTCATACCCTGTGCGATAGGCGCCGCCCTTGGCAATCGCCCCGCGCAAACCCTTGGCAAATAACGAAAAGCTGATAGAAGTGTGATAGCCAAAACCCTGCATATCCAGCGGGTCCAATGTTACCGCTACATCTCCCAATAAATCAGACAAAATATCTGCAACAGTCAGCAGGCTTTCCAGCTTTGAAGCTGCACCTTTATCTAAATCCGCACATATTGCCCGCAACCCGGCTGTAGAGTTACCAGAGGCGTTTATCACTTCCGCCAACTTTGATGCCGAAGCAATCGGCAGAGACGTTAATACAGAAATATCACGATTGTTGATCGCCTCAAACAGCTGTTGTTTCAGTCCAGATTCCATGACCGCCAGTTCTTTGCCGATCAGCACTTCAGCCAGATGCGGAAGGCCCAAGTCCAGGGTAACATCCTTGATTCCCGCGTTTTGCAGACCGAGCACTCCTGCCAGAATAATTTCCACCACACCGGCAGGGTCATCTCGACCAATAATTTCAGCGCCCGCCTGAACCAGCTGGCGTTCTGGATTCAACACATCCGGAACCACCCGCATCACGTCGCCTCCATAGGCCAGACGCAAGGGACGGGGGCGTGTCGCAAGACGGGTGCCCGAAATACGTGCAATTTGTGCCGTCATATCCGAGCGTAGCCCCATCATCCGGCGAGAGATCGGGTCGAGCAGGCGAAAGGTTTGATCCGCCAGCGCTACGCCTGGCCCATCTGCTAGCAAACTGTTTTCAAACTCCAACAATGGCGGCTTAATACGTTGATAGCCAAATTGTGAAAAGCAGGCTAATACCGCCTCGACCGCATCGGCATCTGCCTGCGCTTGCGGGGCCAGCAGATCAGAAAGGCCAGCTGGCAGTAACCCTCTATCAGCTTCTGTCTTGTCTGTGGGTGCAACAGAGGCACCTTCACCAATCACGGTTGCTGATGCAGACGCATTTTCTGTATCGAAATCATCCGATGAGGTCATGGTTTTTTGCCCCTTAAAGGCGGTTTAATGCGCAAAATGTAGGTTAGTGGGGAAACAAGAAATAGCCACGAATTTCGTTATCTTCTGAACGCCACAACCTCATAGCTTTTATCCTTTTTACAGTGTAGGGGCAAGCATTGGGACCTAAACAGATGCCTCACCCCTCATTTTAAGATATATTGTTATCTACCCAAGCTCTCCATTATTAGACAAAGCGCAGATAATCTGCCCGAACAATCTGTGGCAATTCGCGAATCGAGCCCAGCGTGTCTTTATCAACAGTTCCATCAATTTCTATCAGGGCTACCGCCTCTCCACCTTCTTGTTTACGTCCCAAATGGAATGTGGCGATATTGAGTCCCAACTCGCCCATCAATGTGCCAAGCATGCCAATAAAGCCCGGTTTGTCGTAATTCCGTAAATAAAGCATATTTTGCGGGAAGTCAGATTCGACAGAAATACCCTGTACCTCGACTAGACGCGGCATATCCCCGCCAACAAGCGTCCCGGAAATAGAACGTTCATTATTGCCGTAGCTAACCGTCAGGCGCAGCAACGTCTCATAATCACAACGGCGGTCATGGCGCACGGTTGCAACCGCGATCCCCTTAGACGAAGCTACCGAAGCGGCGTTAACCATATTAACAGAATCCATATCAACACCCAGGAGCCCGGCCAGTGTAGAGGCCAAAACCGGCTGTTCGTTTAAGCGCGAAGCCCGGCCATCAAATTCCAGCTTAATGGTGTTTAATTCTGGCAAATCTGTTTGTCCCAGAAAGCGGCCTAACAATGCGCCAAGCGTCATATATGGCTTTAGAATTGGCGCCTCTTCTGCAGATACCGACGCCATATTAATCGCGTTGGTTACCGCGCCGGTTGTTAGATAGTCTGCCATTTGCTCAGCAACTTGCAAGGCTACTTTTTCCTGGGCTTCCAGCGTGCTTGCGCCCAAATGCGGGGTAGCGATAAAATTATCGGCTTCAAATAGCGGGTTATCCTTGGCAGGTTCTGTTTCGAACACATCCAGTGCTGCCCCGGCTACATGACCAGAATTTAGAGCCGCCAGCAAAGCTAGCTCATCCACCAGACCACCACGCGCGCAATTCACAATCCGCACGCCTTTTTTCATCTTATTCAGCGCATCTGCTGAAATGATATTGCGGGTTGAATCTGTTAACGGGGTATGCAGGGTGATAAAATCAGCCCGCGCAAACAGCACATTTAATTCAACTTTTTCAATGCCAAGTATTTTTGCCTGTTCTTCAGTAAGGAAGGGATCATAGCCCATGACTTTCATCTTCAAGCCTCGTGCACGCTCGGCCACAATTGCCCCAATATTGCCACAACCGATAATACCCAGTCGCTTGCCAGTAATCTCTGTACCCATAAATTTGGATTTTTCCCACTTGCTAGCAACAGTAGAGGCATGTGCCTGCGGGATTTGGCGTGCCAGCGCCAGCAACATCGAAATAGCATGCTCTGCTGTTGTTACCGCATTGCCGAAAGGCGTATTCATAACCACAACACCAGCATTCGTAGCGGCGGTCAAATCGACATTATCCACCCCGATACCTGCGCGGCCAACGACTTTCAACTTGTTGGCTTGTGAAAGTAATTCTGAGGTGACCTTAGTTGCAGATCTAATAGCCAGCCCATCATAATCACCGATAATTTTAGCCAGTTCATCTGCAGAAACACCTGGCTTGAAATCAACTTCAATCCCCGCCTCTTTGAAAATATCTATAGCCTCGAGGGCTAGCTTGTCACTTATCAATACTTTTTTCATTTTGGAGAACCCTTATATCTTCAGCTCAGCGCGCACTTCGTTAAAGGCCCAGTCCAGCCAGGGCATTAATGCGGCCATATCCTCTTGATCAACAGTTGGCCCGCCCCATACACGCAATCCTGGAGGTGCGGTACGATACCCATCAATATCATAGGCAATACCGGCGCCTGCGAGCTTGGTTGTCATCGCTTTGACAAAACTATATTGTGCCTCTGTTGGCAGAGCGGTAACAGCGCGATCGACAATTTTCAGACAGATAGATGTGGAAGAAAGATTGGCGGGATTTGCACATAAAAAATCACACCAAACCACCTTAGCTACAAAAGCTTTAACCGCTTGCAAATTAGACTCAGAACGCGCAATCAGCGCTGCCAGGCCGCCAATATTATCTGCCCAATCCAACGCAGAGTGTAAATCTTCAATGCATAGCATTGAAGGTGTGTTAATTGTACCGCCGTGGAATATTCCCTCGATCAGCTTACCGGCCTTGGTTAGCTGGAAAATTTTAGGCATCGGCCATGCAGGCGTGTAACTCTCTAGCCGTTCAATCGCACGCGGCGACAACACTATCACCCCGTGTGCCGCCTCACCGCCAAGCGCTTTTTGCCAGCTAAAAGTGGTGATGTCCAGTTTATGCCAATCCATTTCCATTGCAAAACAAGCCGAAGTCGCATCCGCAATCGTCAAACCCTCACGATCATATGCAATCCAATCAGTATTGGGCACCCGCACCCCGGAAGTGGTGCCGTTAAAAGTAAACAGAATATCTCTGTTCGACTGGGTAGCGCCTAGGTCAGGGAGATCGCCCCAATCTGCGTCCAGAATCCGACAATCTGTCAATTTAAGTTGCTTGGTAGCGTCTCCGACCCATGTTTTGCCAAAAGCTTCCCACGCTAGCACATCAACGCCTCTAGCGCCAAGAGCTGACCACATCGCCATCTCCACCGCCCCGGTATCCGAGGCTGGCACGATGCCTAAACGATAGTCATCCGGCAAGCCGAGCATTTCGGACATCCGGTCAATCGCTGTTATGATTTTTTCTTTGGCTTCTTTTGAACGATGAGAGCGGCCTGTCTCTGCACTCTCTAATTGAGCGGGAGTCCACTGTGGATGCTTTTTAGTTGGCCCGGATGAAAAATGCGGACAAACCGGCTTACGCGTCGGCGTCATAGTGAACCTCGTCAGTGATTTTGCCTTCTGTTGGGAGAAGACGACCCACCAAGACAGATAGTCAGCTGGTGCCACTTGTCAAGATAAAAACGGTATTTTTTAGACAGTGACAGAGATGCAGAACGCGAAACATCCCTATTGGGCGGCGGCTTTTAACGCAGTGACCAAGCGTTGCATTGCGGCGTCCAGGCGGGCTTCATCGAGGGCTTCGACCATTACACGGATCATCGGCTCTGTTCCTGATGGACGTAGTAAAATCCGCCCCTCATCGACAAGCTCTCTGCGGACAGCCTGCATTTCTGTCTTTACGTCCGGATGTTCCAGAACCGCCTTGTCCATATCGCGAAGATTCACCAATTTTTGCGGAACAGGGGTGAAGCTGGATAAGATTTCTGATGCTTTTTTACCGCTGCGCGCCAGAATAGAAAGAATTTGAAGCGCCGCTATCAGACCATCACCGGTTCGAGTCAATGCAGGTAGCAAAATATGCCCTGACGGCTCACCCCCAAGCTGGCTTCCAGTCTCACGCATCCGCTCGGCAATATAACGGTCACCCACCGCTGCACGTTGAAAATCAATGCCGGCAGTGGCAAGGCGACGCTCCAGACCTAAATTGCTCATCACCGTACCCACAACCGCACCTTGCAGGACTCCCCTCTCGGTCATATCTAGAGCCAGCGCGGCCAGTATCTGATCGCCATCGCATATTCGGCCATTTTCATCTGCAACTATCAGCCTGTCCGCATCACCATCAAGAGAAATACCCATGTCCGCCCCAGCGTCACGAACTGTTCTGGCCATCGCTTCTGGCGCGGTAGCCCCGCAGTCCAGATTTATGTTCAGCCCATCCGGGGCAACACCCATCGGTAGGATATCGGCGCCCAGTTCGACCAGTGTTTCTGGCGCTGTGCGATAGGCAGCGCCGTGTGCGCAATCAACCACCAAATGCAATCCTGCCAACGATAAGCTTGTATCAAAGGTGGCTTTAGCACCTTCCATATAACGCTGGGCAGAATTTACGATACGGCGCGCTCGGCCCAGCTTTTCTGCCTCAGCCAGCGCAATAGAGCCTTGCATAAGCTCGGAGATTTCCAATTCTATCTGGTCAGCCAGCTTGCTTCCATCAGGGCCAAATAATTTAATCCCATTATCATGATGCGGGTTGTGAGATGCAGAAATCATCACGCCAAAATCAGCCCGCATTGAATGGGTAAGATAAGAAACCGCCGAAGTAGGTACAGGCCCTAGTAAACGACAGCTAATGCCGATCGAGGTAAAGCCAGCCACCAACGCAGATTCCAACATATAACCAGATAATCTAGTATCCTTACCGATAACGACCACCGGGTTACTGGTGCGCCCTTCTTGCTGGCGATTATCCACAAACCAGCGACCAGACGCCAATGCCAGCCTCACCACGGCCTCGGCACGCATCTGCCCCGTATTGATATGCGCACGCACACCATCTGTGCCAAAAATGCCTGCCATAATGCCTCGTCTCCGCAACAGAATTTTGCTCTAATATCGGAAATTTTATGCCGCGCAACAGGCGCTGGCCCCGTCAAATTATATGCCAGAAAGCGCCATCTTGTCCAGGTAATCACATAAGGATTATAAATCCGCGATTGCTTGTTATTATAGGATACCTTCATTAAATTCTGAAATGGAGTTCAGCGCTTATTTGCCAAGCCCCGTCAGCACGGACAAGGCCTGATGGGTTTGCGGCACATCATGGGTGCGGAAAATCTGGGCGCCTTGCTGAGCTGCCATAATTGATAGTGTGATACTACCCCCTATTCTTTGTGTGGCCGCATCGGTACCATATCCCGAGGCCGGCGGTGCTCCCAAGCCTTGTAAGGCTAAAACCGGAATAGAGGATTTCCGTGACACCCCTATTAACATCGGCACCCCCAACCCATGGAATAATGCCGTCCACTCGATTAATTGCCGATTATGATGCGGGGTTTTGCCAAAACCAAAGCCTGGATCAATAGCAATATGCGTGCGGGGCAGTCCAGCAGTAACCAGCGCATTAATATGCGACTTTAACACCTCATAAATATCTATCGGCACAAAATCATAAACCGGATTCTCTTGCATTGTCTGGGGCGTACCCTGCATATGCATAGCTATCGCAAAAGCATGATCAGGGTCTCTTTTGTAGGCGCTGAACATCGCCTGTCGTGCGCCGTTACTGGTAAAACCGGAAACATCATTTACAATCCTGGCCCCCGCATCAAGGGACAGGCCCATCACCTCAGGATGGCGGGTATCGGCAGAGACCAGATATCCCTCAGAAGACAAAGTTGAAATAACAGGTAGGACCCTCGCACATTCCTCATCAATGCCGACGGGGGCGGCGCCAGGACGCGTACTCTCGCCACCAATATCCAACAAGCTAGCTCCATATTTGTGCATTTGGCGCGCATGGGATAGAGCCTGATCAATTTGGATAAACTGGCCACCATCTGAAAAACTATCTGGGGTAACATTCACAACACCCATAATATGGGGCCGCGTTATATCAAGCCCAGCAAAGGGTGCACGCGGCTGGCTAAGACCCAATAAGGCAACCCTTGCGTTTTCAACATCATGACTTGCGCTTAAATACCCAGTAATATCTGTCCGCCACGCATGATAACCGACACCAGTATTTTTACAGGTTATAACATCTAGATGCGTAAATCCGCACCAACCGCCAGCTAGTGCCAAATAAGCGTCATCAAGATGTGTTTCTTTAAGTATTGATATAGGTTGACAGGCGACAGGCCGTAGCCAAGTCGGCCCCGCGTCCGGCTTATATCCTAGCTGGGCGGGGCTATTAACATAAACGAGGTTCGCCTCTGGCATCTTTTACGCCCAACAGCTGTGGTTAGCCCTGCTTCAGAAACAGTTATTAAACCGGCTCAGAGCCCGGGTTATCCGGGTCAGGGCGAGTATGGGCGCGACCACCCGTTGGCAAGCCAGAGCGTGATTTTTTTGCCCGTGGCGTGGTAGGCTCATCATCATTATCATCTGCTCGAGATAGGGTGCCACCTTCAACAATAATACGGATTTCCTCACCATTTAGCGTTTCATATTCCAACAAACCTTGCGCAAGACGTTCTAACTCTTTATGATGTTTTTTAAGTATTTTCACTGCGCTATCATAGGCACTATCTACGATACGGCGAACTTCTGTGTCTATGGTGTCCGCTGTTTTTTCCGAAACATTCTTCTGTTGAGTAACAGAACGCCCCAAAAAGACCTCTTGCTCATCGCCGCTGTAGGCAAGAAAACCTAGCTTTTCGGACATCCCCCATTCGGTAACCATGCGGCGGGCAACATCGGTAACCATCCGGATATCGGATGACGCACCTGTGGTCACTTTTTCTGCGCCGAATATTTGTTCTTCGGCAATACGGCCACCACATGCTACCTGTAAATCAGCTGTCAGCTTATCCACAGCCATGGATATTCTATCGCCCTCTGGCAATCGCATCACCATTCCAAGCGCCCTTCCACGGGGGATGATGGTGGCTTTGTGGATAGGATCAGAAGCTGGGTTATGAAGTGCAACTACTGCATGACCAGCTTCATGGTAAGCGGTAAGCTTCTTCTCATCATCCGTCATTACCATTGACCGACGCTCAGAGCCCATCATTACCTTATCTTTAGCTTCTTCAAATTCTGACATTGATACGGTGCGCCGTCCTTTCCGTGCCGCTAATAATGCAGCTTCGTTTACGAGATTAGCTAAATCAGCACCTGAGAAACCGGGGGTGCCGCGGGCAATAACGCGCGGCTCAACATCATTTGCAAGAGGACTCTTGCGCATGTGTACGCGCAAAATTTTCTCCCGTCCAACAACATCTGGATTAGGCACCACGACCTGTCGATCAAAACGACCCGGACGCAATAATGCAGGATCAAGAACGTCTGGACGATTAGTTGCCGCGATCAGAATAACCCCTTCATTTGCTTCAAAGCCATCCATCTCCACCAGCATCTGGTTTAATGTTTGCTCACGCTCATCATTACCGCCGCCGAGACCTGCGCCACGATGCCGGCCAACCGCATCAATTTCGTCAATAAATATAATACAGGGCGCGTTTTTCTTGCCCTGTTCAAACATATCGCGTACCCGGCTGGCCCCGACGCCAACAAACATTTCAACGAAATCAGAGCCCGAAATGGTGAAGAAAGGCACGTTTGCTTCGCCAGCGATTGCACGCGCAAGCAGGGTTTTCCCTGTACCCGGAGGGCCGACTAACAAAACCCCTTTAGGAATTTTTCCTCCTAGTCGCTGAAACTTGCCGGGGTCTTTTAGAAACTCTACAACTTCCTCTAATTCAGTTTTGGCTTCATCAATACCTGCTACGTCTTCAAAGGTAACTCGCCCTTGATGCTCGGTTAGCATCTTTGCGCGGCTTTTGCCAAAGCCCATTGCGCCGCCTCTTCCACCGCCCTGCATCTGGCGCATGAAGAAAATCCAGACACCAATAAATAACAGCATTGGGAACCAAGAAATCAACACTGATAAAAAGCCGGGCATGTTACTTTCATCGGGACGGGCATCAATACGCACATCGGAACCGGCTAGTTGCGAGACTACGTCTGCACCATCAGGCATGTAACTAACTACTGTTGTATTTTCACGCGTTCGCCCCTTCAAATTTTTACCCTCGATAA
>MDTG01326600.1_pt1 | contig 15545 bp, 16 predicted proteins | sample 811421 | NCBI WGS metagenome assembly MDTG01 (sample SAMN05326645, study PRJNA326480) | marine metagenome | isolation source: seawater | place: Pacific Ocean: South East | collected 2011
AAGAAATCATTACAAGAAAAATAAAAATCAATAATCCCGCTGAAGTTTTCCTTTTCAAAAAAAATATTATCTGCGAAAAGATCAGCATGAATTATTCCTGATGGGAGATTTGATGGCCAGTTTTTTTCGACATCATTTAAATTTTTCTCTATTAGTTTTGGCAAATCTTTATTTATTTGAGCGCACTCATTTTTAACTAAGTTAAACATTTCTCTCCAAGATTTAATCGATAAGTCGTTTACCCTTGTGAGTTTGAGAGCTTTAGTAATATTGTGCATCTTAGCGACTTCTTTTCCAACTTGTTTACAATTCATTGGAGTTAAAACTGACTTAGCTTTTCCAGCAAGAAATGTTACAATCATCAACTTTTTCCCATGATATTCACTTATAGGAGTTTGATCATTATTAAGAATAGGTGTTGGACACTTAAAATAGGCATTATTTAAGTCCATCATTAGGTTTGCAAAAAAGGGCAGATCTTTACTTTTAACTCTTTTTTCATAAATAGTGAGTATATATTTTTTTCCCTGAACATTTAGAAAATAATTCGTATTTTCAATCCCTTCTTTTATACCTTCATAAGAATTCAATTTTCCAATATTATAATTTGATAAAATTTCTTCAATTTGATCTTTTTTTAATTTTGTATATATAGCCATCTAATTAAGTTGTTTTGGCAATTTAAATATAACTTTCTCCTCTGCAATTATAACTTCCTCTATCGATATATCTCTATCTTTTTTTATTTCATCTAATAAGTTTTGAACTAATTCCTCTGGTGCAGACGCTCCTGATGAAATACCGATTGTTTCTGAGTCTTTAAGTTCTTGGTAAGGTATTTTTTTCTCGGAGTGCATAAGCATTGCATTTTTACAACCCGCTTTTTTTGCAACTTCAACAAGTCTCACAGAATTAGATGAGTTTCTACTTCCAATTACAAAAAACATATCACATTTAGAAGCTATTTCTTTTACCGCAGATTGCCTATTTGTTGTTGCGTAACAAATATCCTCTTTAATAGGAGCTTTTATTTCTGGAAATTTTTCTTTCAGTTTTTCCAAAATTTCAGCAGTGTCATCTACCGATAAGGTAGTTTGAGTTATGTAAGCGATAGGGCTATCAAAATCTTTTTGCTCCAATTTTTTTACATCATCAATTGTTTCAACAAGTTTTATAGAACCTTTAGGTAACTGACCCATTGTACCAATTACCTCAGGATGATTTTTATGCCCAACTAAAATTATTTTATAACCTTTTTTAAACAATTGCTCTGACTCCCTATGAACCTTAGATACCAAAGGACAGGTAGCATCTACATATGAAAGTTTTTTCTTATTTGCTTCAGCTGGCACACTTTTAGGCACACCATGAGCTGAAAAAATGACTGGCCGAGTTTCATCGTCAATATCTGATAACTCTTCAACAAAAACCGCTCCTTTCTTTTTTAAATTTTCTACAACTTGCTTGTTGTGAACTATTTCATGTCTCACATAGACTGGTGATCCATACTTATTTAAAGATTTTTCTACAATTTCTATTGCTCTTTTGACACCAGCACAAAAACCTCTAGGTGAGGCTAATAGTATTTTAAGTTTTTTTTTCATTTTTTTCTAAAATATATTCTAACAATATATGCGGAAAAGTAAGTGAGGCCAAACCAATAAAAATTAAGGTGATTATCGCATTATCTAAGCTATAAAAATTACTTAAAATAATCAAGCAGCCAATATATATGATTATAGTTAAAATAGTTAAAGGCAAGGCCTTAAGCATAAAAAGTTTTATTCCTCTTTTAAAATTGTTTTGATCAAGAGAAAATATAAGACCAATCGTGTGTCTTACAGAGTGCAAAAAACAAAAGTAAATACTAAATGCAATTACAGGAGAAAAAAAATAATTTAAAGCTAAGATTGACCAAGTATCAAAAACTAAATTTAACCAATCGTCAAATGACTTATAAATAAAGTATAAATTACTAATTAGGCTAAAAATGAAAAACATATTTATTAGAAATTTCTGGTCATTTAGAAATAATAAAATTTCTTTATTGATCATTAAAATTTCAAAAATTTTAATTGTTTCGTTGTATTTAAAAAAAAGAGGTGCAAAAATGATTAAAGAACCTTTAAAGGTAAAAAAAATTATATCTAAAAAATTTTTTTTTGAGTAAAAAAATTCAATATCTTCCTTGCCAAAATGAAATGAAGCTACTAATAAAAACAAAATTAATGTGATTGATGGATAATAAATCCATAGCAAAATTACTATTGATGAAACAGTTATGTAAGATAGGTAAAAAACAATTTGATTATTTATTTTTAAATAATTTAAAACTTTTTTCCCTTTTATATTATCTAATGAGCCATGCGAGACACCAATGGTAATTATTAAAAAAAAACAAAACTGATTGATATAATCACTGTAATTGGAAAAAAAATTTTCATTTATAAATTGAGACGCTATGCTTAAAACTACAGTTAAGAGCCAAAAGTAAATTGTATGTTTTTCGTATTTTTTACTCATACTTTCTAGAAAATAGTGATTTAAGAAATAAAAATTTTGGCATCTTCATTATAACTAATAAATCATCAAAGAAATTACTTTTATTTGATAAAAATTTTATCGGTGCTTTCGAAATCCCATTAAACATTTGAAAAAAAATATTAGGCATTTTGTGAGGATAATCCCTCAATACTTTTAAAAAAATTTTGTCTAATAATCGATATTTTTTATTTAATGAAAAATTATTTATAATTTTAATATTATCTAAATTTTCTCTTATATGAGCAGATTGAGCTTGAATATTTAAAAAGGTATATCCAGTGCTTAATCTGGTGGCTCCACCAGCAGTGCCAATTAAAATTGTATTGTTAGTTTTGTCTTTATCTGGACTGAATAAAGGAATTTTTCCTTTTTCACTATTTTTGATTATATAGGATTTTATTTTAAGGTTATTTCTTAAATAATCATTTATCTGAAATTCATAATCTTGAGTTGTTTCGTCAATTTTAGAAAACCAGGTCGTCTCTATGAGAGCTTTATTTTTTGCAAATGGCAAGATGTAGAAAAAATGTAATTTTTCTCTTTGTTCACAATTAAAGTCCATAAGCGTAAACTTTTCGTCATCAAAAATTTCTTCTTTAGTCTCAATTTCTACTCCATAAAAATGTTGCCAAATGTTATTTTTATCAGTGCTTGGCTTCCATACGCTATTAAATATTAAAGCTCTGTCCATATTTATATCACTAAGATTTTTAAAAAAATTAATATTATTGTTTTTTTTTAATCTATTTAAAATTTTTTTGTAAAATAAACCACTATCAATAGTTTGGTATGGAGAAAAATGGCAATCCACTTTTTGACTTCTGTTTTTTACTTTAATGTCAAATTTATCCCAACTTTTTAGAACACAATCATCATAATTGTGTTTTTGAAATTTCCAGAAAGACCAAAGTTTATCTCTTTGGTATTTTTCTCTAGGTTCAATTATCGCTAATTTCTTTCTTTCTAGTTTTTTATTAATTTCAAGTTCGTATGCCAATGATAATCCAGCACAACCACCCCCGATAATAATATAATTAAATTCTTTCATTTAAATTTATTTTTTTTTCTAAAATAGGTATAATATTTATCTTCTGCATATCGTTTTTAAAAAATTGTAATTTGAGAAAATCATAAATAGAATAAGTTGTTTGTAATATTTTATCAAAATTTGAAACATATATCCTACCTGCTTTAAGATAATTTTCTATATTTTTTTTTTTAAGAATATTATGACCAATTTTTCTATATATTCTTCTAGCCACTAATATAGAAAATCTTGAACTTAAAGGTATCGATTTTATTGCAGGAAATGAAGAGTCATAAAACTGATCTGCAATTAATAATATTTTCTTAATTTCTTCAAAATCATTCTTGATGTAAAATCTATTTCTTTTTTTATCTTCTATAATATCTCTTGAAATATTTGTTAGTTGCATACCAATTCCTAAATTTATTGCACCAATTAAAGAATCTTTCTCTATGACACCTAAAATTTTTGACATCATTAATCCTACTGTTCCTGCTACTTGATAAGAATATGTTATAAGCTCATTTTCGGATAATATTTCAACTTTATCTACTAAATCACTTTCCACACCATCAAATAAATCTAAAAGAATTTTTTCAGATTTTTTGTCATTGTTAATTAGTGTCCAAATATTCCTTATTATTATATTTGAAAAATTTTTTTTAATAAAATCGTCTTTAAAATTTGAAAATTTTTCCCTTTTTATATTTAGAGAAATAGGCTCATCTGCTATATCATCAAGTGTTCTGCAAAAATCGTAAAGAGACGAACAATTGTTAAAAATTTTGTCAGGTAAAAAAAAACTTGCCCAGCTAAAGGTTTTAGCGTGTTTTGAAATTAAACCGGTTTTATTAAACATTATAATAATTTATCTAATACTTTCGCCGAAGATAGAACACCTGGCATTCCAGCCCCTGGGTGAGTTCCTGCTCCTACGAAATAAAGGTTTTCAAAAATTTCAGATTTATTGTGAAATCTAAAGTATGCTGATTGTGAAAATTTTGGTTGAATAGAAAATCCAGAGCCATGCATAGTACAAAGTGTTTTCTCAAAATAATCTGGTGTCAGATAAAAATCAGTAGCAATATTTTTTTTTAAATTCGGTAAGGTAGTAGCTTCCAATTTTTTTATAACAAGATCTTTGAACTTTTCACCTTGTTTATCCCATTTTATTCCTGATAAATTATTTGGAACTGGGACTAAAACATAAAAGCAGTCTTTTCCAACGGGTGACATACTTAAATCAGTTGCAGTTGGTCTATGTAAGTAATAACTTATATCTTCAGATAGAACTTTCTTGTGAAATATTTTATCTAAATGTTCTTTGTAAGATTTTCCAAAACAAATTGTATGATGAGCAACATTTTCATATATTTTATTTGTACCAAAATAATAAACAAACAATCCCATTGAATAATCCATTCTTTTCATCTTTTGTTTAAAAAAAAGATTATATTTATTTTTATTCTCAATTAAATTTTTGTAGACATTGGGTGGGTCGGAATTACAAATGATAAAATCAGAGTCTATTTTTTCATTGTTGTTAATTTCTATACCCTTAACTACATTATTTTGAGTATAAATTTTTGTTACGTCGGAATTTTTCTTTATATTTATTCCTTCCTCTAACATTAATTTTTCTAATGCATTTATTACACTTCCGGTTCCCCCCATTGCATAATGGACTCCCCATTTTTTCTCTAAAAATAATATCAATGCATAAATTGAAGTTGTAGTGAAAGGATTTCCCCCAACAAGAAGAGGGTGCATACTGAAAGCCCTTCTTAATTTCTCATTTGATAAGAAACTTGAAACTAGTTGGTAAACAGATTTGTAACTTTTTAATTTTAACAGAGAAGGAATTTGCCTCATCATAAAAGTAAAATTATTAAAGGGCTTATCAGAAAGATCTTCAAATCCTTTATTAAATATTTTTTCAGTAAACATAACTAAATTTTTAAAGCCATCTAAATCTTTTGAAGATAAATTTTTAATTTGTTTATTCATTTTTTCTTCATCACCTGAATAATCAAATTTGAACCCATCTTCGTATATAAATCTATACCAAAGATCTAAAGGTTTGATTGTTACGTATTTTTTAATATCTTTATTAAAAAGTTCAAAAAGTTCATTAAATAAATATGGAGCAGTAATAACCGTTGGACCACCGTCAAAAATAAAACCATCTTTTTTAAAAACTCTTGCTCTGCCACCTAGATCTGGTAACCTTTCAAGTAAAGTGACATCATACCTTTTTGCCCGCATTCTTAATGCAGAAGCTATGCCACCAATTCCAGATCCGATTACTGTAATTTTTTTTGCCATTTCTATGGCCTTATATTAACTGGATTTTTTCTTAAGAGCTAACTTTGTTTCTTCTATACTATCTAAAAACATCTTATCCAGCTTACTTTTATCAACTGATTTTTTTACAAGATTTTCAACAGAAATTAAGGCAATCTTTATAGAAGAGTTTCGAATATCCCTCAAAGCTTGATCTTTCATTTGCCTAATTTTTTGCTCAGCATTTCTTTTCCTATTTTCCATTAATAAATGAAATTCCTTATTGGCCTTAATTACGTTTTTTTCTGCCAAATTATTAGCTTGATTGATCATTACTTGAATTTCACCTTTTGAGTTACTAAGCTTTTTTTCATTGTCGCTTAAAATATTTTTAGCCTCTTCTTTCAATTCTTCAGCCTTTTCAATTTGATTTTTTATATTACTTATATCTTGTAAAAGTGATTGGTCAACTTTTTGAGGTATTTTAAAATAGATTAATATCCCAACAAAAATTACAAATGATATTGCCACCCAAAATGTTGCATCTATAATCATAAAAGATTTCTCAAATGTTTTTTTGAAGTTTCATTTACGATTGCATCAATACTACTTTCATTTAGAGCATTTCCTGTCAAATTTTGAATTATTTCAGCGGTGACTTCTTTAGAAATTTTGTTTATCGATGTAAAAGAATTAGATTTTAAATCCAAGATTTCCTTTTTTGCTTTTAGAGTTTCACTTTCAATTTCTTTTTCGACAATCTCCTTTTTATTTTTAATGTCATTATCAAGTTTTTTCTTGGAGTCCGATAAAATTTTATTTATTTCTTTTTTAGCTTCATTTAAATTTTTTTCGTACTCGATAATTTTTTTCTCTGAAAGATCTTTAAAGTTTTTTGCTTCTTCTAAGTCTTTTTTGATCTTATTATCTCTACTGTCCAATGTATCCTTAATTTTTGGTATAAAAAATTTTGATATAGACAAATAAATTATTGTAAAAATTAAAATTAACCAAAAGCCTTGAGAAAACCAAAACTCCGGATCAAGCTGAGGCATTCCTGCCTCAGCTGCCAGTAAATTTTGATTAATCAAACAAATAGTTATTGCTGATATCAGTTTTCTCATATCTTATTTCTCAAAATGCAAATAAAATAATTAATGCTACAACCAAACCAAATAAACCCGTGGCTTCTGCCAAAGCAAAACCCAAAAGCAAATTAGGAAATTGTTTCTGCGCTGCTGATGGATTTCTCATCGCACCAGACAAATAGTTACCGAAAATAATTCCGATACCCACTCCTGCGCCGGCCAAAGCAATCGCTGCAAGACCTGCTCCTATCATTTTTGCTGCTTCTAACTCCATTTTTCCTCCTTATTATTGTTAATGATGTAAATTAAGTGCATCGTTCAAGTAAATACATGTAAGAATTGCGAATACATAAGCTTGAAGAAATGCAACTAAAATTTCTAAACCGGTTAATGCTACCGAAAAGGTTAATGGCAACCACCCTCCAAGTAAACCCAAACTTACTACAAACCCACCGAAAACTTTCAGCATGGTGTGCCCAGCCATCATATTAGCAAAAAGTCTTACAGACAAACTAATTGGACGGCTCAAATAAGAAATTAATTCAATAACAGTAATTAATGGTAATAAGACTGTGGGTACTCCCTTTGGAACAAAAATCGATAAATATTTCAATCCATGGTTTGCAAATCCTATGAAAGTTACAGCAATAAAAATAAAAATTGCCATTATTAATGTTACAATAATATGACTTGTTACAGTGAAAGAATAAGGCAACATTCCAATCATATTGCACAACAAAACAAATACAAACAAACTGAAAATAAACGGGAAATAAGGTTTTGCTTTTGATCCAGCTGTATCACTAATCATTTTAGCAATAAAATTATAAAGTATTTCAGATATAAGCTGAATTTTATTGGGTACCAATCTTCTATTTTTTGTTGCTAAATATAAAAAAATTAAAGTGATAATCGCGATTAGCATCATAAATAGACTCGAGTTTGTGAATGATAAATCCACTCCTCCAAACTTAATTTCAGGCCCAATTCTATGAACATTGAATTGAGTCATTGGGTTAGATGCCATAAAATTTTTTACTCTTTCTCTTTTTGTAAATTTTTAGCAGTTCTTACTACGTTTAAAATACCTGCAGCAGAGCCGATAAAGAAAAAGATTATCATTAAAAGAGGTTTAGTATCAAACCAATTATCTAAAAAATACCCTATAATTGCCCCTACAAGTACAGCTGCGACCATTTCCGTCCCAAGCCTAAAAGCGTTTCCTAGAAATTTACCTTTTCCTTGATTTTGATTTAATTTTTTTTCGAGTTTATCTTTTTCAATTTTAAGGCGAGTCTTGAAATCTTTTTTATCAATCATTATCAGGCAACTAATTCTCCTGCTTTTTGTAAATCAACAGCAACAATTTGACTAATACCTTTTTCAGCCATAGTTACTCCATAGAGCCTATGCATTCTTGACATTGTCAAAGCATGGTGAGTAATAATAATAAACTTTGTTTTTGTAATTTTAGTTAGCTCATCCAACAATGCGCAAAATCTAGTGACATTTGCATCATCTAAAGGAGCATCTACCTCATCTAAAACACATATAGGTGAGGGATTTACTAAAAAGACAGCAAAAATAAGAGATAAAGCCGTAAGAGCTTGCTCCCCGCCAGAAAGAAGAGTAATTGATTGTAATCTTTTTCCCGGGGGCTGAACAAACATCTCAAGCCCAGCTTCTAATGGATCATCAGAGTCAACAAGTTCAAGCTTTGCATTCCCGCCACTGAATAATTTAGTATAAACTTCATTAAATTTTCGATTTACTTTTGTAAAAGCATCAACGAGTCTCTCTCTACCTTTCTGATTTAATTCATCAATACTTGTTTTTAACTTTACTATCGCTGAGTATAAATCAGCTCGGTCGTCTTCCATTCTTTTGATTTCATTTTCATATTTTTGAGTTTCTTCATCAGCTCTTAAATTTACTGAGCCAAGCGCATCTCTTTGCTTTTTAATTTTTTCAATTTTTTCAATTTGATCTTTTATACTTGGTAAATCACTTTCTAAGTTTTCTAAATTACTCTTTGAAAATAATAAAGTTTCATTATCAATTCCTAGATCATTTTTTACATTATATAAAAGATCTTTCCTTCTGTTTTCAATACCTTCGAGTGTTGCCTCATTTCTTGCTTTACTTTCCCTAAGATTTGACAATTTTTCTTGGATTTCTTGAATGTTTTGACTCACCTCATTATATTTTTTCTCTGCATCACCTAAATCTTCTTGAAGTTCCTTTTCTCTTTTTTTGGTATTTTCTATATTTTGAATAAATTGACCCTTATTAGTCGCAATTTTTTCTGGGTTTTTTTGATTCTCTTCAAACTCAATTTTTAATTTTTCTCTTCTCTGATTTAGTTCGAAAATCATTTTCTCCGAGTTAGATTTCAAATTTATCCAATTTTCTAACTCAATATCAATATTTTTAATTCTTTCTTTCCTTTTTATGGAGTCGCTTTTCAATGACTCGTTCTTTCCAAAAAATACCGCATATTTTTCCTGAGCAGACGTAATATTGTTTATTAAAGTTTTTAAATCTTTAAATTTATCTTTTGAAATATTTTCTTTTGAGTCAATTATTTTTTCAAATTCTTTTATCATCTCATTTAAATTATCTTTTAGTTTTAAAAGTTTTTCTTTTGCAAGATCTAACTCATTGTTAGATTTGGTTTCTACATCATGGATTTGATTTTCTGTATTAAGTAATTGTTTTTTTTCTTCTGAAATTCTTCTTTCATTTAAATTTGAGTCCATGGAAATACTCTTTTCCCTCTCTAAATCAGAGTCTAATGTCTTTAATGATTTTAATAATCTATTATTGATACTTTTGACCCTTGCTTCCTCCTGTTCTAAGTTTGTCATCTCTAAATTTAATTTTTGTAATCTAGCCAGATTTTCCATTTTTTTGTCTCTCAGAGGTGAAAGTTTTTTATTTTCTTCCTCAAGAATCGAAGTATTATGATTTAAATCTATTTTGATAGCACTAATTTCGTCATCAAGTTCGCTTAATTTGTCGGAAATATCCTTTTTATCCTTTTCAATATCTTTGAGTTTCAAAAAATATAAACCAGCCTCTATTTTTTTTATCTCATGCGAAATTTCTTTATATTTTGTTGCCTCTTCAGCTTGTTTTTTTAAATTTTCTAATTGTTTCTCTTGCTGTTTTTTTAACTCATCTGCTCTTTTAAGGTTATTCTCTGCTGCACTTAATCTCAGTTCTGCCTCTTGTCGTCTCGCATGAATTCCAGAAATACCAGCTGCCTCCTCAAGAATTGATCTACGCTCTACGGGTTTTGCGGTTACCAATTGTCCAATTTTCCCTTGGCTTATTAAAGATGGTGAGTGAGCACCCGTGGACAAGTCTGCAAAAAACGTTTGAGCATCTTTAGCTCTTACCTCTTTATCATTAATAAAATATTTAGATCCTTTATCTCTCTCAATCTTTCTAGTAATTACTATTTCATCAAACTCATTATATTGAGATGGTCCATCTTTATCTTTATTTTGAATTGAAAGTTTTACCTCTGAAATATTTTTGGCTGCTCTATTAGAAGTTCCTGAAAAAATCACATCTTCCATTCCCGATCCTCTTATACTTTTTGCCGAGGTTTCACCCATACACCATCTTAGCGACTCAACTATATTAGATTTTCCACAACCATTAGGTCCTACGATCCCGGTAAGTCCATCTTCAATTAAAAAAGTAGTTTTATCAAAAAAAGATTTGAAACCATTTAGCTCTAGTTTTTTAAATTCCATAGATTATAGCAATTTCTCTATCTCTTTTTTAAAAGTTTTGTAGTCAAATTTTCCTGAATATTTTTTTTCATTAATAAAAATTGTGGGAGTAGAGTCAATCCTGTATTTTTTTTGTGCATCAATCCTCTCTTTCAAAACCTGTTCCTGTATACTTTCATTTTTTAAACATCTGTTCATTTGATTATTGTCAAGATTATACTTTTTTCCTATTTTCATTAATGAGTCGTTTATACTATTTATATCAGATCCTACTGCCCATGATCTTTGTTTTTTATAAATTTCGCTTAAAAAATTTAAGTTATCATTTTGGTTGTTACCACATCTCAAGAGCTTTTCCCCATTTAATGCTGCAAGATCTAAAGGAAACCCGTAATGGATAAATAAGACTTTATCTTTATCCACAAAATCTTTTTTTAATCTCTCAAAAATATTTAAGTGAAATGTTGCGCAATGAGGGCATGTTAAAGAGGAAAAAACTTTTACAGTTATTTTTGCTTTATCATTTCCTATTTTAATTGCATGACTCTCATTAGAAAATAAACTTGATGTTTTTAAAGTAAAAATTAAAATAAGAATTACTTTAATTGTTATTTTCATTATACGCATTGATAAAACTTTCCAATTTTTTTTTCAAGTCTTTATTTTTTTCACTTTTTAAAAACTTATCTATCTTTATAATTTTCTTATTTCTTTTAATATTATCTTTTTTATATTTTTTTTTATTATGAATTGAAATTAATTTAACTCTATCTAAATAATTATAACCAAAAAATGAATTTATTTGATCAATTATATTCTGCTTATTGTATTCTATGTCAATTTCCTTACCGTGTTCAACATTTAAGAAAATAGTACCATTTTTTAAATCTCTCCCTATTTTGACATCGATTGGATACGAATACGATGATACGTCTTTGCTCACTATTTTGTTCCATTTATCAACAACAGTTGAAAAATTATATCCACTTTTTCTTATAATTTTTTTAACATTTTTAGGAATAGTTATTGAAATGGGTCTTAAACCTTGTATGAAGCTTTTATTATTATTAAGTTTACTTTTTTTATGCATATACATTCTAATTTACCAAAAAAAATTCTAGCGTGGTATGATAATAACAGACGCAATTTACCATGGCGTGTCGGCAAAAGATCAACAAATAAGCTTTATTACCGTCTTTTAAGTGAATTTATGCTCCAACAAACCCAAGTAAAAACAGTGATTCCTTATTTCATAAATTTTACAAAAAGATACAAAACTTTAAATGCATTATCTAAAGTTTCTGAGAAAGAAATTCTTAAAATGTGGGAAGGTCTTGGCTATTACAGAAGAGCAAGAAATCTTTTAGCTTGCTCTAAAATGTTAATTAAAGATTACAATTCAAAACTTCCTAAAACCTTAGATGAAGTGAAAAAACTTCCCGGTATCGGCGAATATACAGGAAACGCATTATTGGGCTTAATTTATAATGAGCCTACTATTGCAATAGATGTAAATGTGAAAAGAGTTTTTTCAAGATATTTTAATCAAGAGGAAAAAAATATAAACTTCGATGAATTAATTAAAATAAACAGTAAAAAACTTTTTAATACAAATCGTCATGCAGATTTTGTAGAGGCCTTAATGGAATTCGGAGCATTATCATGCAAACCCCAAAAACCTAATTGTATAGTTTGTTGTTTAAATAAAACTTGTAAGTACTTTAAATCTAAAAGAAAAATTAAAAATGATAATAAAAAAACTATGAAATATAAAGACTATGATATTTTTTGTTATATTAACAGAAAGAAACAAATTGCGCTCACAAAAAAAAATCAAGTCAGTTTTTTAAAAAACTTTAATTTACCTAAAATTAAAAAAACAAATAAAAAACAAAGTGAAAAAAATTGGAAATTTTTAAAAAAATATAAAAATTCAATTTCCAATTTGAAATTGAATTTAAATTTGTATTACAAATTTTCAAATAAAATACCTCCAAAATATAATTGGTACTATTTAGAAAAAAATAAGGAATTTATTCCCAGCTTTACTAAAAAAATTCTTAAAGAGGTATCAACTTTATTGTAATGAAAAAAAAATTTGCCATTATTGGAGCTGGTATTGCAGGTTTAACTTTTTCAAACTTCCTTAAAAAATATTCAGATCATGAATTCACAATATATGAGAAAAACGAGAGTTTACCCTTTGATGAGGGTTATGGAATTCAATTATCGCCTAATAGTCTAAAAATACTAAATCAAATAAATTTCAACAAAATTAATAATCAAAATTTATTTCATCCTCTCGGAGTTGATTTTTATAATATTAATAATAAAAAAATATGTGATTTAAACTTTAAGCAATTCAATATAGAGGGAACAAAATACACTACATTAAAAAGATCAACATTAATTGAGTTTTTAAAAGAGGATGTTTACTCTCAATATCTCAAATTTGGAAAAAGGATCAAGGAAGTTACTGAACTTAAAGGCAAAGTATTAATTAAGTTTGAAGACAATACAAATGACCTAGTTGATATCGTAGTTGGTGCTGATGGAATGTTTTCTAATACTCGATCTTTTTTCGAGAACAAAAAAAATGAGCCAAAATTTAGAAATGCTATTGCTATTAGAAAAATACTTAAGTCAAAATCTGGACTAAATATTGATGAAGAAAAAATTAGTCTTATGCTTGGAAAAAATTGTCATGTAGTTATTTATCCAATCAATAAAAACAAGGAACTAAATTTTGTTTGTATTGCAAGAGATAAAAAATATAATCCTAATAATATTAATTCTTTAATAGATGCAATAGAAAATCAGAATTTTAATCTTGGAAAAATTTTGGAAGAGGGTTTAAAATTTTGGCCATTGTATTCAACTCCTAAAATACTTCCATCATCGAATAGTAAAGTATTTTATATTGGAGATGCATTTAACGGTTTTTTACCAACTCTTGCACAAGGAGCAGGACAATCCATTGAGAGTGCTTATGAATTATTTAATTTAATTAAAAAAAACAGTGTAGATATTCAAAAGATTTATTTTGAAAAAAGATCGGAAAGAGCTAAATTAGTTAGAAAAAGATCAAATATAAATTTTTTTGCATTTCATTTATCCAGTTTTATTGCACAAACAGTCAGAAACTTCTTTATGAAGCTTTTAATTAAGAGAAAAAGTTTTATAAACTTCTATTTAGAAAAAGTTTATAAAAACTAGATTTGTTTATCTGAAATAAATTTTTTCCTTAAACTATCAATTAAAACAGTAGAACCATTCAATTTATAGTGCCAATAAGTCCACCCGTTGTAGCTCTCTGTTCCCATTATTTTTGCTGCAATTTTGTGAATTGAACCCTCAGTATCTTTGTATTTAATACTCCCATCAGCCATTATTCTCGCATTAATTTTTCTTTTAGGATCAAACAAAGATGCTCCTGGTTTAATTATTCCTAATTCAACTAATGAGCCAAAAGGTATTCTAGGTTTTGATTTATTATTTTCAATTGTGTCTAAGAAGTCATCCTCAATTTTTATTGTTTTATTAATTCTATCTCTTGCTGCAAAAAAAAATCTTTTATCATTTTCAATTCCAAAATAGTTTCTACCTAATTTTTTAGAGACAACAGCGGTAGTTCCAGTACCTAAAAAGGGATCTAAAATTGAATCACCCTTATTTGTAGTTGCTAATACAATTCTGTGAAGAAGCGCCTCTGGTTTTTGAGTAGAATGTATTTTTTTTCCATTTTTCTTTAATCTCTCTTTTCCATTGCAAATAGGCAATGTCCAGTCTGATCTCATTTGTAAATCATCATTTAGACATTTTAAAGATTGATAATTGAAAGTGTATTTTGACTTTTTGCTTTTTGAAGCCCAAATTAAAGTTTCATGTGCATTGGTGAATCTCGTTCCTCTAAAGTTAGGCATTGGGTTGTTTTTCCGCCAAATAACGTCATTAAGTAACCAATAACCTAAATTTTGCAAATGATAACCAAGTCGAAAAATATTGTGATAGGAACCTATTACCCAAATAGATCCATTATCTTTTAAAATTCTTTTACATTCCGTTAGCCAAGACTTACAAAAATCATCGTAATGTTTAAAACTGGTAAATTTATCCCATTCATCATTAACACCATTTACTTTACTAGAGTCTGGGCGAGTTAATTTTTCACCAATTTGCATGTTATAAGGTGGATCGGCAAAAACTAGATCAAAAGTTTTGTCTGGAATTTTTTTTAATATCTTTAAACAATCACCATTGATAATTTTTTTAGATAGTTTTAACATTCTAATGATTCAACTTTAAATTGAATCAACCGTCAATCAATTTTACGTGAAAATAATGTTTATTGTGTCTTTATATTTTTTTTTAACAACATATTGTGTATGGGTTTAAAACCTTTTCTGTGAAAATTAGTTACACCGTATCTTTTTATACAATCTAAATGTTCCTTGGTTCCATATCCAAAATTCTTTTTCCAATTGTAAAGATTTTTTTTGTCAGATAGCTTTATCATTAAACTGTCTCTAAAAGTTTTAGCTAGTATCGAAGCAGCACTTATGCATCTGATTTTCTGGTCTCCTTTAACAACTGCTTTACAATTTTTAAGTCCATTAATTGTAAAAATTCCATCTACTAAAATTTTTTTAGGTTTAATTTTAAGACCTTTAACTGCCCGACTCATTGAAAGAAGAGAAGCATTTAGGATATTAAGTTTGAATATCTCCTCGACAGAAGCAACTCCTATGGCATAATAAGAAACTTTTTTTATTTTCTTTGCTAATTCGAATCTTGCTCTAAAGCTAAGTTTTTTTGAGTCTTTAATCCCCTTAATCTTATTATCCTCTTTGAAAATAACTG
>MDTG01264322.1_pt1 | contig 15544 bp, 13 predicted proteins | sample 811421 | NCBI WGS metagenome assembly MDTG01 (sample SAMN05326645, study PRJNA326480) | marine metagenome | isolation source: seawater | place: Pacific Ocean: South East | collected 2011
CTTTTTCAAGAATGGAGCAGTTCCAGGTCTTGTACTAAAGTCTCCAAATACTTTATCAGAAAAGATTAAAGAGCGCATGATTCAATCTTGGACTATGCGTTATCGCCCAGACGCAGGAGGTAGACGACCTCTGATTCTTGATGGCGGTATTGAAGTCGATGAGATTTCAAATGTAAACTTCAGAGAGCTAGATTTCCAAGTAGCTATTGCTGAGAATGAAAAGATTATTTTAAAAGCATTGGGAGTACCACCGATTATGTTGGACTCTGGTAACAATGCAAATATTCGTCCAAACATGAGAATGTACTATCTTGAAACAGTACTTCCGATTGTACGAAAAATAAATGCAGCATACTCTAGATTTTTTGGATTTGAAATCTCAGAAGATGTAACAGATATTCCTGCTTTGCAACCTGAGTTGCGTGATGCAGCTTCATACTATACTGCCCTTGTAAATGGCGGTATCATTACAATAAATGAAGCAAGAGACTCTCTGGGTTATGAAACTCTTGATGGACAAGATGATATTCGTGTTCCACAAAATATCGCAGGAAGTGCAGTAAACCCAGACGAAGGAGGTCGACCAGAGGAATCTGATGATAACGAGGAATAGAAAACATAGATTAGTACGAGAGCTTGGACTATTCTTTGCCGAAAATGGCGGAGTATTGACAGCAAGAGATTATAAAAACTCTAATCTCCGTCCCAAGCATCTAACAATGAAAGAAATTTTAAGAGTAATGGGTTCTTATACTACAGCAGTAAGTTGGATAGAAAAATATGAACCCGAACTGTGGAATACCATTCATGGTATTAAACCAGCCCCCGAACCTAAGAAGGAAGACCCCTTAGAGAAGTTGGCTAAGAAAACAGGAAAAGAAGATGGAAAAGATATTTAATCTTACTTCTACTTTCAAAGCTTTTGAAGAGGACGATGGCGGCGTCCACATCTGTGGAATGGCTAGTACTCACGATACTGACCGTGCTGGTGATGTAATTGCAGCCGAAGCATGGTCAAAAGGTGGTCTTTCAAACTTTGAAAAGAATCCAATTATTTTGTTTAATCATGATTATAATAAGCCTATTGGCAGAGCTACAGGACTAAAAGTTAACGATAACGGTCTTGAGCTTAAAGCAAAAATTTCTAAGTCTGCTCCCGATCATGTAGCAGAACTAGTTAAAGAAGGTATCCTTGGAGCTTTCTCCGTCGGTTTTCGAGTCAAGGATGCTGATTACCTGGAGGAAACTGACGGATTAAAGATAAAGGATGCTGAGTTGTTTGAAGTATCAGTTGTATCGGTACCTTGCAATCAAGCAGCAACTTTCTCGCTCTCAAAGTCTTTTGATTCTATGGAAGAATACGAAGATTTTAAGAAAACTTTCAAAAATAGTGTAGATCTAGCCGGTCAGTCTCTGGCTAAGGATGAAAATTCATCGGTAGCTAGTGACACACCGGACGGGGTTACAAAAGCCCAAAAGGAGATGAAAATGTCGGAAGTACAAACTCCCGAAATCGACCTGGATGCTTTTGCTAAGAAAGTAGCAGAGGAAACTGCTGCTAAGATTGCAATGAAGCAGGCCGAAGAAAAAGCAGCTGCTGAAGCTGCTCGTAAAGAAGCAGAAGAGGCCGAAATGGCTAAAACTGCTCAAGAAGAAGAAGTTCAGTCTGCTATTAAAGTAGGCGTTGAGTCTGGTGCTGAGCGCCTGATGGCTGATCTGCAGAAAGAGTTTGAAGCTAAGGAAGCGGATACTACTGAAATTCTTCAAAAGTATAAGACTGATCTTGAAGAGAAGTCTGCTGAACTCGAAGCCATGCGTAACAGCAAGCGTGACTTCTCTGGCCGCAAGGCTCCCGGTGATCTGAAGCCCATCGCTAAAGATCTCCTTTCTGCTCACATTCTCGGCAAAATTACTCGCAAGGGTTGGGACACTGACTACGGTCGTGACCTGCTTGAGAAGGCAGAAATTACTTACACGGCTACTACTTCAGCTGGTATCGACGTTGTCGTATCAACCCAGTTTGAGGAAGAAGTACGTCAAGCACAGAAGATTGCTCCTCTCTTCCGAGAGATCAATGTAACTTCTGGCGCTACTGTACTGCCGATCGCTCCCGATACTGAGCCTGCAAACTGGGCTGCTACGGGTGCGGATGTTGCTGCTAACAACCTCGAAGAGGCTGGTGCAAGTGACAACAACTATAACGTCAATCAGGTAATCCTGCAAGCGCATCGACTGATTTCTAGTACGTTCATCACGAACGACACGGACGAGCAAATCGTTCTTTCAGTACTGCCTATGATTACTTCAGCTCTGGCTCGTGCACACGCTATCGCTATCGACAAGGCTATTCTTGTTGGTAACTCTGGCGGCTATGCCACCGGTCTCGTAGGTGCTTCTGGTACTGACGATACTAACGGTTATGCTACTGCATCTGCTCAGACTGCCCTGGACGCTTCTACTACGGCAGAAGTTACTCCTGCTAACCTTCTCGCAATGCGTAAGGAAATGGGCAAGTATGGTCTCGAGGCTTCTCAAGTCGCGTATATCGTACCGACTGATTGCTATTACGAGCTGATTGATGCTTCTGGCTTCACTGACGTTACTGAAGTTGGTTCCGATCTGGCAACCAAACTCACCGGTATGGTTGGTACGGTCTTCGGTTCACCCGTGATCGCTACTGATCAACTGGCTCAGAACCTTGGTGCTGCTGGTGCAGCAACTACGACTGCAGCTCTGGCTGTTTATATGCCGAACTATGTGGCTCCGCGTCTGCGTGGTGTCAACGTAGAAACCGACTACATCGTCAAAGAGCAGCGTACCGTACTGGTCGCAACTCAGTCTCTTGGCTTTAACGAGTTGGTTGCTAATTCTGGCGCTAACAAGCCTTCTATCCGCTGGCCCTTCCAGTAAGATAGAGTTTAAACTGGGAGAAATACTTCTTCTAGTTGGCCTGGGGCGGTACGCCGCCCCAAGTTTTTACGAGTTAATTTATGGCGGATTTAGTTACATTAAATGATTACAAGTCGGCAGAGGGCATCAACAGCCCTAAAGATGATAGCCGTCTGAACTTTATCATTCCCTCTGTGAGTCAACTCGTAAAAACTTATTGTGCAAATAGTTTTGTAGATTTCTACTCAACTAATAAAACTGAGACAATTTCTGTAAACTGGGAGACACATATTGTACAGTTAACAGAGAGTCCTATTGTTAGTATTGTATCTGTAGAAGAGAGAGATAACTATAGTCAAAGCTATAGTACTCTTACTACAGGAGCTCATGAGTATTATCTTGATGAAGCTACAGACTGTCTATATCGAACAACAGGACAAAGTTATAAAAACTGGGCTCGTGGCCCAGCATCAGTTCGTGTAGTGTATAAAGCAGGGTATGCGTCTCTGCCTTCTGATTTACAACTTGCAGTTTTTGATTTGATTACATACTACTTGAAAGATGAACACAAAGAGCGACGCTCTATTGCAGGCGCTAGTATTCAGAATCAATCAAGTTCAAGTCAGCGTAATAATGTGGCATTTCCAGATCACATAAAACGTGTACTTGATTTGTATAAGAACTTTTAATGAGTAGTTCAAAGTTAGGACAAGTAGCTCAATCAGCAATCGACGAACTTAAAAAAGATGTAAGAGGGGAAGAGCTTAACGTTCTGCCTTTTAACTTATTAGGATTTAATAAAAAAGTAGTTACGGGGGAGTTACTTTCTATTTTTTCAGCAGAAGTAGCAAATAATCCTATAGAAGCTACAGATGCAATAAACAATAGTTATGATCAGTTAATGGTTGCACTAAAAGCAGAGCAATCAAAACAAATAAGAAAAATGACACTAATAGAAAAAAGTGTTTTAACTACTCGTAGAGTTTCTTTTCAAGTAAAAAATAAACTAGATAATGCATTTATAGTTGGAAAATATACTTCATTATCTGGACTTAAAGGAAAAGGCGGTACTTTTGCAACAATAATTGAACAAAATTTTGATAAGTTAAAAAGTGATGATTTTGAAGAAAGACTGTCTCTGCTTGGAGGTTCGAATAAGCAAGCAGGGTTTCAGTTAGAACATGGAGGAGGAGCAGGCGCTGCTTCTTCTACAATTAAGGCATCGAGGGCAAAAAAAGCAGCTCTTGCAAAAGCCGAGCAGTTAGGTATGACTCGGCAAGAACGCACACAAATAGATACTTTATTTGCAGAGTATGAAAATGATATGCAAATAAGTTTAGATAGAGTTTACAAAATAAGTTCTACTTCAGGATTATTTAAAGTAGCAATTTCTCCTACTCTTTTATTTGGTAAATCTGTAGATAATCAATTAGCTCAAAAACTAGAGTCAAGATTTATAAACTACTTAAGAAAGGGTACTAAGTCAAGGGGAGGAGGATTACAAGGTATTATAGAATCTGAAGGCTCCCCTTCTGTTCCGGATGCTTTGGGGCAAACAATTGTAACTGCAGCGATTGGTAAAAAGCGCTCAAAAAAGAAAAAAGTCACAACAGAAAAACCGTTGAAAGCAACAGTAAGTGGAAAAAGCAAAGGCAAGTCTAAAAAAGTAGATTTAACACAAAAATCACAATTAACAGGTGTTGTAAACCCTAAAATATTTCCTAGGTCTTACAAACGGCGAGCCCCTTTAAAGAAACAAAAAGGGCCTTCGACAAAGCCTTTTGCTTTAATGGCTGAAATGAATAGACAGCTGCCTGCAGTTGTTGCAAAAAATATGGGTGCGCCAGGTTTAGAAAATCAAACAGGACGTTTTGCACGTAGTGTAAGAATTACAGATGTTGCAGAAACTACAGGAGGTTTTCCAAGTTTTGGATATACTTATCAAACAAACCCTTATCAAGTGTATGAACCGGGAAAGGGAAGAGCCCCTTGGGCTACAGCAGAAAGAGATCCTAGAAAACTTATAGATAGATCTATGCGAGAAATCGCAGCTCAATATGCAGTAGGAAGATTTTATACTAGGAGAGTATAGTGGCGGAAAAACCAGCACATAGACAGTATACTAGCCGCCGCGCAGGAATCACAGCAGCACTAGCTGAAAAAATAGCTTTAATCGATGGACGAGGAATATATCATACAGCGATTGAAGAAGTGAGTCCTCGATTAAAATTTTGGGATGAGGTGGAGCAGTTTCCAGCAGTGCATTTAAATGCTGGATCTGAAACTCGACAGTACCAAGGCGGTCATTATAAAGACCGATTTTTAAATGTAACAGTTCGATGCTATGTCAATCAAGATGACTCAGTAGAAGCCCTTGACGAGCTCTTAGAGGATGTAGAAACAGTTATAGAAGAAAATAGTAGATTGCGTTATTATGATCGTATGGGATTAGAGCAGTTTACTCAACAAATCACAGTTATCAGTATAGATACTGATGAAGGTGTATTAGATCCTTTAGGAGTTGGAGAATTACTACTAGAGGTTCGATACTAGAAAATGCTGGCACGAACAAACGTTCACGTCCATGCCTTTTCAAGACATAGGAGATAATCTATGGCAGATAAACTTTATTTTAGTCGCGACGCGAAAGTCTACGTCGAACTAACGGCTAATGATGGAGACTTTCAAGGTTTGTGGGAAATTCCTGTATTGGATGGCTTCAGTTTTTCTCAAAGCACTAATCAAACTGAGATTGGACTAACCGAAATGGAAAGCACAGGGGGAGTCAGCCGAAGAGGTCGACGTCTCTTTACTGACTCTTTGGCTCCCGCAGAATGGTCTTTCAGTACATATATGAGACCTACAACAATTGCTGCAAATAAAAACCATATGGTTGACCAAGTTCTCTGGGCAGCTATGGCAGGTGCAGATGAGTTTGCAGGAGACGGTGTTTCAGCTGCTCCAACCGCCGGAGCTTTAGCTGGAGACTATACTCGAAATTCTTCAGATAGAGCAAATACCGGAGGTCTTGTATTTGATGAAAAAGATGCAACTCTTCCATCCACAGGAGCTGCAAGCACCTCTGCAGGTCTTTTAACTTTTAAAGAGTCTAACAGAGCGACTCTTCCAAAATTAACACTTTACTTTGTATTTGAAACAGATACTACAAATCCCATGGTGTACAAGCTTACTAGTGCAATTGTAAATGAGTGCTCTATTGACTTTGATATTGATGGAATTGCAACCGCTAACTGGTCAGGTTTTGCAAAAGAAGTAACAGACTTGCAAACGTCTGGTCTTGTAACAGTAGACACTACTGCGCCAAGCTCTGGCTTTACCGATGTTTTCTTGGACAGTGATGATGATTTTACTCTTTCTGTTCCTGTTGATACATCTGGAAATGGTACTAATGATGCCTATAGAGCAGCAATTACAACGGGTGTAACATCTACAAATAACTTTATTCGTAATCGTTTGACTCAACTTGAAGTTCGAGGTCAAAACCCTGACGTTATGGAAGGTAAGCGAGTTGTTATCAGTAGTGAAAGCTCAGGTACTTTTACCTGCGCAGAAGCTCACGGGTTGAAAGCAGGTGATGTAGTTCGAATAAGCGGCCTTACTGGAACAGATGCAGCAAACTTTAACAATAAAAATGTATTTGTATTATCTACAGGTTTAACAACTACTGCATTTAAGGTTTCTTTAACTGCTGGAGGAAGTGCAATTTCAGGTACAGTCACAACTTCAGGCAGCCCCGTAGTTGATACAGGTATTTATAGCTTTACCCTAACAGGTGGAAACATTACTATTGGAAATAATGTAACATACCTCGTACCAGAAGAAATCGGTACAATTAATAAGCCAGTAGAGGGAGTCACCGGAGCGCGTGCAATTGGTGGAAACTTCACTTGTTATCTTGTATTCGATAATGCTACAGGCAATACTGGTGCTTCAGCAGACTTCTTCTCAGATCTTGTAGACCCACAAAAAGGTCTTACAAAAGTTGTTAACGAGTTTGATGTTACCTTCAAAGTTGGAGGCACTGTAGCTTCAACACCAAGAGTTTTCTTGAACTTTCCAAAAGTACACATTGATGTTCCTGTACACAGTATTGAAGATGTTATTTCTCTCGAATCTAACTTTGGTGCGTATACCGAAGATTTTGATACCGTAGATGAGTTCAATATGGAAGTACATGGCGTATCCGCATAATAAGTATATATTTACTAAAACCCGCTTCGGCGGGTTTTTTCTTTCCAGGTCATAAAAATAATTCTTGACATATCAGCTGACCTTCGCTATAATATGTGTTATAAATGTCCAATAACTTTTTAAGGAACACAACATGACCGATAAAACTCCTGTTTCTCTCGCGAGTCTTATGACTCCAAGTAAAACAGTAACTTTAGATTTTCCTGGCTATGAGGGTATGACAGTTGATCTTTGTTACTTAGCAAGAGAGGAGCTACTAAAGTTACGTAAAAGATGCGTAACAACTAAGTTTGATAGAAAAACACGACAACCGTTAGAAGAGCTGGACGAAGAAAAGTTTTTAGTAGAGTATTGTAAAGCAGTAATTAAAGGGTGGAAAGGACTTAAATACCGATACTTAGAAGAGCTTCTTTTGGTCGATATTTCTGAGCTTAAACCAGACGATTGTTTACCTTATACTCAAGAAAACTCAGAACTTCTTATGAAAAACTCTGCTGATATGGACACTTGGGTGACCGAAACGGTCGGTGATCTCGAAAATTTTACCAGCAGCAAGTAGCCGAAGTAAATAAGCTACTTGAACGTTACATAAGAGAGTCTGAGCAGCTAGATGTAGAAAAATATTTACGTTTATGTGAACAGTTAGGACAAGAACCCGACCCGACCAAAATGCCGCTCGAGCCTTCGGAATTTCCCGAAGAAGTTCAAGTGGCATTTTTTATGTTTTCCTGTCTTTCAGATAACTGGGACGGTATGTCAGGAACTTACTTAGGCAAAAACTGGGACAATTTAGAATATATATTTAAATTACATAATGTAGTAGATAGACAAGCAGTATTTTTATTTATGAAAATGCTTGAAGGACATCTTGTAAAATACAGAATGGAAGAAGCAGATAAAAAACGAAAAGCAGAAGAGCGAAAAGCAAAATCTGCAGGGGGTGGTAAAACTTACACCCATAATGTGCGTGGCTAATGGCAAAAAATAAGGTTTTTATAGACGTAGTAGTAGACGATGAGGGCACTACAAAACGTGTAGCCGTAAATGCAAAAAAACTAGGACTAGCCTTAGATAAAACTGGAGACTCTGCACTTACTGCTGATCGCAGAATGAAAGGTGCTTCTCAACAGTCTGCAAATGGCACTAAAAACTTTTCAAAAATGGCACAGGGCATCTCCGGAGGTCTTGTACCTGCCTATGCAACTCTTGCGGCTCAAGTATTTGCTGTAAGTGCTGCGTTTCAATTCTTAAAATCTGCAAGCGAAGTTAAAAATCTTATTGCTGGTCAAGAAGCATTAGGAGCAGCTACTGGTGTTGCTTTTAAAACTATAACTAACTCTATAAAAGAAGCTACTGATGGACAAATAAGTTATACTGAAGCAGCAAGAGCAGCAGCGATAGGTACTGCTGCAGGTTTAAGTCCTACTCAATTAGATAAATTAGGAAATGCCGCAAAAAATGCTTCTTTTGCACTGGGAAGAGACTTAACAGACTCTTTTAATCGACTTATTCGTGGTGTAACTAAAGCAGAACCAGAACTTTTAGATGAATTAGGTATTACACTTCGTTTGGCAGATGCCACAGAAGAGTATGCTAGAGTGCTCAATAAACCTGTAAAAGAATTAACACAGCTAGAACGAACGCAGGCTGTTGCAAATGATGTTTTAGAACAAGCAGAAAGAAAGTTTGGAGCCATTGAAAAGATTATGGATCCTACTGCAGCATCTTTAAATCAATTTTTAGTAAGTTTCGAGTCTTTAATTAACTCTATAAAAGTAGGAGTAGTAGGAGCACTTACTCCTATCTTTGATTTTTTATCGCAAAGAACGTTAAGTCTTACTGCAGCTCTTGGATTATTTGCTCTTCCAATTATTAAATCTATTTTACCTAGTTTTGACGACTGGAAAGAAAAGTCCAAAGAAACTTTTGATCTGCAACAAGATAAAATTAAAGAGCTAGACGAAGAATACGACGGACTACGAAAAACTCTTAAAAATTTAGATGCAGATAGAGACCAAGCGTTAAAAAATCAACAAGAAGATGCTGGAAGAGTTACAGATCAGTTGGGCCTTAAAAGAGGAAAAGCAGACGGAAGAGGCGCAGCAGACTTTTTAACAGGAGGAGCAACAAGTAGAACTGCTCAAGTAAACGCAGACAGAGTACTCAAGAATGCTGAAAAACAAATTCAGCAACATGGAGTAGTTATAACTGGAAAACTTAAGGGCGCAAATACAGTCCAAGTAGCAGATTTAAGAAGATCCTATGCTCAACGAGTGGCAATTTTAAAAGGGTACGAAAAACAACACGCGAGTACTTGGAAAAAAGCAACTCTAGATGTTAAAATGTATGTAGTTTCTGCAAGAAAATCATTGGCAGGTATTTCTGGCGGAATAGCACAAATGTCCGGAAGAGTTGCAGGAATGGTTAGTAGATTATTTTCTTTAGCAGGTTGGATAGGAATTGGATTACTGTTGGTAGATGTTTTTAAACAGATGGCGGAAGCTTTATTTCCTGTTGATTCTGCTGTAGCTGCTTTAAATGCCCGAGCAGATGAAATGTCTGAAAAATTACAAACGCTAAATGAAGAATTAGAAAAAACTGCACAAGTGCAAGCAGCCCCTAATCTTTTAACCGCTTCGGAAAGAATTATAGCTGCTGGAAATGCTTTTCAATCAGCAGATTTAGTAAATAAATTTAAAGAACTTGGTAGCTTAAGAGAGGCAGATTCATTTGATGAAGTTAATGACAATCTACAAAATACTATAACTGCTTTAGGTAGGATAAGTCCTGAATTTGCTGAGGCAGCAAAAAATGTAAAAGATTTTACAGACTCTACACAAACAGACCCACTTGTTGCCTTAGCACAAAAAATTATGAATGCAGGAGCATCTACTACTGCATTTCGTCAAAATCTTTTAGATGTAGAAGCACAAATGCTAGCATTAGGAAATGTTGGCGGAAAAGCCTTAGATCCAACAGTTCTACTGATGCAAGCCCTTAATAAAGAAACCACTGACTTAGCGCAAGAGCAAGAAGCATTAGAAGTGATCTCCGCAAGGTCACAAGAAGCAGCGGCAGTTGCAGTGGAAAGAAGAGCGGCCGCGGAAGAAAAACTTGCTGCAGCACGTAAAAGACTTCCAAAAGCGCAGGCAGGTGCCTCTGCCGTCACCAACGTCAAAGGAAAAGCACTAAGAGATGTAGAAGCAGAAATAGCTCTTCAGACGGCGATAATAAATACTCAGGATGCAATAATCGCTCAAGGAGAAGCAGATAAAAACTCACGTGATGCGGGCGCAAAAGCTGTTGAATTAAATAAAACTCGAATAAAGGCAACTGAGGCACTCGCAACTAAAATAGTAGAAATAAACGATGAGATAATGTCCAATGAAAGAAAGATTGCTAAAGAAAAAACTCTTGGTAGAACTGAAGAAGAAAAATTAGCAAATCTTGGGCTTGATAGACTATCTTCTACAAATAAAGTATTAGCTGCTGAGGATGCTGTAAATCGTGCTAAGTTTAGGCAAAATCAATTGGTAAAAGGTGCAGATGTTGCAGCTGATGCGGCGGCACAAACCGCGGTAGATAATGCGGAGCAGGCGGAGAACATAGCAAAGTCTCAAAATGAGTTTGAACAAATAAGAATTACTTTAATGGAAGAGCAGGTTCGTCTGGCAGAAAAAATTCGTTTAATACAACTAGCTGCTCTAGAAGAACAAACTCGACTTGCTAAAGCACAGCGAGAAGCAGATAGAACTGCTACGTTCTCTTCAAGTTTTATTGATGCAGGCAAAGCAAAACGAGAGTCCAGTCTAATCGAAGGAAGACAGGGAGTAGTTAGTGCAACCGCAAATGTAGCAGCGGCAGAAACTACTGTATCTGAGCTTGAAGCAGCAAGAGGCACAGATACATTTAACCCACAGGCCCTATCCCAAGCACAAGCAGATCTTGCAGCTAAACGAGAAGCCTTAGCTTTAGCAAGACAAGAATTAGATATAATAAACCAAGCTGTACCAATACGTCTTGCAAATTTAGAAAGACAAATTCAAGAAAATGATTTAAAACTTCAAAATTTTTCTTTCAGTCCAGTAGAGCGAGCTGTCCAAGAAGAAATTATAGCATTAAAAGCTCAAGGTATTGAACTAACGGAGCAACAGACAGCAGCGCTTAGAAAGAGTCATCAAGCTTTGCATATGCAAAAAACAATACAAGAAGGTTTAGTAAATATTTCAAATACTATGGTTAGTTCCATGGAACAAGGAATAGAGGGCTTAATTTCGGGAACAATGACAGCAAAAGAAGCATTTCTTAGTATGGCAAAAGCTGTCCTTCAAGCAATCGCACAAATGATAGCAAAAATGTTGGTTGCACAGCTAGTTACATCCGCTCTATTTTCTAGTTTTGGATTTGCAGGTGGTGGAACAACTGGCGGCGCGCCCACCGGCGGTGGTGGTGGCTTTTCTGGGGGTGGGCGAATGTTCGCCAGATATGGCGGAGTAATGGATAGCTACTCACGTGGAGGAATTGCTACTGGCCGCGATGGAGGATATCCTGCAGTGCTTCATGGTACAGAGGCTGTAGTACCTCTTCCAAATAATCGTTCTATACCTGTTGACTTACAAGGAAATGCAGGCGGAACAAATAATGTAACTGTGAATGTTACCATGGCAGAAGGAACAGCAGATTCTAAAACTGCTTCTGGAGATAGTCAACAAGGTACAAATCTAGGAAATGCTATTGCACTCGCTGTACAGAAAGAGCTGCAAAATCAGAAACGTTCCGGCGGCATTCTCAATCCTTATGGAGCAGCATAATGGCAACTACAAGATATCAGTTTACACTAGCTCACACAGACTTAAATACTCTTTTAGGTGCTACTGATCCTGTTAGACAAAGTACAGATACTCGTATTATAGTTGCAGATAGAGGTTTAAACAGACAAATCGAATTTTCTCTTCTTATGGCAAAGTTTGGGGATGGATATGAACAAAGAGCAGTTGATGGAATTAATAGTAAACAGGAACTTTTTGGATTATCTTTTAAAAATAGAGATTATAAAGAAGCAAATTTAATTGCTGCTTTTTTTGATTTAAAAAGAGGTTCAAGTTTCGCTTTAGAGATTACTAACACAAAAGATGTAGAAAGTGCAAACCCTACAGATGTTCATGAAACGATAAAAGTAGTTTGTGAGGGGTACACTCTAAACTATGTTACTGATAGAGTAGCTTCTGTTACTTCAAATTTGCGAAGAGTATATGAGCCCTAAGTAAAATGACAGATTTAATTGATACAGTACAGAAAACAGCTTTAGATGATGCATTTATTGAATTGTTTGATGTAGAACTTAAATATAAAGACTCAAATGGAGCTGTTCAAACAGAACTGCTTCATTTAACTGATGGATTAGAGGATCCTAATGCGTTTAACTTATGGATGCCTTATGAAGAAACAGGTGGAACAACAACTTGGGCACAATATTTAGCTTGTCCCATACAAATAGAAGGAATTTCAATTGATAACGCGGGAGCAGCTTCTCGACCAACTTTAAATGTTGCAAACGTTGCTGCTATTGCAAGAATAACTGATTATGATGATACTTTAACTCCCTCTACAGCGCCTCATCCAGCACAAGAGGAAACAAATATTGATGCCATTCTTCAGGGATTGAATATTTCAAAAAATGAAGATATTTTAGGTTCTATAATAACTTATAGAAAAACTTTACTAAAAAATACTTTTATAAGGGCTAATGATAATAACACATATAGATGGTATCCATATGATCATCCCACAAAAACTGGAACGGGCACAGGAATTTATACGGAGAATCAAGCACCAACTGCAATAGAATTTCCAGAGCAAAAGTTTGTAATTGATAGAGTAGCCGGAGAAAATAACATATTAGTACAGTTTGAGTTAGCAAACCCTTTGGATGTACAAGGTTTGCAAGTTCCAAATCGATATGTTATAGGAAAATACTGTCCATGGGAATACAAAGGAGCAGTGACTGGTTCTGTAAAATCTGGTTGCCCTTGGAGATCAACAGGATATACCACTCGAGGAAGCTTTGCTCAGGGCACAACTTATAATACTAATGATATAGTAGTAGATGGCGGACAGAGATATTATGTTATTGGAGACCCAACAAATGCTGGAGCAGAAGGTTCTGTCGCAGCAGATAATACAGCACACCCCGGAACTTGGGGACTAGGCCCCTGGTTTGATATAGATAATAATCCTACTACACAAGCAAATGATGTTTGTGGAAAAACTATACAATCTTGTAAATGTAGATTTCATCCTAAAACTTCTGGAAGTTCGAATGCGGTTCATCAAAATACAGATCGTGGACTGCCTTTTGGAGGATTTCCTGGAAGTCGTAAGTTTAAATAATGATTGAAGAAATACAACAACACTTTGAAGCATCATATCCTAGGGAAGCTTGTGGCATTATTGGAATTGTACAAGGAAAAAAGAAATGGTTTCCTTGTACAAATGTAGCAGAAAATGAAGATGATTTTATACTATCATCTGACGAGTATTTTGAAATAGTTAAGCAATGCGATATATTTGCAATTGTGCATAATCATCCAGATGCAAGCAATGAACCAAGCCCTGCAGATATAAACAACTGCAATGCTTTAGGAATACCTTACTGGATTTTTAGTTATCCAGAAATGGATTTATACATCTTAGAACCAGAACAAAAAAGTTATCCTTTAGTTGGACGAGAGTATGAGTTTGGTGTAAGAGACTGTTTCGAAGCAATGAGAGACTATTTAAAGTCAAAAAACATAGAAATACCTCCCAGGGTTCCTTTTGAAGATAATTGGTGGGATAAGAATATTGACTATTTTTCTGATCAAATTATAGAAAAGTGGGGTGGCAAAAAAGTTTCTATGGAAGAGGTTCAAAAGAATGATGTTTTAATATTTAAAGTAAAACATGATGTACCTGATCACTGTGGAGTATACATTGGTGACAATAATTTTTTTCATCATGCAGAAAATAGACTGTCCTGTAGAGAGCCTTTAAATAAATTTTGGATGAAAGCATTAGTAGGAGTGTATAGATATGGAGCGTAAAGTATATTTAGAAGGATCACTTGCAGAAAAGTTTGGTTCAGAATTTACGATTTATGCAGAGTCAGTTGCAGATGTTTGGAGATGCTTAAATGCAAACTTTCCAGAACTGCATAAATTTTTAATTGATTGTCATGAAAAAGATGTAGGTTTTATTTGCAAAGTTGGCGAAAATCCGTTACAAGAAAACGAAGAGTTACTTTTAAAAATGGATGAAGGAGATGTATTTATATCTCCCCAACCTGCAGGCTCTAAGAGTGCCTTTGCAAAAATTCTAGTGGCGGTTGTAATTATAGCTGCAATGGCTGTTGGTGGTGCATTTGCGGCTGGAGGCTGGGCAGTTGGTGCGGGTGCTACCGGCACCGGCATGTTTGCAGGATTATCAGCAGGCTTAAGTGGCTGGGGTATGTTAGCAGTAGGTGTAGCAGTAAATTTAGCACTAACAGGTATTCAACAGTTAATGGCTCCGGATCCTTCGATGGATATACCTGAAAATACTCCCGAAAGCACTTACTTATTTAGAGGATCTGAGCAAACAATTTTAGAAGGAGATCCTGTTCCCGTTGTCTATGGAGAACTACGAGTTCCTGGTAGACCCATTGGTTTTGAACTAAGAAATAAAGAAAATGTTTATAGTAACTATTACTCAAATGGTGGGTATGGATGGTATCCTGGAAGCGGCAGATATTACTCTGCAGTTTCTATAAGATAGGAAGATATAAATGGCTGAGCCCGTAAAAAGTAATCAACAACATATTTTTATTCACGATGCAATTTGTGAAGGCCCAATTGAGGGTCTTGTTTATGGAGATTCTTCTATATTTTTTAATGGTCAACGGGTACAAGATCTAGATCCTGATGCTCCTTGGACTCCTGTAAATGCTAAAATAGATTTTTCGACTAGTAGTGATACTACTGGCTCTAACATAGTACCTGCGTTACCTATTTCTTTTACTGAAAACAATGGTATTCCAAAAAATGATACTTTTTTACTTATAAGAAATGAAGGTATTTCAAAATCTTCAGCGACTTACTCTTATCAAAATAGAGAACTAACAATTACAGGTGCAAGTAATTTTAGTGCAGTTTATCGAACATTTAATCCAACAGCGACTGCTGCTAATCAAATTAAAGTTATAGCGGGAGGTTTAACAAATCCAACCATAACAAATGGGGGTACCGGTTATACAACTGCTCCAAGTGTAAAAGTTCTTAAAGTTATTTCAGCAACTCAAAAGACTGTTGTTTCTAATGTTACTGCAACAGCTTCGATTTCGGAAGGCTCAGTAACTTCAATTAGTATTTCTGGTTCAGGAAATACTAATTTAGTAGGAACTTTTGAGTTTGAGATAAGTTCTCCGCCC
>MDTG01396671.1_pt1 | contig 15543 bp, 21 predicted proteins | sample 811421 | NCBI WGS metagenome assembly MDTG01 (sample SAMN05326645, study PRJNA326480) | marine metagenome | isolation source: seawater | place: Pacific Ocean: South East | collected 2011
CCTTACTGTGACGAGGTAGCGGCATGAACGCCGCTACGTGGAAACCGCCGGACTAACATTACCGGTGGACCACCCCTGTGGGGCAGAGCAGAGGCATGGAGCGTATCGCTGGACGTCCGAAGCGCGAGGCAAGTTTGCGAATGACTCCATCAATCTGCTCCCCGTTGAGGTGTCACTAAACCGCTCCAAAGGCGATAGCCCACCCAGCGAATGGTTGCCGGATGAGAACCGGTGCGCCTACGTCAGCCGCTTTTTACGTATTGCCAAGACCTACGACCTTGCACTGCCGACAGCGGAACGAAATTTCATTCATACAGAACTTGAGAACTGCAAGACTGCGGAGTGAATTCGAAGTGGATGCTTTAGCCGGTCGTAAATTGCTATACTGCTTGTGAAGTATAACTCGATACCGTTCAGCGGATTCAATAATACGCGTTTTCGAGGGCAGGACTTACATGTTAGCACGGACAAAACGCGACCTGTATGAAATCGCTCGATTGGTTGTTTTGATCTCCGGAGCCTTAGCTTTAGCGGTGGTTTTTCATCGTATGATACTGAAAGGCCCCGACGCCCAGATACGCAAATTCAAAACAGCTGCCTTGTTTGAAGCAATCGACGCAAACGCTGATGGCAGAATCTTAATCGAAGAATTTAGCGCCACTCACGAGGAACCGTTCGTTCAAGTCTGGCTTCGGTCGTTGGTAGACAATTCATTTTGGTATGAAAGAAGAGTGCCCGAAAGCTCATCATACATTCTGGACCCCATAAATTCGGGAAATTGGTCCATGGAATCAAGTATAAGACTAGGCAGCATCTTCAAATCAATTGACGCAAATGAGGATGGTCAGGTTACTGAAGATGAACTCTTCAGGTGGGTTAGCGTAAAGCCGTCCTAGCTTCAATTTGAATGACTGATACTCGCAATCTAAAGACCAAATAGCCCAATTGGTCTTAGAAGTATTGACCCAAGGCCCAGTCGTTGCAAAAGGTTAACGACGAGGTTTCGATGTCGGATTCACAGCGAGTAAGCCTTTCGCATATGATGAACGTAGCCATGGTGTTTTGGCTAGTAATGCTGGTTCTTTCGGCGGGATATTGGCTACAAAGCGAATTGGACCCGCCCCACCCGGTACATATGACGACTATTGAATTTGATGCGGCGGGTTCGAAGCCCTTGCGCTAGATTTATTGGCTAGTTCCGTTCGAGATTGTTCGGATCTTTCAGAACTCGAATCCGGTCTGCAAAAGCGCCTGGAACAATTTTCGCTCTTCGTCTGTCAAGCAGCCCTCCCGACAGCGTTGTCGCACCATGGCCTCCAGCACATGCGTCGGAATGTCTTCCATACAAGCATAGTTTGGCAGCGCCTTGCTTTCGAGGCGCCCTAGCCGCTTTGCGAGCGTGTTCATTGCAGCAACTGCAAGACCAACATGATCAACCCGAAGACGGTGACACAGCTTATCCCAAAGCTTAGCCAGAAAGGCATCCAGCCGCGACGATACCAAGGTGGACGGCATTCACGCATGGCGTTGCCTCCAACTTCGCGTTTCATATCCATGTGTCTTGCTCCAGTTTCGCATCGAACCGCTGGCGCTCGATGGCAAATGCAATCGCCCTTGCAATCGTACGAGCATCCTGCGGCCACCGCCATGAGCAACGCTGATTTCGGGGACGTCTCTGTTCGAGTCGGGCAACTCGCACCTTGAGGGTCATAAGTCGGCCCCCACCATTGCTGAACAGCGCGCCCTGAAGGCATCGCAACTTTCATTATCTTCGCGTCTCAGCTGTTTCCCAGCATGCGGCCCTTTGAGGATGGAGGCCAGTTTTGGGCCAAGGTTAACCGGCCCGTCCGGACTGGGAGCAACCGAACAAATGTAAATAATGCCGAGTTGTGAACCACGAAGACCGGCCTTGCCTTCCAGTGCTTTCAGTCGGCGCTCCAGACCGCTCATGCCTGCCGTTCCTCAAGCGCCCGCAATCGCGCTTCCAGTTCGGTTGTTTCGAGAGCCTTCCGATAGCCTTCCACCAAGCCGCTAAGACTGCGGGCTTCCAATGGGGTCAAGTGCCCCTTTGCGACGCTTTCCAGAATAGCGCCCATTGCCTTGGCGGCACTCTCCGCACCTTCCATGCGTGGCATTGAGAGCATGACAGGCGCATCCTTCCTTGGTGGATGCAGACGCTCCAGGCAAAGTCGCAGGGCCGTCACATCCCCTTCTAGGGCCATTTCAATAGCCTTGCGGGTGATGGCCTCCCCCTCCCCGTCCAGCAAGGCCTGTATGGCGAGAGTCACCTTGTTACGCGAACCTTTCGGCCGCCCCGGGTTGCCCGGCTTGAACTGGTGCTCGACCGGCGGCGACGCGTTCCCGCGTTTCTTCTGAGGCGCGCCCGTACCCGCTCCCGTACTTTCGGATCCACATTGCTTACCGGTCATTGTTGCCTCCGTTCCTCGTTCAGTCGTCGCCGGGCATGTTCGAGCCGCTCGGCAATACTCATATGCCTTCCGTCAGAAGCAGGACCGGTCCTCTCAGGAATCCCCGCCCGCTTTCGAGCCCTGGACATACGTTCTGTCAAAGCGGCAAGACGGGCCTCATGAAGCTTGCTCGCGGGCGCTCCATATTCACGGCACTCCGTTTCAAGCCGGTCAATGCGCGCCCTGATGCTATTGGCTCTGCCCAACCTCCGCCCTCATTTCAATGCGTACCATTGACAGCAATACTACATATCATATCGATATTTTCTTGGTGCAGACAAGTAGCCCCATTCGCACATTTTGCGAGCGCTGCGCTTAAACCGGCTTGCGGCAGAGACGTAACAGCGTGGACGCCGCAACAGAAAACCGACGGTCAAATAAGTCCCGCTGATCAGCCTGAAGCGCCAGAGCAATTTGGGCGCTCTTCTTGCATTGGGTTGATGAATTGAAATGACTGAATAAGTTGTGACAACTTTATTTTTGAAAGCCACCACATGGAAGCTGTAGTTGTCATTGCGGTAGTATTTTACGCAGTACTCGCCATATTTATCGGAAGCGTCAGTGAACGTCGAGGCAAAGGATTTGCTCTTGGGTTTTGGCTCTCTGTGCTCACTTCACCGGTTATTGCCCTTCTCGTCATCATCGCACTAGGCAATGAAAATGCTGGTCATTCAATCAATTCTGGGAGCTTAGCTGCCTCAAAGTGGCAGGAACTAAATGACACAACTGACCCGATAAAACTGTCCGCCTTCGTGGAAGCATTTCCTGGTTCTGAAGAAGCTTTTCTCGCTTCGCAGCGAAAGCAACAACTTGATCAGTGGAGAAAATCAGATCCCACCGACGCCGAAAGTCTAGCCAGATTCGTTTTCAACCCGGAGTACGCATGGCTGAGTGGTGAAATCAGGGCAACCATCGCTAGTAACTCTTCTGCTAGTGCGAACCTCGCGAAATTGAATGAAGAGCTACAACGACAGGACGCTCAAGAAGAAATTGAACGAAGGGAAGCGGAAAAGAAAGCCGCAGAACAACTTGCGGAGAATGAGCGGCTCCGACAGGTCAAGGAGCAGCAAGATCTGCTCTCATACGAGAAGAATGTGCGATTTGTTGCCGTGGTCGCTGTCCTTCTGCTCGTCGGATTTGGCGCCGTCTATTTTGTCCCTCGTCTATTTGACTATTGGGCGACCAAAAACGCATTAGCCAGAGCCAGCCAGAGCCATGTCCAGAAACTGGCAGAATGCACACAGCTGGAGAGAGCCGCCGATGATGCGGCGTCTCGCGACCAGATGCAAAACTCGGAACTGGCTCGTGAAATTGATGCCAAGCAACTCGATTTGCGTGAGCTTGAATTCAAATTCAAAGAAAAGTTTGAGGCTAAGAAGCTCGACCTTATGACCGAGGCCACAAAAAATATCCGCCTCACAATTCGCAAATCGCCAGTCTCTTTTGGCTACATCGCAACCGTTTACAACGGTAGTCCATACTGCGTCGCCAACCTGGCTGGAATCCCAATGGACCTATACAATGGCTCTGCTTTTGTTGACCGAGTGCAGTTTGAGGAATTGTATCCATGGTGGGCATTTGACAAAGAATTAGATCGAGATGGCTACGAGAAGCCCTGCATCGCATCCTCAGGAAATACCGCAGAAAGCCACAATCCTCTCAGCATTGCTGGCGCGACAACCCGATTCATCAACCTTTCTTCAAACGTGCGGTACAGAGCATCCATAGACCCGACCGAATTTGCTTCTGTGTTGACTGAGCTTCGAAGCGAAAAGCAGGGTAGCTCTGTGAAGTGGTACGCAAAGCCGGTTGATTGGGATGCATTGGCAACCGCGAACCTGAAAGATGATGAATATGTCTTGGATGATTTGACGGCAGAACTGTCCAAATTGAAATCGCAGCTTGAAGAGTCAGAAGAGCGGAGAGCTTTCTTGGCGGCACAGAACAGACTAAAAATATGCCGCCAAGAGGAGCTAAACCTAGAGCAGGAACTCAGCTCATTGGAAAAATAACTTCCGCATAGGCATCTGTCCGGCACTTCGTCTCAATCCGGTCAATGCGCGCCCTGATGCTAACAGTCCTGCTCATATCCCTCCCCCTCTCTGTTGCACCCCCGTATGGGTATAAAGGCGGTACTCATGCGGCACCGTCGATGACCCGGAAATTGCCTTGACGAGTACCCGTGCGGCACGCAAGTTCATCGCTTCGGTACTCAGCCGGCACGCGAGGGCGTTTTGCATGCCATCTCGGTACCGAAGATCTGATTTGGCGACAATACAAGCTGTCCCGATTGCCGGGGCTAAACCTCTGAATGCGGTTGGCTTGTGAGCACCGCTTCCTAATCCAGTTCGATATCGTGCTCAGCCTTGCGTAAGTCCAGATAGAGGTCTTGCCACTTATCCAGAAGCTCAACCTCTATCTCGGTCGGTCTGTAATCTGCTATCCGCATTCCTAGCATGAACCGGCCTGGCGGGTTCGCTCGCATTAGGACAGTCATACGTCCTTGGTCTTCGTCTGCGAGTAGTTCCCAGCCTAGAGTAGTGTCTCGATCGATCATTCAATTTTTAGCCAACTTACGAGCAGCTTTCTGATTTGCTTGCAGCGGTTCATTAGAAGCTTGATGAAATGGATCGCGCCGAACGTAGATCAACAGGGGATTAAATTCCTCGCTTGGACAGAATGTCCGCTTTGAGTCGTTGGTCTTCCGCGTTCAATTCAATTGTATGTCCCAAGAGGCCGAGTGTGCCACCACGGACGGTTCGAGTTAAGGTTAGTCCGTTGCGGACAATGACGACATCATGACTTGCTGTTGAATCGACTGTGGTGATTGCGTGCAGAAGGTCTTCTTTTGACACTATTTCAAGATCAGCATAAAGAATAATTTTGTCACCCTGCATGAGGCGCGCTGTAGCGGCATTGCTATTCTTTTTGAATTTGTCAATTTGGAATGCCGACCGGGCGTTTTTTTCTGCTTCAATCTTGCGGGTGTGTGCGAGCAGCGCCGTCTCGGTTTGATGGGCAAAAGCGAGCGCTTCGTCGATAGTTCCAAACGATTCAGACCCGCATATTATTTCGCCAAGAACATCGTTCCTTTGAATGTTGTACTTTTCAACTAGCCATACTTTGTATTGAGGATTTGAAAGTTGCCGCGTTAGAATCGCAGGTGCCTCAGTTTTCTGGGCGGCACTCGATACGGGTTCTGACCTGTCCTTCATTGCAATTATGACAAGCAGCGCAATGAGTGGAGAGGCAATCAATGAGATTGCAAAGCCAACGGCAAAGCCTTGCCCTCTATTGTCGCTAATGTTGCCAATAAGGATTGCAAGACCAATCCAAACGGCGAGTACAAGTATAAAATCCATATGTTTTCTTTTCCCCAACTGACCTGAACCGACCAATAGATATATTGCTGTTAAGTTCTGTCCTTCAGCTAACATTTATCGCGAATTCACTCCGACACCTCTACGGCTTATGGAATCAGGAGAGCAAATCGATTCCCCTTAGGTGTGAATTGAAAACCAGGTTTGCGCGTTCGCGCAGATGTAAGCTGGGCCTGTCATTGCTGCACCGCTACCTGCGCGCAATTTCGGGGGATAGTCTGATGTCGGCGAGTATTTGCCGGTCGCCGGTGACCGCTTGAATTTGTAGTCCGGAAATGCTTGCCCGGCCCATTCCCCAGCTAATTCATGTGACCCGGCTTTTCGAGGCAGCGCATTGGAACTAATCATGAACGTATGATATTTGACCGCATCCGATCTTCTCGACTGGACAGCATTGTAAGAGCGCTCCACAGCGTTCCAGCCCGCTCTATTTTCGACAAGTTGAAGGGCAGCGACCTGACTCATGGGGATGAGGTCGCGAAATACCGCTCGCTCGCGGAAATCATCAATTCGGAGCTCGATGTGCTCGAAGGTACCCGGCCAAACCTGGACGAACAGAACTATTGGTGGGAGGTAGATTAGTCTATACGGAACCATCGATGACACGAAAGCCGGAAGGGCGAGTACCGTGCTGGTATACAGAAGCTGCGCTTCGATACCCGCCCGGCGCACGAGACGCTTTTGCATCCCGTACCCGTACCGACGGTTTGCTTTTCCCGCGCGATGGTCCAGTCCACCGCTTCCAGTCATGTGTCGCCAGGTGGCCGTCATGCTTCTCAGTAGTGAGAATGTATTCGGCAGCAAGCCGCCCATACCATTGCCCCTCCCGTCGCCTTTTCAGGAAGCCCTTCTCAACCAGTTCATCGAATGCTCGCTTCACGCTCGACTTTGACATACCAAGCAGGTCCGCAGCGTCCTGGTAGCTGAGCGAAAGACGGCCATTGTTAACCCCGTTGAACCGGCTACGAAGTTCAATGAATACCTTGAGCGCGTTCCCGCTCAGGTGCCTGAAGGCTACGCTTTTCGTCAGGTTGTAAGGAAGGGGCATGTACTGCCCCTCCCCCGTGTTGCGACCCTTGGCGTTAACGCCTTTGCGTCTGGGCTTACGCGACATCGGCATCCTCCATGCGCAGAACGACACTATGCAGGACATAGCGGGCATGATTGCCGGGAAACGGCCCAGAGTGGCGCTCTGTGATAGTCTCTATGTCCACACCCAGCCCGCGCAAGACATGCACATAGCCGCTCCAGCGCGGCGCCGGATTGTCGATCGGCGTGCAGCCCTTCAATCCCGCCTCAGCCAACTGGAGCAAGGCCCACTCGGGGCGCCCCGTCACGTCGATGATGTGGGAACCGTTCTGGCCAATAATCTGGTATTTCGCCATGTCAGTCCTCCTCCACATGGAGGCCTGCAAGACGGGCCATGAGCATGGCCACCGAAGGCGAATACACCCCGCGGCGCTGCATTTCACGGGCAGCCATACAGCGGGCCGGTTCGCGGCGCCGCTGGCTGTCAGCCCATTCTAATAGAGGCAGGGGGTTCATGTTGCGTCGGCAACAGCGACGCGATACGCTGCGTTTCATCGAAACGTCTCCTGAATAGCTGATTGATTTCGAAAGACCCCGGTGGCGGAGTACCAGTCCGCACCGGGGTCGCTTTTTATCGAGGCGGCGCATTATGCCGCCTCCGACGTGCTGTTGCGCTGGCGGCTTTCTAACCAGGCTTCCACGTCGCTCCAGCGATAACGCACCGAGCGACCGAGTTTCACGAAAGGCGGGGTGTGCGGATGACCAAGCATACGCCGCTTCGCCCACGTTGTGGCACCAGTACCCGTGCGCCGGGCTAGTTCATTCGTATCGATGATTTCTGACAACATCTAAGGGGCTCCTTTCAAACCTAAGAATATCTCGGCTTGGATGGAGCATGTTTGATGTGAGAGCTGTTGCGCAAATTTGTTTCAGCGCAACAGCCATCATTCTATTTTTGCCTTGAAATCCCGATTGTGTGGAATCGGAGGTTCCAGCCAATCTTCTGGAGGACCTTCCGCTAAATTCCAAATGGCAAACGCCCTTTCTATTTGCGGCCACCGGCGAACAATTGTGCTTGGCGATACTCCGGCAGCCTTTGCGTAGGCACGAACAGATTGGTTTCGTTCGCCAGGCCAGTCAGGGCCCATGTTGTAGTATATTCTTTGGACCAGCTGGAAAATCGATGCCTTCTCATCTCCCCGAGGGTTATTGCCCACCAATCTCAACGAAATCAGGTAGGTCAATGAATGTGGAGGGATGACCCCCTGCGTCATGCAAGTCTCCAGCATAACGGCGGCTATGTAATTTATATCTGCATTGCTGGCAGCTAGCTTTCGCCGGACCGCATGTGATTGCCCGCTTAGTCTAGAAGCTTGTTCGGTACGATGCAGAAGCGTCAAGGCTGTTAGGTCAATAGCGTCCGGGTCCCCGTAAGAGGCGCGGAAAAAAATTTTGGCAGGAACTCCAAGCTCACCTGCTGTATCCAGCAACATCAGACGCTCAAAAGTGTCATAGTTGAACGCATACGCCGGGAAGTCTGGGCGTATATTCTTTTGACGAATTTCCAGATAATCCGCCAATGTTCCCACAACTGAAAATTCATACACTATCGTCGATTCATCATCTGCAGCAGACAGATATTCCTCAATATCTTGTCGCAACATTTCTTCGAACTTAGGGTCCAGATGTGACTTTCTGCCGACAGACATCACTTCTCCTTCCCATTCAGAGATGCTCTAAATTCAATTCGAGTCATCAACTCGTTGCCAATTGCCTCAGCCGCATTCCGCATTGGAGTCGCTGAAAGATGGGCATATCGCGAAGTGGTCGAAACATCGGAATGCCCGAGCAACCCCCCGATAACCTGCATGCTCACACCACCGGCTGCAGCAACACTCGCAAAACTGTGGCGCAAGTCATGCAGCCGCACGGATTGCAAACCTGCTCGTTGACGTACCTTCGCCCATACCTTCGCTGTCCCTTGGTATGAACCGTTCGCGCGAACTGCCGGAAATACATACTCGGAACACCCCAATTTTGGGATACCCTCCAATATACTGACCGCCGCCATGTTTAACACAATCAGCTTCTGGCCTGTCTTTGAATCTCCCAAACGAAGGCAGTGAAATTGTCGATCGATTTCGCTCCACTTTAGACTCTCAATCTCGCCCTTTCGCGCTCCAGTAAGCAACAGAAGACGGATGATAGCTATCGCGTAGGGATTCTCCCCTTCTGCTTCAGCCTTTGCCAAAGCCCCCCCCAATCTCGCCAGTTCATCCGCATCCAGGAACCGCTCATTGCGTCGGTCTCGGTACCGCTTCACACCTCGCACTGGATTTTCTTTCAGCAGGCCCGCCTCAATCGCGTATGTGAAGATGCCTCCAAGCAAGCCTACTGTGCGGGTCGCCGTTCCCTTCCCCCCTTTTACGATTGCCCTGCCCCGCTTTCGGGTTTTCAAATCTACCGCAGTCTTTCCAACAGCTACGTCCTGAAGGAATTGCGTTACGTGGGCACGCGTCACGTCAGTGATGCGCATCTTTCCCAAGAGTGGCTTTATATGCCGCTCAATACGGCCCCGGTCTGTTGCAAGCGTGGAAGCCTTTTTTGTGGCGACACCAGCCTCCAGATACCGGTCACACAGCTCGGCCAATGTAATAATGGCCTTGGCATCCTGCTTCTCTCTCGCCGGGTCTTCGCCTTGCGCGACACGCCCAAGAATACGAGAGGCTTCTTTCCGCGCGGCATCAGGCGTCCAAGGTGACCCATGCGCTCCGATAGTCATACGGCGTGACGGTGCACTCCGGCCAGAACCCGCGCGATACTTGCAGACGTAGACCTTACGTCCGCCCTTGCAGACTTTCAGGCCAAAGCCTTTCAGCTCCCCATCCCAAAGGAAGTAATCCTTTTCCTCCGGTTTGGCGGCTTTGACGGTGGCGAGTGAAATTCGTTTGGACATGCGTGGTTACTCCGGCGCGATAAGAACCACATAGTAACCACCATTCAGGGAAGCTCAAGAAACCTCAGGAAACGACTGCGCCATTGATTTATTGATTTATTTGATTTTTTATCAAAAACGGGAACCGCCAGAATCCTTAGGAAATCTTATACCCCTGCCCTCCGAAGGCAGAGGTCAGAGGTTCGAATCCTCTTGGGTGCGCCAGCTTTTTCACTGCAGACAGGCCCTCGCCAGGGACGACCGGGACGCCAGGTCAGATCCCCTGCTCCGTCAGGGCGCCGCGGACTGTTTTGAGCGCCTCGCGCGGCTGGCCCGACAGGAGGATGCGTACTGCCCTCAGGATGTGACGGCCAAGGCGGGGCATGAAGAAGTACAGCGCCACCGGATAGATCAGCGCCCCCAGCACGATTGTGGCGACCACATGGAGCAGCGGATGGGCGAGATCCGGCACGAAATCCATGAACAGCCAGACGGCAAGCCCCATGACACAGGAGGCAAAGAAGGCCGCCGACCCCGCAAGCAGCTGGCGGATGACCGTGAACCCGACCACGCGCTGGATCATCCAGGTACTCAGCACGAACGTGATCACCTGCTTGGCCAGAAGGCCCAGCGCGATGGCCACGATGCCATACTGATAAGTGAAGGCGAGGAGAATGGAGGTCGCAATGATTGAGGTCAGCGTGATCCACGCCACCACATCCGGCCGGCCAACACCGCGGAACACGCCCAGAATGATCGCCGTGATCGGCGCACGCAGGCCGATGACCATATAGATCTGGAAAATCGGGACACTCGGCGCCCATTGCTCACCGAAGACGACGGGGATCGCGACCGGCGCCACAACGAAGGCGCCCATGAAGGTCGGATAGGCCAGCAAGGCGGACATGCGGATGGCGCTGTCCATCGCCTGATGAAGCGTCTCGCGATTGTCCTGCATGGCCGAGGCGACCGGCATCGCCACGGCGGCAAACGGCGCGATCAGGGCCTGGTTTGCCTGCTGGAAAAGCCGCTCGGGCAGATTGAACAGCCCGACCGCATGCGAGCCGAGCGTCATGCCGATCAGTGTCTTTGGCAGCATCTGGTCGAATGTCTGCAGAATCTTGGAAGCGCCATTGGCCAGATTGAACCGGATCAGTTCCTGGAAGTCCGGCCAGCTGGAGCGGATACTGGGCGCCCACTTCGCGAAATAGAGGAAGCCGAATACCCGCACGACGCGGCGGGACAGTTCCATCCCAACCAGCGCCCATTCATTCCGCCACATCAGGGCCAGTGCAATGCCGACAATGGCCGCCGTCATGGTCCCCAGAATATCGATGACGGTGATTTCCTTGTAACGCAGATCACGCTGCAGAATAGCGGCCGGCACAGACATCACCGCGCCGATCGGCAGGATGGCCCCGGTCACGATCAAGACCGGCGCAACCGACGGCTCACCGAAAGCGTGCGCGATCCACGGCGCCAGCAGAACCAGCAGCCCCCAGGCCGCAATGGAGAGCGTCATCGACTGCAGGAAAACCGAATTGATATGCCCGGGCCGCAATTCCTTCCGCTGGACGAGGGAATCGCCCAGCGTTCCCGAGGCGATCACCTCGGGCAGCATCACCACCATCAGCGCCATGACGAACACGCCATAATCTTCCGGCGTCAGGATCCGGGCAATGATGACAATCGACAGGAACGAGCCGATCAGCGTCGTCCAGTTCGCAATCGCGTTGAGCGCGACCGCCTGTCCGGCCTTTTGAAGCAGGTTGGGTGCCATGGGAAACTCCGAGCCGGAACCGGCTACCTGCTGGCGAAGGAGGATTGAACCTCCCTGGAAACATTTTTACTCGGCGCCATCAAACGCCCAACGAGTGAAGCAAGCCTGAACGCAAGCAGAGGTTTCCCCTTCTGCAGGGCAAGGCGACCCCGCCAGACCATGGCGCGAGCAGCCGCCCGGGCCATCTGCGCGCCGACCGGAGAGGCATGTTTGATGTCAAAGAACAGGGCCTGCACGTCCGCATCCATCAGACATTCGTCGCAGCCGTATTTCATCGTGAACATGTCGCGCAGGTCTGCTGTTTCTCCGCAGGTCAACGGCCGCTCCGATATGCGCGCTGCGCGGCTGAAGTCTGCCCCGGCCTCTTTCCAGAGATTCTTGCGGCCCATGACAATGCCGCGCCGGATGAGGGCCCGGCGGGTCATGCCCGGTTCGGTCAGCGAGCAATCGGCCGGCAGGTATTTGCCAAGCGGCAGGGAGAGATAGCTGGCCTCGAATATCTGGCGGTCGTATCGCTGCCAGACGGCATTTCGTTCTGCGGCTTCGACCACTTTCGCGGCGGTGCCGCGCGGAAGATCATGCTGGCGCTGGTGGAACAATATACGCTCTGTCGGGGCCGGGCGGCCATGGCGCGCCAGCCGAAGCAGCATGTCATAGTCCTGGGACCGGACAAGGCTTTCGTCGAACGCGCCAGCCTTGATGTATAGCGACTTGCGCACCAGCATGCCGGGCTGGTGAGCGAACATGTCGAGAAGCGTTTCAAACAGGAAGTCGTCCGGCGGGCTCTTGCGCCAATAGCCCGTGTCTTTCCATTTGACCCGGCCATCCGGGCGGACCTCGAACCGGTCGTGGCGGCCATAGGCAAAGTCCGCATCCGGGTTTTCGGCCAGAAGGCCCAGCAGGATTTCCAGGGCATCCGGTTCGGCAATATCGTCATCGTCGAAGACCCAGATCAGATCGCCCTTCGCAACGCTGAGCGCCTTGTTCAGCGCCGCCGATTTTCCCGCATTGTCCTTATTTAGGATTTCGATATCGCCCCGGTAAGGCTCAAGCCTCTCCAGTGTGTCATCTGTGGAACCATCATTAATCACGATGATCTGATCAGGCCGCCGTGTCTGAGCCAGAACCGAGTCCAGAGACTCTACGAGAAGATGCGCCCTGTTAAAGGTGGGGATCAGCACTGTAACCGAATTGGCAGGCATGCGTCTTCCTTCTGGTCTTTTGAGCGTCCCCTGACTCAAGCGATTGTCGACTGGCATCGGTCTTGCTTGAATTTAGGCACATATTGGCTTCGTCACATAGCGTCGAACCTGCAACCCGCATGCCAGAAGACGGGAAAAAACAGCAGGCCCTACCCGAAGGTGACGGATTTCCAATTGAGAGGAGGCGGAATGAAGATTGCGTTCTTTACCAACGCGTTTCCGATGATGTCGGAAGCCTTCATCGTGAACAGTGCGGCCGCCCTGATCGATGCCGGGCACAGTGTCGATATTTTCGGTATTGGCAATGTCGATGCCACCGGCCTGTCGGTTCCGGAAGCAGAGCCTCTGCAGCTGGAAAAATCGACAACCAATATCCGCTGGCCGGACACATCCGCCGGCCGCTGGAAAGGTTTGCCAGGTACGCTTGGACGTCTCGTCAGCCGGCATGGCGTCTCAGGCCTGACGCGGATTCAGCCCGGCACCTACCGGCGCACATTCATGGATCTGTCCGCCTTTTACCAGGCCGCGCAAATACCTGCCGATGGTGCCTATGACATCATTCACTGCCAGTTTGCTCCGCTTGCTGAGCATGTAATCAAACACCGCCGCGCAGGATTCCTCTCCGGCCGCCTTGTTGTGAATTTCCGCGGTTATGACATCTCGGAACTGGTGACACTGCACGGGGAACATCTCTACGATCACATCTGGCCGGAAGCCGATGCGTTCATCTCCAACTCCGACTATTTCCGCCAGCGCGCCATCGCCATCGGCTGCCCCGAAGATAGGATCAGCGTCGTCGGTTCGGGCATGCGGCTGGAGAGCTTCCCGTTCCAGCCGATCGAAGAGGCACCAGCTGGCGACATGCGTTTCCTGATGGTGGGACGGCTCATCGAGCGCAAGGGCTTTCACATTGCCCTGCCGGCCCTCTCACGCTTTGCCCAGGCCACCGGACGCCGGGTCCATGTGGACATTGTCGGCGACGGCCCTTTGCGCGCCGACCTGGAGCAGCTTGCGCAGGATTGCGGTCTTGGCGGCTGTGTCACGTTCCATGGCGCCCGAAGCCATACAGAGATCGCAGACTTCATCCGCCAGTGTGATGTATTCATTGCACCTTCCATGACCTGTTCCAAAGGCAGCCAGGACGGCCCCGTCAACACGCTCAAGGAAGCCATGGCCATCGGACGCCCGGTCATCGGCACCCGCCATGGCGGGATTTCCGAACTGGTTCTTGACGGTGAAACAGGCCTGCTTTGCGAGGAAGGCGATATCGACGCGCTCGAACAGGCCGTTCACCGCATCCTCAGCCTGCGGGACGACTGGCCACAGATGCTGAAGAACGCCCGCACTGCCGTCGAAGACACCTATGCGTTGTCCCGGACAACGGAAGACCTGATCGACATCTACACCGCCATTACGGCAGCCCCCTCTCCCAAAGACACTCCCCGCCCTTCAAGGAAAGCAGCCTGATATGACTGAAGCAATGACCCCCGAGGCCAAGGCCACGATCATCATGACCGCGCGTGACCGGTTCAGCATGGCCGTCCGGGCACTGAACGAGATTGCCGAAGTGACGGCCCGCCCCTACGAGCTTATCTATGTGGACGGCGGCAGCCCGAAACATGTTGCCGACGAAATCCGCGCTGTTTGTGAAAAAAACGGATTCCGCTACCTGCGCTACGACCATTTCCTGGCCCCCTGCCAGGCCCGCAATATCGGCCTGCGCCTGTCGACCACACCCTATGTCGTCTATTGCGAGAATGATGTCCTCGTCACCGGCGGCTGGCTGGCAAACCTCGTGAAATGCGCCGAGGAAACCGGCGCCGAAGTGGTCCAGCCCCTGATCTGCCAGGGCACGCCCCTTCATACGGAAATTCACCAGGCCGGCGGCAATTTTACCGACGACATGGATGCCTTCTTCAATGGCACGGAAGATCAGCGCCGCCTGTCCGACAGCCATCTCTGGCACCAGGGCGAACAGGTCAGCGATGTTGAGCTTACCCGCACAGAAACACAGGTCACGGAAGTACACTGTTTCCTCGTTCGCCGGGATGCCTTCGATTGGCTGGGAGAGTTCGACGAGAACATGCCGTGCTCCAAGGATCATGTGGACTTCAGCGTAAACGTCTGGAGCAAGGGCGGGCGTATCATGCTGGAACCGACGTCGGTCGTGACCTTCTGCGTGCCGAGCCGGGCCCATCCGGTGGAACCGGTGGACCGCGCCTTCTTCCTGCTGCGCTGGTCGCCGAAATGGCAGCGCCAGAGCCTGAGCCACTTCCAGAAAAAATGGAAACTGGAAAATGACCCCTATTTCGACCGCTACCTGAAACTCACGGGTTGGCGCTATCGCGAAGGCGTGGCGAAACCCCTGATCCGGAAGATCCCTTTCGTCGGGCACAGCTACAAGGTGCAGCAGGCTGGCTCGCTCCTCCTGATGCCATTGCTGAAATTCATCGGCGCACGCATGGCAGACCAGCAGGCGCAGGATTACCGCCCGTCAGATGGAGCGCCCCCACCTGCATCCGGTGCGGAAGACCGGAAATCCGCCAGCGCGGCCGCCTGATATACGCCACTCACCAATGGGTGCCTCTAACGAGAGGCATCCGTTCTTTCAAAATGGAAAAATGGCGCACCGGGGAGGATTCGAACCCCCGACCCCTAGATTCGTAGTCTAGTGCTCTATCCAACTGAGCTACCGGTGCCGGCCGAAAGAAGGCGGACACATACAGTCAGCCCCCAAGGGATGCAAGCC
>MDTG01201080.1_pt1 | contig 15541 bp, 15 predicted proteins | sample 811421 | NCBI WGS metagenome assembly MDTG01 (sample SAMN05326645, study PRJNA326480) | marine metagenome | isolation source: seawater | place: Pacific Ocean: South East | collected 2011
CTGCTGAAAACGATTATCTGCCGCGGTTTGCTCATTACTGCGAAAATGATGTGGGCGCACCATGGCCACTCGACTGCATAATTGACTCACTACGTTAACTTCCTTTTCATCAAAAACAGCAAGCCGCTATTCTACGGGTGTTGGTTAAGCTTGCGCAATGCGAGTGACTCAGGCTTACACACGATGTCGGCTATATCTCCGTGTCAGTCACTTAAACTAAGCTACACTATGCAAAAAAAGTAAATAAGGCTAAACACTGTGAGTGAACTATCCATCGAGTGGCCAATCCGTTTAACGCATTTAGGTGGCACTTGGCAGGTGACAGGCTCGTGTCACTTGTGGCATTTAAACGCGCGACAAACGGTGATGATCGACTGCGGTGCGTTTCAGGGTATCACGCAAGAGGATGACTTAACGCCGTATGTCGATGTCGATAGCTTGGCGGCTGTGTTTATTACTCATGCACACCTCGATCATGTCGGCCGTTTACCGCAGTTGCTCGCGCTGGGCTATCGTGGCCCGATTTACTGTACGGCAGCCTCACTTGCATTAATGCAATTGGTGCTGGGCGACTCTCTGCAACTCGCGGGCATCCGCGACGAAAGCGCACTCGCAGCATTTAACACATTGCTTGCGCGGCATGTGGTCATTTGTGCATATGGTCAAACGTTGGATGTATTACCCTCACTTAGCGTCACGTTCGAGGAGGCAGGCCACATACTGGGGTCATCTTATCTCTGTTTTGATATTAAGCCGTTGCATAAACGTGTTGTGTTTTCCGGCGACTTGGGCTGCCGCAACTCACCTCTTATAAACGATCCAACACCGCTTGAACGCGCTGATTTACTTGTTTTAGAGAGTACTTACGGGGATCGCTCGCATGGTGACCGCAGTCAACGAACGCAACAACTCGAGTCGATTATAAAACGTGCTGTTGTCGATGGTGGCGCCATTTTGATTCCTGCATTTAGCATTGGTCGAACACAAGAGCTGCTCTATGAGTTTGAACAAATTTGGCACCAACACGCGTCTTCAAAGGACACCGAGTTTCCCGAGATTGTTATCGATTCACCGATGGCAAACAAAGTAACTGATATCTACCAGCGTCACGAAGCGCTATGGGATGCAACCAGCCGTTCTCGCCAAGCTAATGGACGACATCCGTTAGACTTTAGCCACGCGCACCCAGTGGATGAGCATAGCTTACACCTCGCTTTAGTAAACCGTCTCAAATCCACTGCTGAGCCAGTGATTGTTATTGCAGGCTCAGGCATGTGTACCGGTGGGCGAATTATTAACTATCTCGATGCGTTGATAGAAGATCCTCGCACTGATGTTTTGTTTGTGGGTTACCAAGCACAAGGGACGCTGGGTGAACACATTCAACAAGCGGCTGCGGGCCAATCAGTGACTATCAACCAACAACAAAGAAAAGTAAATGCTCAGGTATATACGCTCACCGGTTACTCCGCCCATGCTGATCAAGAAGAATTACTCGCGTTCATTGGCGGTGCTGCATTCCCCGTCCAAGCGGTTCGTTTGGTGCATGGCTCAGCGCCAGCGCAACATACCTTGGCTGAAAAAATACGACAGCAGTTTAGCATTCCGGTAACGATAACTGTTGCGACGGAGAAACCATAACGCGCCAATAACCGCCTCGTGGACTGCCCACGCGTTCGAGCTTACCCTGTTGCTTGAGTCGGGCAAACTGCTTCTCGACGGCTCTCGAACTCAAGCCCAACAGTTCGGCAATACGTTGCGCGCTAATACCCCGTTCTTTATTGACTAGAAACAGTACTTTGCGGGCCGTAGACCACTTTTCCGAACCTTTCACCGAACACACATCCGAAAACTTATCCGAACCTTTTTGCGCATCAGCCCCTGGTTGCTCACTGCAGTTCGTTAATTTCTGCGCAAGTTCACTCATACTGGTTCGGAGTACTCCGGTTAGCCACAGGATAAACGCCTCAGAGCGCTCATTGCGCTCAACCTGTCGCGCTTCTGCCAGCTTATCTATTGATGCCAGCCAATTTTGCTCAATATTGAGCCATTGAAAAAGTGGGTGCCAAGAACGCATCAATAAGGTAAGCCAGAATCGTGTGATGCACCCATTCGCTTCGGCAAACGGTTGCCAACTTTCAAAGACATCAAAAAACAATGCAGCGCGATACAGTGGATGACAATGGTCGGCATTGAGTTCAGTAAATAATTCGCTGAGTGTTCGTGCGATCCCCGTGGCGGGTGGTGAAGCATAAATATTACGGCCGTGATGATAGATAGCGACTGAAGTGCCGCGGTACTGACCTGCACGCATACTCAAGTTGAGCATCAATTGCCGGTGTGCTTTTTTTAACGCCTGCTCGTTTAGCGGGTCCCAGAGGTCGATATGATCATACAGTGCCGAGAGGTTAATGCGGTGGGCATTTAAATTTTCGCACTCAATACTGGCTGCCTGCTTTTCATTCAGCCACGATTGAGCCGTTACACTATTGACCTCAACCGATTCAAATTGAGCGATGATCCGCCCTGCCTGTTCGGCAAGGTTTAAAAGCTCAGAACGGGTTGACCACTCAAGTTGAGGCCACATGTGTTATTCCTTTTATTATTTGCCTGGCGAGACCTCCACACTGTTCCGTCCAGACTCTTTGACTTGGTATAACGCGTTGTCAGCGCGTTTAACCAAACTGTTACGACTTTCAGCGCGCGACAGTTGGGCTACGCCAAAGCTTGCCGTGACTTGACCAACTTTGTCAAATTGTAGATTCGCTAATCGCCGTCGTAATCGCTCAGCCAGTTGACCCGCACTCTCAAGATCAGTTTCTGGGGCTATGATTAAAAACTCTTCGCCGCCCCAACGGCCAAACACATCGCTACTGCGTAACCACTTGTCCAACGCCTCACTGATAAGTTTAAGTACATGATCACCCACATCATGACCGTAGTCGTCATTAACACGTTTAAAGTGATCGATGTCTAATAGAATAACGGAAAGGTCTCTACCATGACGCTCACACCGTTTTACTTCTTCTTCTAAGGTTTGTTCCATATGATAACGGTTCCAAACTTGCGTGAGCGCATCGGTGTGCACCAGATGCTCCAGACGCTCATTCGCTTCCGTTAGTTCTTGATTCAACTTTTCAATTTGGAAAGCAGACGCTCCGATGGCCAGATCTTCTGCGAGCGTTTTAGCCGCTTCAACCTGAATCTCTGTCCATACGGGTGCATAGCCATCCACGTCTTGCTGCCATTGCTTGAAAGAGTTTCGCGGCGAAAGTACTTGCCGCCCTTGGTACTCACGTACGTCCCCTTTTTCTAAACTACCCGCCCAACGAAACACTTCAGTTTCTTGTTGTCGGAAAAATACCAACCAACCTTGGTTACGTTTATCAACGGGCATTGAAACCGCAAGCACGCCGCAATAAGGAAGTTCAGGAATCGCTTGCCTCAGTTCAGATAAGCGACAGTCGCGTTCGGTAAACAGCCCGGTAACACCATGGTTCTCGTTCAGCCAGACCCTAACTTTTTGTAGCGTTGATACATCAATTTCGTCACCGACCACGCGATGAGTTTGAGTCGTGATCAATGCCACCGCAGTGGCTTCAAACAGTTTCAACCAATAGTCACCTTCGTCTTCTAAAAGATGCTGCGGCGATTTAATTTCGCGTTTACGATCGAGAAGCGCTTTGCGACTTTCCTCAACGCGATCAAAGAAACGGTCGGCTTCAAATTGTTTATGGAGCATCAAACGCTGCTCGGCTAGTTTTACTAGCGAATGAATGTTGAGTCGTGTCGAATACGACAATTGCTGCGCTGACACGCCATGACAGGAAACCAAACCCCAAAGCTGGCTCTGATCAAACACAGCGACCGACATTGAGCGCTGTAATCCCATATTTTTCATATATTCTGTATGAATGGGCGATTTGCCACGGAGTGTTCCGAGCGACAAATCGAGCCGCGTTGGCGAGAGTGAGTCGGCGTAACGGATCATCGCATCCTCGGTGTCTACATCAGCGATATAGCGAATCGGGTTAACTCGATACAGTTCACGCACTTGGCTTGGGATATCGCTCGCCGGAAAACTGAGTCCAATGTATTGTTCAATGGCCTCGCAAGCAGTGTGCTCGCAAACCACTCGCCCATTCCAGTCATCGTCGAATTTATACACTAAAACACGCTCGTAACCGCTTAACTCAGCAATTGCCTGACACAGCTTTTGCATTGTTTGCTCGACATTTTTAGCGTTTGAAATATCAAGCAGCGCTCTATCAAAGTAACATGAGCGTTTCAAATCCGACGTTGCACTGTCAGGTTCTGTCTCAATCACCAGCCAGGATTGACTAAAGTAAACTCGCGAAAAAAAATCCTGCTGGCCGTCGGACCATGCCAGAATCTCGTGCTCTGAGCCATTCTTTAATCGTTGCCTCGCGTCGCTAAACTGACTGATAAAATCATCCGACATGCACTCATCCAAGCGCTTTTCCATTAATTCGTTAACAGAACGACGTAATATTGCTTCACTGTTTTCGCTTACCGCAACAATATGCTCACCCTTTATGTCAATGGCGAGTAAGCAACCAATCGACTGCACACACTGTGGTGCATGCACGGGCTCTCTGGCACAGTTTTCCATGGCCTGTTGATATGAAACCGAATTACTTTCAGGCACGAACACCACCTAGATATTTAATAAGCTACTTTTGAGCCAAAACGTTGCTCGACTTGCTCTGCAACATCTGTGAATGAGCGAAATGCGCTGAGTGCAGCGTTTGTCATTTCCTGAAGTTGTGCATCAGTAAGTGACAAATGCTCGAACCCACGAATGAATCGTTGCCAGTTACCCTGCTGATAAAAACTAAAATAATTTGTTGCTCTGTCATCAAGCGCCAAGACATTCTCCAGTCTCTGCTTGAGCATGCGTCCGCCCTGAGTGCTGCCTTCGATGACATAGGCATAACCTAGAGCTTGGTATGTCGATACAGCTTGCTCATGATGTATTTGCGGCGGCGGCGTAAACCCACCTAACGCATGAATGTCACTGACAATATGGCTGGTACGAGGCTGATAATAATAATCCCCCGAACGCTCCGTCTGCTTAGGTAACCAAGTTTGCAAGCATACTTCGTATTTATCCAACCAATGATAAAGCCCATTGAGCGCATGCAAGTAATCATCTACGCTCACATCAGCTCGCATCAGGGGATGCATTAACCCCGTCTGCTCCGCCGCTCGGTGAGCGTTTTCGGTTGCTTGCTTCATATGTATCAACGCAGAGTGCTTTTTCATGACTTATCTAACGGTTTTGCCGATATTATCGATCAGCTCAAACCAAAATAAATTTAGAACAGTCGCTCAAGCCTGAACGTATCGCCTCAACCTGCTCCTCCGAATGAAAGCGACTCATTTTCTGACCCCAGATAGGTGCTGGCCAAAACGGATCCGTAGGAAAGCGAACAACATGATGGACGTGAAGTTGGCTCACGACATTCCCTATCGCAGCAATATTTAACTTACACTCGGGATAATATTGTAATAACCACTCACTTAAGGCTTGGCTTTCTTTCCAAAGATTAAACTGGTCCCCCTCGGATAGCTGGGTGATTTCAGTCACGTCGTTGTGCTCGGGTACTAGCAAAAACCAAACACAGTCGGCTGCTTTCATTAAACGCAGTTGTGACAGCGGCCCGCGCGCCAGCAAAATCGAGTCGGTAGCTAGACGCGTATCGAGTACAAAGTCGCTCATGCCATACTCTCCAAAAACAGAATAAAGTCGCGCACGACGACGTCAAGACGGTTGATGAGTCGATGATCATCGTCAATTAAATGCAATTCAGCGGCAATGCGCTGACAAAACTTAACACTGTTTTGCCAGTTAACAATATCGTCTTGCCACCCATGGACCACACTCACAGGTCCGTTTGGGTGCAATCTATCGAAGTCAACTTTACCGCCCATATACAGCGCAGGAGCCATCACAAAGCACCCCCTGACTTTGCTATGCTGACTATTCGCTAGCGCAACGTATCCGCCCATACTCGAACCGACTAAGATAACGTGGTCACCCTCATCGTCATTTAGGTATTGAGTCAAACGATCCGCTCGGTCATCTGGGTCCATTTGATCTTGGTAATCAATGCTGTCTACCGCAAAGTTTCGACTTTTTGCAACCTTCGCGAGCGCCTCGATTTTATGCCCCCAAGGGCCACTTTCTTTGCCATGATTGAAAACGATCTTTGTCATTTTCGCCTCTATAACTTACAGTTAAAAATATATTGATTTTTTGTTAGAAAAAATCAACGATAGATATGACTCTAACACGTAGAGAACCAATTTATGATGGGTACTAAGCTTAAAGCGTCTTCAGTTCTGTTTATGTTGTGTGCTTCTTCGTGGGCTTTTGCCGATCAGCACGATGATATCATTTGGGGCGTTAATGTATCTCCGCCCTTCCATATCTGGCAAGGCGAATACGAGCACGAAGGTTTTTGCGATACATTAGTCGATACCTTTGAACGCGAATTACCCGCGCTCTCCCAAAGCAAGCGTAAATTACCCTCTCGCCGCATCACCATGCTAATGCGAAAAAACCAACACTTGTGCTTTCCGTGCTTAATTAAAGGCAGTGATTACAACAAAGACTTTATTTTCTCGGATGTAACACACGCGTACCCGCCGCACGGTGTGATCACGACCGCGTCAAACGCTCAACAGTTAATTAAAGCGTTCGGCGAACCGTTGTCATTTACTGACTTGGCGCAAAGCAATTATCGTTTCGCACAACCCATTGAACGTCGTTATGGTGAATTACAACCTATCGTCGAGGACTATTTGATACCGTCCGACCACTTCCAAGAAGTATCGGGTGAAGGTGCGCACATGAACTTAATGACGATGATTGCCACGGGTCGAATTGATTACACACTCGATTATAAGATGCTGATGACCTACTTCCAACGCACGGAAGGTCAAACAAACCCAGATTTTGAACCGCTCGTATTTATTCCGATCAAAGAAAACAGCGACTCAGTGATACTGGGCGCTGTCGGTTGCAGTAATAACCAGTGGGGACAGCATGCGATTAACAATATGAACCGCGTTATTGAACAAGTGAAAAGTGACTCAGACTTTCGCCAGTCTTTAGATCTTTGGCTCGGCGCTGATCGTCCACGACCTGAGTTCAATAACACTAATTAACTTTTAGACACCCATACTATGCCACTGAATCAACCACCTCATCTCGTCGACTACAATGTGTATCAAAGTGATCGCTTTTTGCGGCAATGCGCTCACCACTTTGCATCGGATTCTGAACAGGACGAACGGGTTAAATTAGGGGCACTGCTCGGCAGTGCCCAACACATTGATCGTTGTTATACAGCCAATCATTATCCACCCGAGTTATTCACCCACGACCGTTACGGTGCGCGCATCAATCACATTGCTTACCACGCCAGTTATCATGAACTCATGCAGATTGCGGCGGAACAAAAGCTTCACAACGGTGTTTGGCGCTCATCGGTACCTTATTCTCACGTTGAGCGAACAATTCGTTATTATTTAAATAGCCAACTCGAAGCGGGTCACGGATGCCCTATTACCATGACATTTGCCGCCATTCCTGTACTCCAACAAAGTCCACTATACCCACAATTGCGTGAGCAACTTTTGCAGCCGCTATACGATAGCCGCGACGTTCCCTTTTATGAGAAGTCGGCTTTGACCGTTGGTATGGGTATGACTGAGAAGCAAGGTGGCTCGGATGTGCGTAGTAATACGTCGCAAGCGACACCACAGGGCTCAGCCGGTGAAGGTGAAGTCTACTTATTGAATGGTCACAAGTGGTTTTTATCAGCGCCCATGAGCGACCTATTTTTAATGCTCGCACAAACTAAGCACGGGCTTGGCTGCTTTTGCGTGCCTCGTTGGCGTGAGGACGGGACGCGCAACGGCATCGATATTCAACAGCTTAAGCAAAAGATGGGCAATCAGTCGAACGCTTCATGCGAAGTCGAGTTGAATGATGTTGAAGGCCGTTTGCTTGGGTCCGAAGGTAAAGGTGTACGCACTATTATTGATATGGTCGCAATGACACGGTTTGACTGCATGATTGGCTCGTCTGCCTTATTACGGCAATCGCTTGTGCAATCGTTGCATCATTGTCACTACCGAAGCGCATTCGGAGCACGACTCATTGAGCAACCATTAATGGTTAATCTCCTATGTGATATGGCTATCGAAAGTGATTGTGCGCTACTTTGGACGCTAACAATTGCGCAATGGCTTGATAGCAGTGACATTAACGCCAAGCGCTTAACACGCTTGCTCGTTCCCGTCGGAAAATATTGGATATGTAAACGAGCGCCTCAGGTAACATACGAGGCAATGGAAGTGATAGGCGGTATGGGCGTAATGGAAAATACCCCCATGCCAAGACTCTACCGAGAAGCGCCGATTAATGCGATTTGGGAAGGCTCCGGTAACATCCAATGTTTAGATGTGCTGCGTGCCTGTGAAAAAGATCCCGAACTGCTGACTACCTGGTTTGATTTTATTGCCCGTAGCTGCGGTCAATACAACAGCTACGACGCAGCGGTTGAGCGTTTACAACAGGAACTCGAGAAGCAACCGCCATCACCGTTTAATGCGCGCCGTCTTGTTGATCAAATTGCGCTGTTGACGCAATCAGCGCTCGCTATCCAGCATATGCCGCCCGAACGTAGCCGACTGGTCTGTGATAACCTATTAAATCGGTCAGGCCGTAATTTAGGTACCTTGGTTGGTGATTTTGATACGGCACACCAGTGGGTTAAGGATAGCTTCACCGTTGGTTAACACTCGTTCTCTCGATGCTGCCTATGAAAAAGCCCTCTATCGGCTTGATATCATGGGACGCCGCTATACCCTCTCAACGTTGCACACGCCCCTACATGCTGAGCGTTTATTAAACGCTGCAAACTGTCACTCGTTGACTATCATTACGGTTGATAATCCAGGCAGTCAACGCTGTGATCGCGCTACATTTAGCCAGCAACATTTGCTACTGACGCAACAGTTACGTCACCTTGGTATTCACTTTTTTCCCACCTCAGCACTCGCACCTCAATGCGACTGGCCGGTAGAGCACGGTGTTGCTATTAAAGACTTGCCACTCGCTTCCGCTTATCCGCTTAATCAGCGCTATCACCAAAACGCTTTTGTGCGAATTAATCGAGAGCAAGGGATCGCGCTGCATTGGACGAATTCATAAAAAACATTCAATCCTAAATACGATCTTCTTCGTAGAAATTGTTAATAGAAATTTTACTCAAAACACGACACCAAATATTCCAATTTGGTATAGCGTATCTAACGAATGTCACAAGTGACGTCGAGCGAGTCGAACTATAATTTTGATATTCGCAATAGAAAAGCGGCGTTTTGCTGGAGGCCTTATGAAATCATCAGACTGGAATACTATGAGTGTGGCACATCACACACGTATGCGGGGCCGTAAACTTTGGGCAGCAAGTATCTACAGTGGAGTGAGTATCGCACTCATCAGTGCCATTATTGTGGTCGCTGACTGGCTGAACACGCTGTTCAGCGAATCACAAACATTCCTGAGTCAACACCCGAAACTATACACTGTCAGTATCATCGTAATGTTGACTGCCGGAACCATGCTTGTTGTTGAGCGAACTCTTGCTAAAAAGCATCGTTACAACGAGTGGCGGGATGATTAAGCGTGTTCAAAGCGCTCTCGTAAATACTGGATGATGTCATCAGACTCATACATCCACCGCGCTTCATCGCTATCTTGGGTGATGCGTAAGCACGGAACTTTCACTCTGCCGCCCTGCTCTTCAAGCTCGGTGCGATGCGTCTCGTTGTGCTGAGCATCGCGTAACTCAATGGGTAAATTTAATCGCGCCATTTCTTTGCGAACCTTGATACAGAATGGGCAGGTTTTGAATTGATACAAACTTATCTGCTTACATTCTTGTTCGACACGCGCTTGCGTAGCTTGGTCACGTTCAATACCTTTTGGCGTTGTCAACTTCTCCATGATCAACATAAAAGGTGTGAGGATTAAACGCACCAATCTGAAAAAATAACGAATTAAAATACGCACCGTACTGCCTCGCTTTTGGTAGCATCTCAATGGGTTGCACAGGGTAGCATAATTTGCTTATCGTCGATAGCAACGCGAATCGAGCTAATGCGACTGTTCAAGTGCCCGCCCCAGTGCCTGAAAGTAATCTAACCAACACTCGGCCACTGCGTTGGCTTCGTCTTGCTTTGGATAAAGCCCGAGCTCAGCCGTTTTACTTTTCAGGGTGCCTGCCACAAGAAAATGATTTTTCAACGACTGCTGCTGAACGATGCGTTCAAAACATCGTGCAGCGACCTCTTCAGGCATCGAAAAATAATAGCTTCCTTGAGCTTTATCAAAAGCAATGCAACGCTTCATCAGTGGACTTGCTGTCTGTCCATCTCTGGATAAAAATAACCGCTGAAACCCCAGTACAAGTGGCTCATTAAGATGGTGTGAGCGCACAGGTTCATCAAGCAACCATGCTTTACTAGCAAACCGCCCTGGTCGTGTGGACGAACTGAATAAATGCGATGCAATGTAGTGGTCGAAGGCGTGAAACCACTCGTGCGCTAAACTTCCCCCTCCGGCATTTTTGGCCAAAGCCAATAGGCGTCGTGAAGGGATATAATGTGCGCTCGCACCAAGACGACCGCCAATTCCATAGTTGATCGACAAACTTCCCCGCAACGAGATTACCGATTCATTAACGCCCAATATCATCTGTAAATCACACAGGGCATCAAAAAATAAATTGGCCGCAGCTTGCTGTTCTTGCGCAGTCACCCAGCGGCCAATACGCACGGAATTGAATCCAAACAATTTTACGATATCTGCGAAACTGACATCTGCGCCACCTCGATGCGGTGGACCATTTCTAAAATATTCGCGCATGCTTGCTATTCTATCACGGCCATCACTGCTTGTACTGTGTGGGACAATAACCTCGACCGTAATCAAACCCGCGAATTTTTCGGTGTTTAGTCGTCCTGCCGGACACCCTCGCTCGCCAGTTTTTAAATGCCGTTCTCTTAAGATGTTTACGCATTAACTTAATCACTTGAGATTCGTTAAGACCGTATATTTCCTCAATCGCCTCAAATGGCGTGCGATCTTCCCACGCCATTTCAATCACGCGCGATGTATCCGCCTCACTGAGTGCTTTCTTCATCATACAACTCCACTTGAATCATACACTCGGATACGTATCAGAGGGCCTCTTGGATGCCTGGTTGCCAGACGCTGCATTGCACTTGTGCAATGTGCTCTGCCTGCAACAACAACATCACCACGCGAGACTGTCCAATGCCACCACCGATGGTAAACGGCAGATCGCCAGCAACTAATCGCTGATGCCAAGGTAAATCGAGTCGATGTGTTTGCTCGGTCAGCTCAAGCTGACGTTTAAGTGCTTTAGCATCTACGCGAATGCCCATTGAGCTGAGTTCTATCGCCTGTTTTAACTTTGGGCTCCACACCAATAAATCACCATTGAGCCCAGTGCCATAGTGTTCGCAGTGAGTGCTCCAGTCATCATAATCCGGTGCGCGCTCATCGTGTTTATGGCCATCACCTAGGGCTGCGCCGATGCCATGAATAAACACCGCACCATACATTTCTGCGATTTTATTCTCTCGTTGTTTGGCGGATAAATCAGGATACTCCGCACGTAATGTTTCACTACTGATAAAGACGATATGCTTTGGCAGTATCGGTAACCCTCCGTAAATCGCGCGGAATCGTGTTTCCGTTGCCGTAAGCGCTGCGTAGATCTTTTCCACTTGTAGTTTTAAGAACTCAACACTGCGCTGCTCTTCGGCGATAACTTTCTCCCAATCCCACTGATCAACGAACACGGAGTGTGTTTCATCTAACTGTTCTTCATCAGGACGCAGTGCGGTCATGTTTACAACAATCCCCTGCCCAACGGGTGCACGATAGTCAGCAAGCACTTGACGCTTCCACTTCGCTAGAGAGTGGACGACCTGATATTGCTTCTCAGGCAACGCAGACACCTTCACCGGTACTGGTCGCTCAGTACCCGAGAGATCATCCTGTAACCCGGTTCCTTGTTCGGTCAATAAAGGCCCCTCGCACTTCACTAACTCCATTTGTTGACAGAGGTGCGAGAGAAACTCGCGCTTGATAAATTCAATTTGTTGTTGCTTTTTAAAATAGCCTTCCCACATGACGTGCTCCTAAACAGATAACTGATTTATGACTGTTAAGTAAGAAAAGCACGCTTTAGATAGGCAATTCAATACCATTAAAGCATTTATTGAAATTCTGGAAATGCTATCTTATATTTATACCAATAAATTAAAATATATTTAACTAATTAGCTTTTAAATCATGAAAAATTATAAATTAGACAATCTCGATAAGTTTATCTTAGAAACGCTATTAAACGACGCGCGTGTTTCCTACGCAACCATGGCTACTCAGCAAAAAGTCAGTACCGCGACAGTGCATGTCCGAGTTGAAAAAATGCGTAAGCTAGGACTGATCACGGGCACACGTCTTACCGTCGACACCAAGAAACTCGGCTACGACGTCTGCTGTTTTATCGGTATCACGCTAACCACGGCTGGCGATTACCCCATAGCGATTGAAAAGCTTACTCACGTTGAAGCAATAACCGAAGCTCACTACACCACGGGGCATTACAATATCTTCGCAAAATTAATGACGCGATCAATTGAGGATTTGCAAGACATTTTGATCAACCGCATTCAAGTCATTAAAGAGGTACAAGCCACAGACACTTGGATCTCGTTGCAACAGCCCATCGCTCGGCAGGTTAAACCCTAGTGGTATGTCGTTAGTAGCATTTGATTTGCCGTTAAACGAAACTCATCCAACGCGCCAAGGTTTTCTGCTAGTCTGTTACTAACAATAACAACTAGGAGTATAACAAATGCTGAAAAAAGCACTGACGACTTGCTTGGCGGGTGTCGCATTACTCAGCTCTGCTGTGAGTGTAGCGCAAACCGACCCAGTTAAGTTGGATTACTACCTTCCTCAAGATGTGCAATACAACCCATCGATTCCCACCCCTGAAGAGGCGCTAGGCTATCAAGTGGGTGAATGGCATGTGCGCCATGATCAAATCGTACACTATATGTATCAGTTGGCAGAGTCATCTGATCGCATCACGATTGAAGAAACTGGACGTACTCATGAACAGCGTCCCTTGTTGCTATTAACCATCACATCGCCCGACAATCAAAAAAACATCGATGCGGTGCGCGAAAAGCATTTGGCGGCCGCTGATCCTAATCGTGATGCGGACGACGATACGCCTTTAGTTCTGTATATGGGTTACAGCATTCACGGTGATGAATCGAGTGGCTCAAATGCGGCCCTGCTGTTTGCTTATTACCTGGCTGCGGCTCAAAACCCGGCGCTCGATAAAGCATTACAAGACACCGTTGTACTGCTTGATCCATCACTTAACCCTGACGGACTGGCACGTTTTGCACAGTGGGCAAACCAACACCGCAGCAAAAATCTCGTTGCTGATCCTCAGTCTCGTGAGCACGTCCAGCCGTTTGTCCGTGGTCGTGTAAACCACTATTGGTTCGACCTCAACCGCGACTGGCTATTGCTACAACACCCCGAGTCACGCGCTCGAATCGCCAACTTCCAGAAATGGAAGCCCAACGTTCTAACTGACTTTCACGAGATGGGCACGAACAGCACGTTTTTCTTTCAACCCGGTATTCCTTCGCGCAAGAACCCGTTAACACCGGATGAAAACGTGCGTCTTACTGAAATTTTAGCGGCGGCCCATGCCGACTCGTTAGATAACCTGGGCAACCTCTATTACACCGAGGAATCATTCGACGACTTCTACTATGGCAAGGGTTCGACTTACCCCGATATTCAAGGCGCTGTAGGTGTGTTATTCGAGCAGGCCTCGAGCCGTGGTCACCTGCAAGACTCAGTCAACGGTGAAGTCAGTTTCCCGTTTACTATTCGTAACCAGTTCATCACATCGTTGAGCACGTTATATGGCGCTCATGCGAATAAAAAACGTTTTATTGACTTCCAAGAACGTGTTTATGACGACGCGATAGAAGCCGGCGATGATGCTAATTTTGATGGTTACCTGATCGGTGCAAGTGATGTAAACCGTCTTAGCGGACTCGTTGAATTGCTTAAACAACATGGTATCGATGGTTATCGTGTGGAACGGGATGTTGAAACTAACAACAAGCAATTTAAAGCAGGCTTGAGTTACTTCATCCCGGCCGAGCAGGCGCAATACGGCCTGATTCAAGCCATCTTTAGCACGCGAAAAGATTTCCCAGACAATACCTTTTATGACGTATCTGGCTGGACCTTACCCATGGCGTTTAACGTGCAGTTCAGCACTTACCGTGGACGTATCAATCTCGATGATACCGCGTGGAACGCGCCACAGCGTGATGCGGTGCCTATCAACGCCAACGCCTATGCGCTCGCGTTTGATTGGCACGACTACAAAGCACCTGCGATGCTGCAAGCCTTGCTAGAACAGGACGTTCACGCACGTCAGAGTTTTAAACCTTTGCATTTACCAACAACCAATGGCCAAACGGCTAACTTGTCGGCCGGCTCAGTAGTGGTCACGCGCGCTTACCAAAATCAAAATTGGTCAAATGTAGTTGCAGCCGTGAAAAATATCGCTGAGCAGCAAAATGTTACCATTTATTCGGTAAAAACCGGTCTTACGCCAAAAGGCATTGATTTAGGTAGTCGCAATATTCAGCCGGTAAAAGAACCAAGCGTAATGATGCTGACGGGCGATGGTGTGAACCTTTATGAAGCGGGTGAAGCATGGTATTACCTTGATCGCCACGTCGGTCTTCCACTATCGATGGTCGATACCGACCGTATCAGTCGCGTTGACTTGAATCGCTACAGTCACATCATTCTGGTGGATGGTAGCTACTACACCCTTTCTGAAGGCGAAATAGCGCGCTTAACTGATTGGGTGCGTCAAGGCGGTGTATTAATTGGCCAACAAGGTGGCGCTGAATGGATGAGTCGCAATGGCTTACTCTACACTCAGTTTGTTGAAGACAAAACGTTTAGTGATGCGTTTTCAACCGCAGGCCTGACTTATAAAGACCGCGATAGTTACTATGCACAACGCCGTATCGCAGGCGCTATTTTCCAAATGGACATTGATCCGCAAAACCCATTAATGTTTGGCTTCCCTCAGCGCAGCATGCCCGTGTTTAAGGACGAGTTGAATGCGATGGAGGCTCCACAAAGCCCCTTTGTCAGTGTCGCTCAATACAGTGACCAGCCGCTACTCAGTGGTTATGCAGACAAGCGCAACCAAGCGGTGTTAGCCGGTAAAACTAACATTGCCGCACACCGCTTAGGTGAAGGGCGTGTCATTGGGTTTGCCGACAACGTTAATTTCCGTGCGTTTTTCTGGGGCACGGCAAAGCTATTGAGTAACGCGATTTATTTAGC
>MDTG01243871.1_pt1 | contig 15541 bp, 21 predicted proteins | sample 811421 | NCBI WGS metagenome assembly MDTG01 (sample SAMN05326645, study PRJNA326480) | marine metagenome | isolation source: seawater | place: Pacific Ocean: South East | collected 2011
ATGCATATACAATGGGATTTGATATTGACAATTCTATATTTGAAAAAACAAAATTCTTATCATCTATAGAAATATTATACAAGCAGTTAGATTATGATGATTTTAACTCGATATTAATTGGAGATTTTTGGCAAAAATATATCAATTTACACATTGACAACAACAACAATTTATAGTACAATAGTAACATATTAGGCAAGGAGAATACAGTGGCAAAACCATTTGACGTGAGCAAATTCCGCAAGGACATTACCAAAAGCATTGACGGATTGTCAATAGGATTTAACGATCCAACAGATTGGATTTCAACAGGCAACTATGCACTAAACTATCTTATCTCAGGTGACTTCCACAAAGGTTGTCCACTAGGTAAAGTTACAGTGTTTGCTGGCGAATCAGGAGCAGGTAAAAGTTATTTTGCCGCAGGAAATATTGTTAAACATGCACAAGAGCAAGGCATATTTGTTGTACTCATTGACACAGAAAATGCACTAGATGAGTCATGGTTACATGCACTTGGTGTTGATACCGACGAAAGCAAGTTACTAAAACTAGCAATGAGTATGATAGATGATGTAGCAAAAACAGTTAGTACATTTATGAAAGACTACAAAGCATTGCCAGATGGAGAACGTCCTAAGGTATTGTTTGTAATTGATAGTTTAGGAATGATGCTAACACCAACAGATGTCAATCAGTTTGAATCAGGAGATATGAAAGGTGACTTAGGTAGAAAGCCAAAGGCACTTACTGCACTTGTACGTAATACTGTAAACATGTTTGGAAGTTACAATGTTGGTATGGTATGTACTAACCATACGTATGCGTCACAAGATATGTTTGATCCAGATGATAAAATATCAGGAGGACAAGGATTTATCTATGCAAGTAGTATTGTTGTTGCAATGCGTAAACTAAAACTTAAAGAAGATGAAGATGGAAACAAGATATCGCAGGTAAAAGGTATACGTGCCGCATGTAAAGTTATGAAAACAAGATATGCAAAGCCATTTGAATCGGTGCAAGTTAAGATTCCGTATGAAACAGGAATGAATCCTTACAGTGGACTTGTTGACTTAGCAGAAGCAAGTGGCTTGTTAACCAAGCAAGGAAACAGATTACGTTTCCTAACTAGCGATAAACAAGAGATATTACAGTTTCGTAAGGCGTGGGAACGTAACGAAGATGGTTGTCTCGATAAAGTAATGAATGATTTTAACATAGTAGAAGAAGCACTAAGTACTCCTGAAGAGGAAGTAGCAGAAGAAGTGCATGAGCAACCAACTGAATGATAAGTTAGCACAGTATGACATCTTATACATTGAAAAAGTAAAATACTTTTTACAACAACCTATAAATCAACTGTACAGAGAACTTGTAAAACATAAACGACAATACTATGCACCAAACCAACGCATAGTGTTTATAGATTCAGTGTCTACTGTAGACACTAAGCCGTTTTATGCCTATCTTAATCGTATACTAAAGCACTTAGATATTGACGAATGCTTTGTGCATATTGAACATCACGGTAATGAAACAGTAGCAAATCCTACAAACTTTGACATACCCGAATCAATATGTGTTACTCCATGGATTAATTTAGAAATTAGACAACAAGGAAATTTAAGTCCTTGTTGCATTTATAAAACAGATAACTATTCAAATGTTAAGAATGCATCAGTGAAAGATATAGACTACTCTGATCTAAGACAACAGTTACTGAATGGAGAGCAACCAACGGGTTGTAGCCAATGTTGGCATAACGAAAAAAACAACGTAAGAAGTAAGAGACAGAATGATGCTTATGTGTACAGGGATAAAATTTTTGATATAGATTACAACGATACTAAAACTAATAAGTTAGTTAGTTTAGATATAAAAATTAACAAAACATGTAATCTCAGTTGTCGAATGTGTACACCGGCTTTAAGTAGCAAATGGGCAAATGAAGTATCTCGACATAAAGAATCCTATCCGCAGTTTTCGTCGTTACCACTGGTCAAGCATGAGTGGACTGACACAAACGGCTCAAAAGTTTGGAAAGATCTTGAAGAAATTACTAGTGATTTGTTATACCTAACCTTTTCAGGAGGTGAACCTTTACTTGACAAAACACACTATAGTATGTTACAATACTTTATAAACAAACAAAGAAGCAGTGATATATCACTTCATTATAATACCAATGCTACAGTATTTGCATCAAATTTAATACCATTATGGAGTCGTTTCAAAGAAGTTGCGTTAAGTTTTAGTATAGATAATACAGGAAAAAAGTTTGAATATGAGAGATACGGAGAAAGTTGGAAAAAAATAGTTGATACAATTGAAAAATATAAAAAGGTAACAGATACAATTCTAAATCTGAATGTATGGTGTACAATAACAACACTTAATATATTGGACACTTATACATTATTTCAGTTTTGTAAAGCACAAGGACTTCCAATATCGTTCAACCTGTTGAACGATCCACGACAACTAAACATTTGTTTGTTTAACAAAAAGCAGAAGAAATATATAACTAATAAACTATTGAATATACAAGACGATGAATTTCGAAAGATAATAGAACCAATTATGGCATTGATGAATAACTCAACAATATCAACTGATACTGAAAATATGATTGACTTCTTGAGTATAACTGATAAGATAAGAAAACAAGATTATAAACACACGTATAAAGAATTAACAGGTATATTATAAGTACACCACACAAGTAGAATAGGAGACAGATTTGTCATTAGAAATAGCCGCATTGGTTTGGAAAGAAACACGCCAATTTATGCACGACACAGGTGATGTAAAAGAAGCTGCAAATCATGTTGTTGAAGCATTGATAGGACAATTCAGTGCTGAAGAAATAAGAGATGCATTTAAATTTGACGGTGCTATAAAACTAGCAGTTGGAGACTATCTTGGTGAATACGAAGAAGATGATTTAGAAGAAGATGAACGTGATGAACTGCTTGACCAGTATGACGAAGACGGCGAATTTAACTACGATGATTACTAATGTGGTATAGTAAAGTAACCAACAATCTTGCAGAGCTTCCTGCATTTATTGCACATTATGAGCACGAGCTAGAAGTTGCAAAGTCAGAGTGCAGAGTTGGCGGACTTGTTGAAAAAAATATTAAGGCACTACCAGGACTTACTGAGCATCGATTCAATCAACTACAAGAAATTGAAGCAGTACTAAATTATCTCAATATAAAACTTAGAAAAACAAGACGTAAACATTTTCAAAAATACTTGGAAGGATATGCACGTGCTTTAAGCAGTCGTGATGCAGAAAAGTATGTAGATGGTGAAGATGAGGTAATAGACTTTGAAACAATAATCAATGAAGTTGCATTGTTACGAAACAAGTATCTGGGCATCATGAAAGGCTTAGATACGAAGCAGTGGCAACTTGGACACATAGTTAGACTGCGTACTGCCGGTATGGAAGATGTACAGGTATGATGCCAGATCGTATTAGTATCAAAGGCGATTTTCTTTGGTACAACATATGGATAAAACATGAATTTGATCGTGTGTATAGTCGACAAGTAAAAAAGTATTGGCGTGAACTTTTCTTTGAAGATTTAGAACGTGCCAATCTTACTGTTGAGGATCTAAAACAGTTCTATATTATTGTTAACCCAAATTGGGAAGGACACAATGCAGAAGATGTTGAACCGTTTAGACTAATGTTATCTGAACTTGGGTTTCCAATGGCCCAGTTTGGAGTGCTTTTTACCTGTTATGAAAACACTGATAGTCTGCCATATCCGGCAGAGTGTAATACAGAAAGACTAGTTTACATTTCTAGTTGGTATGCAAATTTAAAAAAACAAAATATATCATGGAAAAATTTAACCATAGATAAAAAATTAGTTGTTCTTATGCGTCGAGCAAGCGAAAGTCGTTGCACTCTAGCAAAAAAAGTACTAGACACATTTGATTCAAAAGATATAAGAATTACACTTGGCACATTTCCTGATATGATTCCAACAGAATGGCGTAAGATGGTAAGCCCATATCCGTATCCAATGTATGTTGATGATGATCGTGCCGCTAACACAGAACAACATGCTCCTCAACACAATTTGTTTTATACTGCACCAGTACAACTGGTTGTTGAAAGTAGTAATCAAACAGACAGGTTTGCATGGCGAAACATTTTTATCACAGAAAAAAGTTATAAAGTATTTGCTTGGCATCAATTTCCATTATGGTATGCAGTGCCCGGAACAGTGGCAAAAATGCGTGATGCTGGCTTTGATCTGTTTGACGACATTATAGATCACAGCTATGATGCCATAGATGATCCAGTTACAAGAATGGATCGTGTTGTTGCTGAAGCGTATGAAATTTGTAGACATGACGGAATTACACTGCGAAACTTTCATTGGAATCGATTAGAATCTAATGCACTGCTAGTAGAGAATATAAGTAAAACTGCATTTACGGTGCAAAAAACAAAGGCTGAAAAAATACAAAATGAATTACTCGAGCTTTACAAGTCAAGAACAAGCATTTCAGCATAGCAAAAAACATATATTAGATTTGTTTTATCAGTATGATGATTTCATGGAAAGTATCGGACGTGTTATAGACTTAGGATGCGATACAGAAGCATTTAATATGTTGTGGTTTGCAAATGCAACCACACGAGACGGACAAGAATTATCGTTAAACATTAAATGTGTTGGTCAAAGTGATATTGACAAACTTCTCACAAAGCACAACAGCATAAGTTTTCAAAAAGGTGCTCCAGAGATGCTATCAAAAACCAAAAAGAAATTTGATATATTGTACTGCCATGATACCTTACAGTTTATAGTTGATCCATATCAAGCCTTACGCAACTGGTGGAACATTGCAAACAAAGATGCTATGCTAGTTATTGCCGTGAAACAAACAACTAACGTTGAATTCAACATGTTAGAATACAATGCTCTAATGAATTATAAGCATCATTATACGGTGCCTATATTGTTGTACATGTTAGCAGTAAACGGCTGGGATTGTAAAGGCGGGTTTTTTAAAAAAGCCATCGATGATCCTTGGATTTATGCACTTGTATATAGAAGTAACGTAGAACCGATGAATCCGCAAACCACAAACTTGTATAACCTAATTGAAGACACAGAGTTGTTGCCAGATGTAGTGGCAAAAAGCATTGAAAAATATGGGATGATCAGGCAGAAAGATCTAGTACTACCGTGGCTTGATTCTAGTAACATGGATATGAGACAACAATGATAACAAAAAATGGAAATTGGTGGACACCAAGTTCTCTAAGTAATGGACGTCCTGGTGACTATATGCGTGATGATAGTTTTCCTTGTGAACGACCAATTAGTATTGCAACAGAGTTGTGTACGCACCATAGAAATGCAATTGATGTTGGTATGTGGATAGGAGATAGCACAGTTCATATGGCATCTTTGTTTGACCGAGTAATTGGTTTTGAGCCACACCCGATGGCTTATGTTTGTTGTGAAAAAAATTTAAAAGCACGTGATATAGAAAATACAGAATTATATAATATCGCACTGAGTAATGTAAATGAAACAAAAATGTTGCTTAATGGCAAAACAACATTCTCAGGTTGGGTAACTGACAAGAAAGAATTACCAAAAGACATATACGTGCATAGCCAAACCAAAGTACAGTGTTTGTATCTTGACAGTTACCACTTTGAAGATATAGATTTTATTAAGATTGATTGTGACAGTCATGAAGGATATGTATTACAAGGAGCCGAACAGTTTTTTAAAAATAATGCGCCTGTTGTTTTACTTGAAGCAAAGGTAAGAATACACAAAGACAGACAACCTGAAGATATGCCTGATCCTTTTGAACTACTTGAAAGCTATGGCTATGAGTTACACAGTCGAGTAGATAAGGCAGATTTTCTTTATGTAAGGAGCAAGAATGCAGAATAGTCCAGAGTATACATTACAACTAGAGAAACTTCATTCGGCTAAGAGCTTTGGAAATGCAAAAGGTGCACCTAAGATACTCACAGACTTCTTAGCAGATCATACTGTTAATAGTATAATGGATTTTGGTTGTGGCAAAGGTACACCACTAGATAGTTTAAAATCTGACACAATGGACATATACAGTTATGATCCTATCACACATCCAATTGAACTACCAGAACAGGTTGACTTGGTTTACAGTCGTGATGTGCTTGAACACATTGAGCCAGAACAGATTGATAGTGTACTAGAAAATTTATTTACAATTGGTACAAAATATCAACATCATTTTATTGCATGTCATCCTGCAAAGAAAAGACTCAGTGACGGGCGTAATGCACATCTTATAGTTGAAGATCCTAAATGGTGGAAAGAAAAGATTCAACAGATACCTAACTGGAAAATTATACACGATGACATTAAAGGCCCAAAGCCATTTGTACGAGGCAATGTAACAATTAACATTGTGAAATACACAGTAATACTAGAGAGAGTATAAAGAATTGATATATAGAACTAGGAAAATGGTTACCCCTAAGGACCTTAATGCTATAGGTTTGTTGTTTGGTGGGCGTGTGCTTGATTGGATTGACGAAGAAGCATACATATATGTCGCTTGTCAGTTAGACAGTAGAGATGTTGTTACTAGAACAATAGGACGCATTGATTTTATTCACGGTGCAAAACATGGAGATATCATTGAAATTGGTATGAAAACTGCATCCATCGGTAAGACAAGTATCACTATCACAGCAACAATACGTAATATGGAAACTAAAAAAATCATTACACAGGTTGATGATATAGTATTTGTAAATTTAAAAGACGGAAAACCATACCCACATGGAAAGTTTCAAAAAGAAACAAAGGTTATAATTAAGTAGGTATATAATGATAGACACTGAAATGACAAGGACGCAAGTACAGAAAATGGAACGTATTTTCATACTTGAAGATGAAATTAAGTTTGCAGAAAGTTGTTTACAACCAAGTGCAACTGGGCATATTCATACTGCTATAAGTTGGATGAAAAATCGTAAACGAGAACTTACAAAAGAGGTAGAGAATGGTAGAGTTACCACGCAGACAAAATAATAAGAAAAATCCTGAGGACGACATACCTTACAATGACGCACATGGCAAACCGCTAGTACAAACAATAGTGCTTGTTACTGGAGGATTTGATCCATTGCATAGTGGCCATATTGAATATTTCAAAGCCGCAAAAGCAATGGGGGATTTACTGATAATAGGTATAAACAGTGACGCATGGCTTAAACGTAAAAAAGGCAAAGCATTTATGCCACTTAATGAACGTGGTGCAATTATTAGCGAACTTCTAATGGTGGATAAGGTTGTTGGATTTGAAGATGAATATGATACAGATGATAGTTCTGTACAGTTTATTAAAGACATGCGTGAGTACAATCCAGAGGCAAAAATAGTATTCGCCAATGGCGGTGATAGAAAACCTGGTACCACACTGGAAGAAAAAGCAGGATTAAAAGGTGTAAGTTTTGCTTTTGGAATCGGCGGGACTGATAAAAAGAATAGTAGCAGTTGGCTACTCAGTAACTGGGAAAATCCTCCAGTCAAAAGATCTTGGGGACATTATCGAGAACTTTATAAAGGCGATGGTTTTGCAGTAAAAGAACTTGTGATAAATCCAAAAAGCAGCCTTAGTATGCAAAGACACAAACACAGATCAGAAACATGGAATCTAGTAAGCGGTAAAGCTCATATTTTAACAAGTCAAAGGGGAATACCTGATGATCCACAAGTACGTCATCTGACGCCGGCAAATCCAATTGATATACCTAATAACGTTTGGCACAAAGGTGTAAATGATTCAGACGAACCTGCACATATTGTTGAAGTATGGAAAGGCAAGACCTTAACAGAAGAAGATATAGAAAGACAGGACTAGTATGTTAACAGTTTATATTGGTTGGGACAGCAGAGAGCCTATAGCCGCAGAAGTTTGCCGGCATAGCATACTTCAACATGCCAGCATTCCAGTTAACATAGTAATGCTGAAGCAACAAGAACTAAGAGATAAAAAGTATTATTGGCGTGACATTGACAAGTTAGCAAGTACAGAGTTTACATTCACACGTTTCTTAGTTCCTGCACTGAATGATTATCAAGGCACTGCTATTTTTATGGATAGTGATATGGTGCTACTTACAGACATTGCTGAGCTACTTGAGGAAGTAGATCCAAAAAAAGCAATAAGTTGTGTGCAACATGATTACACACCTCCTCCTGGTATAAAGATGGATGGACAACAACAACTTGCATATCCGCGTAAGAACTGGAGTTCTATGGTAGTATGGAATTGTGCTCATCCAGATAATAAAAAAGTGACACTTGATCAGGTCAACGATCCTGAGGTTACTGGTGCTTATCTACACAGGTTCAGTTGGTTAAAAGATAAAGATATTGGGTTGCTTGGGCCGCAATGGAATTGGCTTGTAGGTTGGTATAAAGAAGGTAGAGATGGTTTTCCTAGTTTGTTGCATTATACAGAAGGTGGGCCGTGGTTTCCTAATCATCAGAATTGTGAATATGCTGATGTGTGGAATCGATACCACGACGGCTACATAGATTCAAAAAACGATGCCAAAGTAGTAACAATACAAGATTTGACAATACCAGAACATTTACGCAGTTTATTAACTGATGTTGTTCAGTCAGCACAAGATCCTTTTACAATATATAGCAATAGGATATTTCAAAATTGTTTACATAAATTTGCAAAAACAATGCAAAATTACAAAGTTGTGGGAATAATTGATGCTGGCGGAGAAGGAGAGCTTAAAGGAGGCAAAGAATTGAAAATGGATGCTATACTCGAAAACTTTTTATCTGGAAGTCACGGGGTGTTTGCTGGTAGCAAGAATTTACTAAATTTAGATGTCAGTATTCCAATTGCGATTCGAGGCATTGCAAAGAAAAAAGTTATGCACAAAGCATTGGAGATTGGAAGAGATTTTTATTATATTGATACTGGTTACTTTGGAAATGCAAAAACAAAGAGATACCATAGAATTAGTAAAAACTCACTACAGTTTAATCTACCAATAAAGCATGACTGTCCGGATGATAGGTTTATTAAAACAGGAGTAACTATTAAACGTAAAACTCCTGGAAAAAATATATTACTTTGTCCACCAAGTCAAAAAGCTCTTACATATTGGGGTGTTGATTTAAAAGAATGGATTGAAAGCACTACACAAAAAATTGCAAAACACACTGACAGACCAATTATAATAAGAGAAAAACAAAATCGACACATACGTACAAACGATGACACCATGGAAATGGCTCTTAGTCGCGATATTCATTGTATGGTAACATATAACAGCATTGCGGCCGTTGAATCTTTAATAAATGGAAAGCCAGTATTTACTATGGGTCCAAATGCCGCTGAGCCATTGGCAAATACAGATTTGTCACGTATTGAAAGTCCATTGATGCCAACTGTGGATCGTATTAGAGAATTTTGTTGTAACTTAGCATACGCACAGTTTACTCCTGAAGAAATGATAAATGGTACTGCTTGGAGTATACTACAGGAGACAAATAGTTCACTATGACTACGTGGGATTACGATGTTGTAGTCTATTTGGGTACGTTGCCAAAAATTAGAAACCACAACATTAAAGTACAGGTTATGAGAGCCTTTGGTGAAGGTGCTGCCAGATGTGGTGTACGTTGGCTTGTCGACGACAACTTACAAAATCGGCAAGTTTATAATACTAGGCTAGCAGTTATACTTGGTTGGGTTGGTATGAGTTACAGTGGCCCACATATCTATTTCCGTGATGCTATTATACACAATCAAGATCTTATAGGTGGTAAAGTTATGAGTATTGATGGCAGTTGCTTTAAGTTTCATCACAAACACGAAAACATGTGGCTAAGATACAGTCTAGATAATGTTTTTTGGAATAGTGGTAACTATGCTAATAAAAATAGTTCAGCCAAACATTGGAACATGATTAAAAACACTTTGAGCCTTGTAGATATACCTTGGAGCAATGATGGCGAAAACATACTGATATGTTTGCAACGAGACAACGGGTGGAATGCTAAAGGATTTGATCAAGAGGCCTGGCTTAAGAAAACTATTAAAAAAATACGTAACCTTACTGATGAACCTATCGTTGTAAGAGCTCATCCGGGAGATTTAAACCGTACTGGCACAAAAGTAAAACGTGATTGGAGTTGGGTAAATCAATTTCAAGGTGTGCAACTTATTGATAGCATGACTGTGACACTTCATCAAAGTATGAAAACTGCAAGATGTGCAGTGTATTATAACAGTTCAAGTAGTGTGTTAAGTGTGCTTCAAGGTATACCTACATTTGTAACAGAAGAGAGTGCAGTTACTTGGGACGTAGCAAATCACAATTTAAAAAATATATTACAACCATTTACGCCTGACAGAACGCAATGGTTCAATGATCTAGCTCAAGCTCACTGGACATTAGAACAAAGTCAAGCAGGCGAAGTTTACAAGCACTTTGAAACGTATCTACCAACCTAGTATACAATCGTTACGTACTCTGCCTAATTCTTTTGCACCCCAACTTTTTAACAATTCAACACAACCATATTGTGTTTCTTTTGTAATGCCAGTGTCAGTGTGTAGTTTTTGTTCTACAACTATAACTGGTTTATGATGTTTTATAGTATTTTCCCCACCTTGAATTATCTGCATCTCGTAACCTTCACAGTCAATCTTAATATAATCTATACAGTCAAAATTAAAACCTAGTGTATCAAGTTTTTTCATTTGCACTTTGCCATTACCAACTGTATCTTTGTTGATATGCGAATGCCCTGTATTACCTTCGGTGACTACCATATCGATAGTGGTGTCGTTTGTGCCGAGTGCAATGGGCCATATTTCCATATTGTAATTAGTTACATTTAGACGTAAGCATTCTTGGAACTCGACTACAGGTTCAATTGCAATTACACGGGCAAATCTCTGTGCAAGATCTCTACTCCACAATCCTACATTTGCTCCTACATCAATTGCCGATCCAAAGTTTTGTACAAACTGTAAACTTTTGTGACGTACAGGTTCTTGATATGTAGCAGGACCGCCTTTTTTTATGTTTTTATCAATCATATGTGCAAAATGTGTGTCTTGGTCTGCAAACCACCATCCGTGTGCTTCATACATCAGAACTTTACCTCATATCCTGCAACCAATCCAACATCGTCTTCAGTGGCTGCTGGTGCTACAAATACATTGCCGTAGTTGACTTTTATCATTGGAGCAATGTCTATACATTTGTAACCATGAGCTAAACCGTATTCGATATTGAGTTGTTTGTATGTTGTACGTTTACCAAAGTATATACCTGCACGTTTATCACTGTTATGATACACACCTGTAATGTAGTTATTAGGTAACTGATATTGCACATGTGGATGTAGATTAGCAAAATCGCCACTTAGTCCAATGTGTGTACTAAGTGCTAAACTAAAAATTAAATTATCTAACACTTTTTATGCCTTTCCAGTATGGTAAATCAACATGCATTTTTACATCACGAGGTTCACTGTGTCCTAAAGTCTTTCTTTCGCCTTTCATGTGATCCATGTATCTGCCAAGTTCGCTGTTTACAAATGGATGTCCTGCTAAACCTTTTAGATCTGGATCAGGATTTAGATTGTGAAAATGTGCTCCTTTGGTATCTCGGTATATTTTTCTTTGCACATCAAACAAGTAACTATCGTGCCATTCAGGATAGTTAAACATAGTATCATTTTTGTACATATTTGCAAAGTCTTCCACAAATTCAACGCACATAGGATTTGCTTTGTTGTAACCGACCCATCCACATTCACTGTGATATTTCTCACCTCTGCCTAAATGTGTTGCAACACAATCTCTCGGCGACACAGTATCAAGAAACTCCATAGTAATAGGACTGTGTGTTAGTGTATCAGCATCCAACCATATTACCCATTCAGTATCTACATACTGCATTGCGTGATATATGCTAAAAACTTTGTAACTAAAACGTAAACCTTGCCATTTAAAATGTTTATTTGGTTTCCAAATACGTTTATTATGCGGGCCAAGGCCGCCATTTGCTTCTGGATTGTCTTTGTGCCTTTTTATATAACGTTTACAATGTTTACTATTTGCGATAAGATCAATTGTTCTTACATTTGGTTTAGTAACATCTGGTATACATTTTTCTGTGTACACAATTAGATCAACTTCGGCCGGCCAGTACTGTTCAAATGTATTGATACAACGTTGGCCATACTTTTCAAGACCCTGCTGATTGAATGTGGTAATTACTGTATAACGTTTCATACGGGTATTTAACCTTTGATTAATAATATAGCATATTATCCTGAGCAGTGTGCTTTGAATAGCAAGCCTATAATGACGGCATTTTTAAACAGCTGCCGGACCGCTGGTATAACACCTGTTGAAAACGGTCTCGACTGTGATGCTGTTGTTATATGGAGTATACTATGGAACGGCAGGATGAGCAAGAACAAACGGACATATGAACACTATCGTTCACTCGGAAAGCCAGTTTTGATAATAGATGTAGGGGCAATAGAACGTGAAGTGACTTGGAAAATTGCAGTAAACAATATTACTTCAGAAGGATACTATGGACATACTGACAACTTGGATTGGGATCGACCAAAAAAACTTGGCGTGAGTTTACAGAAAAATAACCTAAATGACAATATTCTTATTGCTGCACAACATAAAAAAAGTTTGCAATGGGAAGGTATGCCTAGTCTGGAGGACTGGACTGTAGGTCTAATTCACAAAATTAGGAAATATAGTGATAGGCATATTGTGGTTCGTTATCACCCTCGTTGTCCTTATTTTATTCCAAGTCAACGTTTTAAAATGCTAATAATGAATAAAGTTATATCAAACTGTGTGCTAGAGACTCCAATGCAAATTGAAAGCACATATGATGCATTTAATATTGACTATAGCTACCATGCAGTTGTAAATCATTGTAGTGGCCCAGGAATAAATGCAGTGATAGCAGGCTCTAATGTATCAGTAGACCAAAAAAGTTTAGCCTATCCAATGAGCATAAAACTTAAACAAATCGAAAACCCACCACGTAAGAAAAACAAAGAAAAATGGCTTGTAGAAATAAGTCACACTGAATACACAGTAGATGAGATAAACAACGGCCAATGGTTGACAAGATTAAAAAACGCACTGGAGTAGGTGATTATATCGACTGTGCCTGTCTAATTCACCATACATTATACGATTGGAGTTATGTAGACAAACTATACAACAGTTTGTGTCGCAACCTTACACCCATAGTACGAATGCATGTGTATACTGAAAGCAATAGATTTGTGCCAGCAAACTATATTCGTCATGACATCGAAGAATGGGAAGGCATAAGGGGACCAAAGAGCAGTTGGTGGTACAAAGTACAATTGTTTGACAGTAAGCATTGGCCTAAACGTGCTACAAAAATGCTCTACTTTGATCTTGATACAGTAATAGTGGGCAACATAGATTGGTTGTGGCAAATGGATGCAGGTAAGTTTTGGGCACCAAGAGATTTTAAATATCTAATGAAAAGTTCTCGTTTCTGTATTAACAGTAGTATAATGTGGTTTGATCCGAAACAGTATCACTATGTGTATAAAAACTTTGATCTTAAAAGTGTTGTTAACAATCCACGATGTCCTTGGCACGGTGATCAAGACTATATCTATAGTCAGGTAAAAGATGACATTGCTTTCTATGATACCAGCAGAATTTTAAGTTATAGATGGCAAGCACGTGAAGGTGGTTATGACTTCAGGTATAGAAAACCATTGAATCAAGGTGGGGAAACAGTGATTAATCCAGAGACCAGTGTGTTAATATTTCATGGAAACCCAAAACCACATAATTGCAACGATCCATTTATATTTCAGCATTGGAGATAAATATCTTTGTAATTACAGTTATCGATGGATAATACACATAAGGAATTAAAATGGCTAACAGAACAATTAAGATATGGGGCTATAAGCATGCAGACAATACTGCATTTGTAGTGTCTTGGAACGGAGCAGAAGTATTCAACGGCGCAATATCAGGTACTACTTGCTCTTATGCTGATGTATGGGGCGGAGAAACAACTAATCCAGAAGAACTATGCGAGTTTACATACAACAATGCAGATGATACTGCAGAATCTAACAATGCACTAAGCATAACAATAAGTGCCGGCGAAGCAAGTATTGGAAATACGTATGATATCGTCAACAATGACAATGCAATATATGAAGGCTATCCAAGTGATGGCAAACCTCCAGCAGTTGAAATTGATAGCAAATGGTATTGGATTCCTGGGGGACCAGGCGGTGTTTACCATGATGGATCAGAAGTCAATTCAGACATCAATAACGCAGTTATAAACAGGAATACATTTAAAATAAATGATAGTGCAATCGCCGTACCTACTGGCATGCCTGCAGACTTTTCATTTGATGGGTATCATCACCATTGTATAACAGGGCAGGTATTTACTGCTACTGTGCGTGTTTACAAAGCACTGGTTGCATGTATTGGTAATGCAAAATGGGGGCCTTAAACTTTAAGAGGCAATAAAAACTGCCTCTTATTTTACTGGATAAATAAAAGTAACAAAAAAGAATTCGCAAGTTGGGAGAAGGCGCCAACATGTTCGCTTAGTTACTAAGCGGTTTTAATCAGATCGTCCACTAGTTGGGCGATTTTTTTATGGCCAAAACAAATAAAAAGGTTGACTTATCCTCAAACTGTGTTATTATAACAGCATAATAAGGAAAAGGAAACAAGATGACATAGCCAGCAGTAAAGTGTAAGTAGTTGATTAAGGGAGAGCGGTGCTCGACAACTACAGAGGTTTACAAGTCAGGTAGGACTCAAGGAACCATAACACTCCAACTAAAAACTACCCGGTACAGACTGATCATCTGTACTGATTGTAGAAAGATCACAATGATACAACAGGAGCGAATATGTCAGAAGAAAATAAAATTAAAGATCCAGAATTTGTTAGCAAATTTGATAGAGCCGTAGCTCAGCCAATACTTGATGCCACGCCAAGAATAGCAACTGAAGCAGAAGACCAGGCTGCATATGATGAATTCTTTGCTAAAGGTGGTAAGGTAACTGTGTATGATGGTAATGATAGAACTGAAAACCTAGTTATCAATCCATGGCAACGTGGAAAAGGTCGCCCTAAGGCAACTCCAGAAGCAAAATCAGCAAAGGAGAAAAAATAATGTATTATGTCTTAGGTGAAAACGAAACTGGTGAATTTGAGATATGGGAAAGTCTTAGTGCCAAAGAAGCAATGGCAGTGAGAAACGAGTATATCAAACTGGGTATGCAAACAAGATCAGGAAAGATGCCTGATAATCAATTAATAGGTTGACATATACGTATAATGTGTTAAGCTGTTTATACAGTTAGAAAACAACATTGCATAGGAGAGCTAGAATGCAAACAAAGAAAAAAGATTCCAAAACTATTAATTTTGAAACTGATCAGC
>MDTG01318577.1_pt1 | contig 15541 bp, 20 predicted proteins | sample 811421 | NCBI WGS metagenome assembly MDTG01 (sample SAMN05326645, study PRJNA326480) | marine metagenome | isolation source: seawater | place: Pacific Ocean: South East | collected 2011
CAATGGAATCTACACAATATGGATCTATAAATAATAATTTTAATAATAATAAAATTGATGATTCAAAATTTAATAATTGCGAGAATGAATCAAATAATGAATCAAATAATGAATCAGACAATGAATCAGATAATGAATCAGATGAATCAGATCATATTTCTGTAACAAAAGATGAATATAAACATATCATACCAACTAGACCAATAAAAGGAGAAACTTTAGATACTAATAATAAATCATTAAAAAAATCAAAAATTTTATTTTCAGATGCTAAGCTTAAACCACCTATAATTAATGATAATTCAGATGATAATACTGATGATGATGAAGAAATAGATGATGAACCTGCTTCAGATGAAAATTAAATTAATAAATTTTATTAATTAATGTGAAATTTTAAAAAATAAGATATTATTAAGTATAATATGAATAATATAAATATTAAAAATTTTTACATAGGATGGCCCGATAGAGGTTCATATGTAGAATTATTAAAGAAAGTATATGTTCTTGTCTCTAATTATCTATTAAATTTTCCAAAGTATAAAAATTTTACTGTAATATTTGATATTGATGATACATTAGTTTATACAGATCCAGCAAAAACTCTATCTTATAATGTTCAAAAAAATTATAAAAATCATATGATATTTCCTTCAAATGTACCGATTGTAAAAATAGCAAAATTATGTCATAAATTAGGATTATTTATTATTATTATAACAGCACGTCCATATGAATCAGAACAATCATCTATAATGAATTTAAAATTATTAGGAATAAATTATAATTTATTAATTCATAATGAAGATTATCCTAATCCATTATTTAAAATTAAACTTAAAAAAGAATTATCAAAAAAATATAACATTATATTGTCAATAGGTGATGCTTGGCATGATATTAAAAATCTAAATAATTGTTTAAGTATAAAATTACCAGATCCATATAATATAGATGCATATTTTACCTTTAATAATAAAAATTATTATATCATTTAATTGTTTAAATTGAAAATAAAAAAAAAAATAATACTATAATTGATTATTATATTTTTAAATGTTTAAAAATACTATAGAATCAGCAATTGAATTACAAAAAAATAGATCAAACAGAGATCAATTAGTTAAAAATAAAATTTTAAATATGATAAAAGATAAAATAATTAATTATACAAAATATAATTTTACTAATTGTATATTTAATATTCCACATTTTATTATTGGATATTTACCTTATGATAATGAAAAAATGTGTAATTTTATAATTAAAATTTTAAAAAATGATGGACTACTTGTAGTTAAATTAAATTGTGAAAATATATATATATCGTGGCACATTGATGATTTACATAAAAATCAATTAAATCTAATAAGTTCAAAAAAAGAAAAAATTAAAAATGAAGAAAATAATAAAAATAATATTTTACAGTTTGCTAATAAAAATAAATTATAAATAAACTTAAAAAAATTTATCAATTATATTTATTAACTATAATGATTATTTTGTCATTTGATGTTGGTATTAAAAACTTAGCATATTGTATATATGATTCAAAATTAAAGGTAATACTTGATTGGAATATTTTGGATTGTTCTGTTAATAAGAATGAAAATAATATATTAAAATTAATTGAACAATTAGATTTTAATCCACAATTATTAGATATTGATTTAGTTTTAATTGAAAAACAACCATCATTTAATCCACAAATGAGAATAATAAGTAATTGTTTATATGTATATTTTACTATGAGAATAATATATGAACAGGATAGGAAAATTAGAATTTTATATTATTCTCCAAAAAAAAAATTAAATTTATGTTTACAAACGGAGTCCTATCAAAAAAATTTACTTATTCTTAAAAAGAGAGATAAAACATCCAAATCTCAAAGATATAGAAATAATAAAAAAGCTGCTGTTGAACAAACTATTTCTTTATTAGATAATTCAAATAAATTTAATAATTTATATCTTAATTATTTTAATTTTTCAAAAAAAAAAGATGATTTAGCAGATTCATTTTTACAAATTATATCATTTTTAAATAATTAAATTATTTTGAAAGAATTTCTATTTCTTCTTTTGTCATTTTTTTATTATTAGTAATTAATTCATTTAAGGTAGGTTGCCTATTAAATTTTAATAAAAAATCATCTTTGAATTTTTTAATTTGATCTTTTTTCTCATCATTTTCCTTTTTTTTATTTAAAATATTATTAATATTTTCTTGTTCTTCATCTAATATTTGCTGATCTATATTTATTGTATAAACTTTATCTTTTATAGAAGGTAGTTCATCAAATATTTCTGGTTTATTTAATTCATCAAATAATTTTTGTTTTCGTGCAATTTCAATTTTACTTTTTCCAGAAGTTAAGCTTTTTTTAAATAATTCTAATATACTAGAATCAATATTTGGACTTGTTTCCATTAATCTATCAAATTCATCTTTACATGTTTTAATAAAGAATGTAACATGTATTCTTTCATTAGGTGCTTTAAATAATTCACTTTTAATATTTCTATAAAATTTATCCCATGATAATGCTGATATACGATGGCCTTCAGCCAATTCATTTAATTTTAAAAACTGAGAAATAGTAGTTATAATTCCTGCAAGAATATTTATACTTCCTATTATAATTGTATATATACCCTGATATGATTCTGGAATTCTTTCTAATGCAAAATTACCAGTACCTGTTAATGTAGACATAATAATAACTGGAATAGTATACCAATTTCTTTTATTAGAATATTTAGTTTGCGATCTAAAATGTAACCACTTATAACAATTAGCTTTATCTGCCCAATCAATTAAAATTGATTCATGATGCGGTTGCCATGGTATATTTGGAATAGATCCGGTATCTGAACAATTATCGTCATTCATTCTTTATAATTTATTAATAAAAAAATATATTTTTAATTAATATATTATATTATGTCTATTAATTCATTCAATAATTTAAATTTAATTACATTAGAGATTGATAATTTATTTTTTGGTATTGAAAAAAAAATAGATTATATTAAAAATATTTTTCAACAATATATTGAAAAACCTAATCAAGATGACAATTACAAAGTAAGTCTAGATATATTAAATTATCAATCTCAACTTATATATTTTGAATTTGAAACTAATAAACATTTATATAATAAATTTATAAATCAAATGTATGGACATTATTTAAAATTATATACTAATATTTGTTCTTTTATTCAAAGTGAAAATATAAAAATACAAATTAATTTAAATAATAATTTTGAAGAATTTAATGATTTAGATGATAATAACTTAAAATTTAAAATAAATGATTGTGAAAAAATTTTTAATAAAATTAATGAAATTATAACTATTCTTAAAAATTTTATAAAATTACAAAATGAAGAAATTGAAAAAGATAGAATAACCAAGGAATCAGGTTTATATCTAAATAATTTTATTAATCAAAAAGCATATGATAATAAAGTTCTTAATGAAAAAACTAATTTTTATATAAATAATTTATTTGATTTTTATAATTTTCATCAAAATTTTTTTAAACGCATGCAATATAAACTTAAACTTGAAAAAAATTATATTGATAATAAAATTAATCCAGAATTAAATCAAAATCAACATTTTATTAAATTTATAAAAAATTATGAAAAGATAAATAAATTAAAAACTTTAACATTTACTAAAAATAATTATAATAAATCTATTATTTATTTATTAATGTTATTAGGTTCATCATTCTCTTTATTTTTATTTCAAGAAGATATATACAAAATTATCTGCGTTTAAAATTTAATTAATTTGAAAAAAAAAATATTTTCAAATTTTATAAAATGACAAACAGTGAAGAACTAAATGTTGATGCTCAAGAAGCTCTAGCCTCTGCAAAATTAGCTGATTTAAAAAAACAAGTCAATGCTGGATCTTGGAATGGAAATATGGAATCATTAATTAAATCTTGGGGTGAAAAAGCAGCTGGTTTAAGATTTATGCATCAACACTCTGCAGGTATATGGAAAAAATTTAGTGATAATTTATCTTTATGGAGTATTGGAATTACTACATTAACAGCAGCAGTATCATTAGCAGCTGCAAGTGTTGATGATGAAGAATCAAAAAATATTATTTTATATATAGTTGGTGGTATAGGTGTAGTATCAACCGGATTACAAAGTATTAAAAAATTTTATACTGCAGAAGAAAAAGCAGCAGATCATAATTCAGTAGCAAGACAATTTGGAACCTTTTACAGATACATTACATTACAAATGACATTAACTCCTTTTGATAGATTAGATTCAGGAACATTATCTGAATATTGTCTAAAAGAATATGAAAGACTTCAATCTGAAGCACCAAATATTGGAGGAACAAGTGTTAAATTATTCAAAGAAAAATTTAAAAATAGTTCACAAGCAATTCCAGATATTTGTGAGGATGAATTTAATATCAGAGTTTATAAACAAAAACCCGAAGATGATGTACCTTCTTTATTAGCTATTAATACAAATAATATAGAAATAGAAGTTAATAATTCTCCCTGAATAAATAATTTAAAAATAGGATTATTAAAAAATGAATATAATGGATCTGGATTTTAATTTATATAAATTTAATTCTCATTTTATTGTTTACTATTCAATAAGATGAAAATTATTTATTAAATAGACCAAAGTAAATTACCCTTTACATCATAAATATTTTTTAAAAGATTTATATTATTTGATTTATATTCCATATAATCATTAAAAGAATAATAAAATTCTTTTTCACCTAATGTATTGATAACTTTAAAATATTTTGATTCATCTTTTGTTTGTTTTAAATCACTTGTTAATTTTGGTTTCCAATCATCTATTAAATTATTATAATACCATACAATAATATAAGCCATTTATTTTATTTTTATTTAAGTTATTATTTTAAGTAATTTACTTTTTTTTATGATGTCTTTTAACTTTATGATGTTTTTTAGGAGATTTATGTGTCTTTTTCTCTTTTTTTACACGATTTAAATCCACATATACTTTATTATTTCCTTTCATATAAAAATGACCACCTTTTTGACCTTTAAATAAATGTCTTTCTTTTCCTCTAACTGTAATCATTCCAACGGAAGTTTCAGTATGCTTGGGTCTACGTGATGATGTATGTCTTTGTCCATAAGTCATTCCATATGGCATTCCAAAATTCATATAATATGGCATTCTTCCAAAATCCATAGCATAGTAATCCATCATTTGATTTGGATTTTGATTAAACATTTCAGGGGCTGGTTGAGCGGGCGTTAGCAGGTGCGAGTTGCCGTGCTGATCCTCACTTGGATGCTGGGTATGGTGATCAAGATGATCATGATGATCAGTAGGACCAGGATGAACCATTTCATGATAAGGAGGATGTATAGGTTCATCATCAGGGTGTGACTCTAGTTCAGATTCATCTCCTGAATCTTGGTCAGATTCTGGTTCACTTTCAAATAAATCTCCAGGAACATCTTTTTGTTTTGTCATAATTCTAAATGGTGATAAATCAACTCCATGTTCTCTTAATCTTTTTAAAAGAGTAGATTTTGAGACTTTTTTTGGTTTTTTATTAGATTTAATTTTAGAATGGGAATGAATATCTACTCCATGTTCCTTAGCTAATTCTTGTAATTTTTTTAAACTTAGGCTTCTTTTTGTTCTTTTTGGTGTAACTTTTCTCTTAGGTACAGCTTTTCTTTTAGGGGAAGTTAAATATTTTTTCTTCATTGTTCCAGTAGTTTTACTTTTATACTGAACAAATAATTTTCCAGTTTTTGGATCTTTACGAACAGTTAACATACGGCCATGTGGACCTTTTACTTTTGTTCCAACTCTTGGTGCTCCAAAATAAAGTTCTTCCATTATATTTATTTATAATATTATATAAATAAAAAAAAAATAAATTTAATTTTAAAAGAAAAAAGTAATGAATTAATTTTATTTTTTTTTTTAATTAAACAACAATTAATACGATTGATATATTTTTTATGTTCCTTTTACAGCTGTATTATAATAATCTTGAGTTCCTTGTGTAGATGTAATAGTTCCTCTTGATTTTGAGGAGGCAGGATATAATATATTATAATTAAGATCAGTCCCTGGCCATTTGATATTTAATTGCTCTGCATAATCATTAGCTATAGAGCCATAGGGAGCTAAACTATTTGAAACCCCCTTTAGTGAAAATACTGACCAAAACCATGTCTTCCTGTTTGTCCATATGGTGCCATACTTGGTTTCATTCCACCTACAGAATAATACATATTTGGAACTCTATTAAACATAAGGGCTGTAGCAGGTAAAGAGGCATAATGTAGATTTCTAGCTCTTTGTGTATTTCCCATCGTAATATCAGACCATGATTTTAAAGCAGGAACTCCTGGTTTGGAAAATTCAGGAGTATTATTCTTAGGTAATAAATTATTTAATGGAGTTGCGTGAGCATCTCCAAATTTATGTTTAGTCTGTGTTCTCCGTTTTTTATGCGCAGCTTCTAAAATTTTCTTAGAATGTCTGCTAGCTAGTAGTCTTTTAATTAAAGTACTTTTTTTAACCATTTTTTTTGTTCCTTTTTTGCAACATGAAACTTTGTATTTTTTTGCTAGTTTTTTTAAAGTTTCAAGTGATAATTGATTTAATTTGGATTTTGTTAATTTTTTCTTTGGTGATTTAGATACTTTAGTTTTTCTCTTTGTAGTTTTTGTTTTCTTTTTTCCTAATACTTCATCCCATGCTTGTTGTAATGGAATATCTTTTCTATATTTTAATCTCATAACTTTTTTTTGTAATGACATTTCGCCAAATGAGGAATCCATCTATTATTTATATTAATAATAAATAAAAAAAAAAAATTAAAAATTAAATTATATTTTTTTATGTTTTAAAAATTCATAAGTGCAAAAAATAGATGTATGATAAGGTAATGAACGCAGTAAATAAATACTTAAACCTTTATAATAATTTAAATAATTCTTATTTAATAATTTTATAATTTCATAATTAGATAATTTAAAATTTTCTCTTTTAATTGTTCTAATTGTATCAAATGGATAAGTTATTAACGCAGATGAAGTTTTTGATATTACTGTAATTAAAAATATATTAAATATATTTTTTTTTTTATTTTTTTCAAGACTGTTTTTCAATTTTTCATAAATTGGAATTTGAAATAATAAATTTGTATTTACTAAATAAGTTGATAATAATGCATTATAAAATGGTATAAATCCATTTTTTTTATAAAATTTAATTACATCAAACTTTTCATATAATTGATTTTTTTGTTTTATAAAAAAAAGGGGACAAGTTATTGTTGATGCAAAATTTCCAGCTAAATAACCACCTATATAATTAAATTTATATTCATTCTTTAATAAATTATAAGAAGGAAAATAGATTGACCAAAAACAAGGAATTGATAATAAACTAAATTTTATACCTCGATAAAAAAATCTAAAATTATATTGTTGTATTGGTGTATTTGTTTGATAATGCGTTCTAATTACATCTAAAGGATTACATAATAAAGTTGAAATAGTTCCTGCTAACATTCCATATTTAAAATCATTCATGTACTTAAAAGATTAGAATATATAAAATATAAGAAATATCTTTAAATGCCATTTGACTTTTGTAAATGTATAATGACTTTATGTGAATCAAAACAAAATATGAATATTAATGAAAATAATGATGTTAAAAATGATATTTTATCAAAATTACAAATATTGGAAACACATCCAATTATTGAAAGAATAAATCATGCAAAAGGAATTAATGCAGCAAGAGATATTGCTCAAAAAAGTTTATCTAATAAAAGAAAAGTAGGATGTGTTATAATTGATAATGAAAAAATAGTGTCTAGTGGATATAATCAAGTTCCAAATTGTATTAAAAATAAAAATTGTGAAGAAAATAATAAAACTTATTGGTATGTTTTACATGCTGAAGCTGATGCGATTCTAAAATTAATAAACGAAAATGTAACACTAAATAATCCTATTATGTATATAACTCTTAGTCCTTGTAAGGAATGTGCAAAATTAATTTTACAATCTGGTATTAAAACTGTAATTTATGATGAAGAGTATAAACATAATGAAAGTTTAGAATTATTAAGATGTGCTGGTGTTTATACTGAAAAATATAAATCTATTTCTTCTATTTGAATTAATATTAATTTTAAATTTATTTATATATTAAGTTATTTGGATTTATATAAGAATCTTTACAAACTTTGATTGTATTACCTAATTCTTCAGAAGTATATTTAATTGCTGCAGTTTGCAATTTTTTTAAATTATTAAAGTTTTTTTTATTTTCATTTATAAATTTTTTAAATAATTGATTTGCTTGATAAGTTCGAATATCTTTTGTTGATAAATTTTTATCAACATATATCTTTAAAAAATCATTTAGATCATTTGAATTAATAAGTTGGATTTTACTATTATCTAAATATTGAAATAAAAATTTACCAGGTAGATTTAATAAATTTCTTATAAATTCTATATGTTTATTGTCTAATATTTTTGTATGAATTACTCCTCTTTTTCCTTTAAAACATAATGAATTGTCTTTAAAATTTTTTTTCTGCATTGTACATAATCCAGTTGTATCATTTTCTTTTAAATAAATCTCATTACCAACTCTAATATTTAAATCAATCATTAATTGTAACATATTAGAAATTACATATAATTTAGATTGTAAAATATCTTTTTTATATTTACATAATATAGCATTTAATTTTTTAATATTAAAATTATCAGTATTTTTAAATTTTATTTCATTTGTTAATGATTTCCAACATGGATGATATATATATTGTTTTCTATTTTTATCATCATAACCAAATGCTTGAATTTTAGAATGAAAATTATCAGATATATAAACATTTTTCCAATTTGGTGGAATTTTTAATTTTTCTATTTTATGATTTAATTCTAAATTTTTTTCATCTTTTAATTTATTTATATTAATAAAATTATTACATTCATTAGGAATGTTCATAGTTAATATAAATAAATTTTTTATTTATGATATTTTATTTGCGAATTAATTTTTTTTTTAAAATGAAAATTTATTACCTACATTTAAAATTTTTGGATTAGTATTACATCTTCCCATATATGCATAGTTAGAATATCCATTTATATTTCCTATATTACCAAATGCGTTTTTTATATCATCATTTGAACAACATAATATAACTATAAATATAATTAAAACTGCTAATAATAACATTTTTATATTATTATTTTTAGAATTTTCTTCTTTTGATGAAGATGTCATATTATTTATTTATAAATATATTATTTTTTTTTTATATATTTTAATTGATTAAATTTAAATTATTCCACTGTTCATCAATTGATCTTTCAATATTTGATTGATTACTAATTCTTTCTATTAAAGAATTTCTTCTATTATTTCTTCTATTATTTCTTCTATTATTATTTTGATTATTATTGATTGATTCATTTAAATTATTTATTTCATTATTAATATTAAATGATTCATTTGTATTATTTCTTCTTTTATTTCTTCTTTTTTTCTTTTGATTAACTTCTACAGGAGGATCAAAATCTATGTCATTTTCATCATCATCAGATGGTATTTCTAATTGCAATCTACAATAAGGACACTCTAATTTTTTTAAATTATAATAACAAAAATGACATAATTTATGTGTACATGGCAAAAATTCAAAACAATCTAATGGAAATGAATCCATACAAATCTCACATTCAAACATTACTTATTAATTAAAATAATTAAAAAAATATTAAATTATTTTTTTTACAAAATTTATCATACACTAAAATTTTTATAGAGAGAAATATAAGAATTAATAATGCAGATTAATAAGATTGCTCTTGCTGAAAAGCGTTTCCGTTCTGAGATGGATGATTCACAACTCAAGGAACTAATTAAGTCTAGAAAAAGTAAGCGAAAGATTTATTCAAATGAGAAAATGAAGTTGAAGCAGTCAAATCTAAAACATTCAGAGTTTCATAAGAAAGATTCTCTTAATTTTTAGAGTTCAATAAGTTTAACCATTGGTTGATGATTTTGTGAGAGGGGTAATTGGTAAATTAATTTTTTGTTAATAGAAAAAATTTTAATAGATCCAGATAATGATATTTCTTCTATACAATATTTTTCTAATAAGTTAAAAAATTGTTTTATTTCATCAAAACTTTCACTTAATCCTAAATCTTGTAAAGATTTTTTAATTTTTTCACATTCTTTAATTTTATCTACGTTAGTCCATTCATTTTTATTTTTTTTTTTCTTTTTTGATTTTTTTTAAATTAACCATTTTAAATTGATTTAAAATCAATATTTATTTTTAAATAATTAAATGAAAATTGAACCAGAAATTAAATTAACATTTGATGATGTTATGATTAAACCTAAAAGAAGCACTTTAAAATCTAGAGCAGATGTTGATTTAAATCGTACATTTAAGTTTAAACATAGTTCTTTAACTTGGACAGGTATTCCAATTATAGCAGCTAATATGGATACAGTTGGAACTATAGAAATGGCAAATGAATTAAATAAATATAATATGTTAACTGCTTTACATAAATTTTTACCAAATTATAATGATTTAGATTTTGAAAATAATTGTTTAACAAATTGTATTTTAACAGTCGGAGAAGGTGATAAAATTAGCAGTTCAAAAGCTAAAAGTTTTAATTTTATTTTAGTTGATGTAGCAAATGGATATAGAGAATGTTTTATAGACTATATTAAACAATTAAGAGAACAATTTCCAAATAAAATTATAATTGCTGGAAATGTTGCAACTAGAGAAATGACTGAAGCTTTAATTTTAGCTGGTGCAGATATTATTAAAATTGGTATTGGACCAGGTGCTGTATGTACAACTAGAAAAGTTACAGGTGTTGGGTATCCTCAACTTTCAGCAATTTCTGAATGTGCAGATGCAGCTCATGGTTTAAATGGTCATATAATTGCAGATGGTGGGTGTAAATCACCAGGTGATTTAGCAAAGGCTTTTGGAGCAGGTGCAGATTTTATCATGCTAGGTGGAATGTTAGCTGGTCATGAAGAATGTGCGGGAGAAATAATTGAAGAAAATAATCAAAAATATAAAGTATTCTACGGAATGTCTAGTTTCACTGCTCAAAATAAACATTACACTAATATTGCACAATATAGAGCTTCAGAGGGAAAAGTAGTAAAATTAAAATATAGAGGACCTGTTGAAAATACAATTAAAGAAATTTTAGGAGGAGTAAGAAGTGCACATTCATATATAGGAGCTACTAATTTAAAAACTTTTTCTAAATGTTGTACTTTTGTAAGATGTACACAAACTACAAATGAAATATTTAGCTAAATTTTAAATAATTATCATATTCTATTGGTTCTATTCTTGCTCTTCCACCTTCTGGTGTAAAAGTTAATTCACTAAAATATATTTTATTATTCGAAAGATATAGATCTACTCTTATAAATTCATTTTGAACAAAAGAGGTTGCTATAAATTCCGAAATATTAATCATTTTATTCCATTGTTCTGGTTTTGAAAAATTTAATTTAGTAATTTTTTTACAAAATCTTTGAATTGGTATCTCATTAAAATTTTTATCTACACAATATAAGTCAAATAAATGACCTCGTCTATTTTTCATTATTGTTACTATTTTAACTTTTCCATTTAAAATATAAAATTTCCAATCATTATTATTTTCTATAATTTCTTCAATAATAATATTTGGTTCAATATAATCATAATGATGTTCTTTTATTGGAATAATATTGTGTAAAAAATTAAATAATCCATCATTATATGATTTTTTTAATATTGGTTGTATTTTTTGTTTACAGTAATTTATTGTTTCTAAATTATTTTTATTTTTGTGTGAAATTCCTGACCAATGTGTAGGTTTTATAATATAATTTTTAGGTAAAATAGAAAAATTAATATCATTACAATTTTTTAACAATTGATATGTTTTAGGTATATATAAATCTTTAATTTTTAAATTTTTAATAATTTTTTTAACTTTATATTTATCTGCTAATATTGCATATTTTTTAACATTTTTATTTATATTTTTAATATTATTTTCATATATTAAATTATTTAAACTATTAGTTGGAGGTACAATATAATGTTCATGTATTTTTATTAATTTAAAAAACAAATAATATAATGATAATATTAATATTATTAATAATATTACTATCATTTTATAATATTTATATATTTTAAATATTTATTTTACTTTTTATTTACTTTAATTGTTTAATTTTATTTTTTATATTTTTATATATTGATTCATATTTTAATTACAAAAAATAATTAAATTAAAGATTTATTATATATATTAAATAAATACAATTTATTTATCTAATGGATAAAATATTAGCTGATTTAGAAGATTTTGAATTACCTCAAAAAGTTGAAGAAGTACTAGATGAATCAAAAAAAGTATATATTCCAATAATTCTTCAAGATTTATATGTATTTTGTATTAAAAATCAAAATGATCCTAATCTTAATTTAAATAAATTTCGTTCTTTATTCTTAAAAAAATATCACGCAAAATGCCGTATGTCTAAAATTTCAATAAAAAAAACAGATTTAGTTTTAGAATATAATAAACAACTTGAAAATAATCAAATTGAAAAATGTAATTTATTTGAAAAAATGATCTGTAAAAAACCATCTAGAAGTATTTCTGGTATTAATTCAATTACTTTAGTTATGAGCCCATATCCAAATGGACAATCATTTTCTTGCAAACATAACTGTTATTATTGTCCTAATGAACCAGCACATAAAGGTAATAATTATCAAGCACAGCCAAGAAGTTATTTATATCACGAACCTGCAGTTAGAAGAGCAAATAGACATAGTTTTAAGGCTTATGAACAAATGATTGATAGATTAGATACTTTAAAGATGAATGGACATCCATGTGATAAAATTGAAACAATTTTAGAAGGAGGAACCTATAATGAATTTCCAATTGAATATTTAGAAGATTTTAATCGAGATTTCTACTATGCTGCGAATACATATTATGATATTGTAAAAAGAGACAAATTATCTCTTGAAGAAGAAGTACATTTAAATAGATATTCAAAAGTTCATATTATAGGAAATTGTATTGAAACAAGACCAGATACTGTAGATGAAAGCTGGATAATTCATTATCGAAAATGTGGAGTAACAAGAATTCAATTAGGAGTTCAATCTACTCATAATCATATTCTTAAAAAAATTAATAGAGGTCATACAATAGAATGTGCTGTTGAATGTATAAATAAATTAAAAGAACTTGGATTTAAAATTGATATTCATATTATGCCGGATTTACCATTTTCTACTCCAGAACTAGATAAAGAAATGTTTGATTATACATATAAAATTTTACAACCTGATCAGATTAAAGTTTATCCATGTGCTGTTGTACCTTGGACAGTTATTGAAAAATGGTTTAATCAAGGAAAATGGAAACCTTATGAACCCGAAGTTTTAAAAGAAGTAATGGATTATGGAATGGTAACATGTCCAGAATGGATTAGACTACCTCGAGTTATTAGAGATATTCCTGGAGTTTATATTCAAGCAGGTAATAAAACAACAAATTTAAGACAGATATTAGTTGAATCAAAGGACATTCGATCAAGAGAAATTGAGAGACATGAAAAATATTATAATTTACCAGCAAAAATTTTTGTAGAACAATATAATAAAAAAAATGGAATTAAGGATTATTTTATAAGCTATGAATCGTATGATAAAGAGGCATTATTTGGATTTATTAGATTAAGATTAAGTAAAAATAAAAAAAATAATAGATATGATGTATATCATTCTCTAATTAATAAAGGTTTAATTAGAGAATTACATGTATATGGATTTAATACAAAAGTTGGAGAAGAAGCAAAAGCTTCACAACATAAAGGAATTGGAAGAAAATTATTAAAGAGGGCAGAGAGAATAACTTATTTAAATAATTTTAAAGGAATAGTTGTAATTTCAGGAGCAGGAGTTAAAGAATATTATAAAAAAAGGGGATATTATGAATTAGAAACTTATATGCATAAAGATTTTAATTTAGCATATGATATAATTAAAATAATAAATGTAATAATAGTTATTTTACTAATAATTAAATTTATTTAAAATAATAAATTATCTTTTAATAAATCATGTTATTATTTTTTATAATAAATTTACCATTAATTAAAAATTTATCTTCAAAAAGATCTAATTTAATTAATTTAAATATTAATTATGAATTTTTTAATATAAATGATCTTCATAAATCTAAATTACAACAAATTTCATCATTTGAAAATACAATTATAGTTAATAAATGGATTAATGATTTTAATTTTATAGCTGAAAATAATGATAATTTTTTAATAAATCAAAATTATATTTTAAGATCATTAATGGACTATAAAGTTAATATTGCAATTTATAAAAATGATCCTAATATAACTTACTATAAATATTTATTTAATAATCATGAGTTATATTCAATTCTTATCAGAGAAGAAAATAAAACACTTTTTATAAAAAGAATTGCAATAAATATAAATAATGTAGAAAATGAAAATGTAAATTATAATAGTAAAATTCTATTATATAGATTATTAGAACTTAAAAGTCAGAAAAATTTAAATTTAAACTTTAATGAATTACATGAATATGATCCAAGGTACAAATTATCATGGAATATATAATTAACATGGCTCACCACAACACCAATCTTCTACAATGTCCATACCTAGTCTTATTTCACCTGCCAAAATTGGAATATTATTATTAGTACATGTAATACTAAAAGGATCACAATTTGAAAGACAACTAATTATTTCTTTATTACAATTATATTGTAGAGTTTTATTATTTCCACAACAATGATCATGATTTTTACAGCATGAATCAGCACATGAAAAGCCAAATAATTTATTAAATTCAGGATTTACAGATGTATTACATTTATTTTCATTTAACCACATATTATTACACCAACCAGGACCACAATAAGATCCACATACTCTAAATTTATATTGTTCTGTTATTGAATAGATATTTAGGAAAATTAACTTTAATAAAATATATTTATATTTATTAATAAACATATCTATTTAATATTATTATAATTTATAATTATTTTTAACAAAATTAAATCAACTTAAGTTTTTTATAATAGTAATAAATTAAAAATGTATCCAGAATTATTAGTTAAATATTCTAGTATATTAGAAAAATATTCTCAAATTGAAGAATTAAAATGTAATTTTTCAAATTTAGAATTTAATGATAATACTTATTGTATTTCATTAAGTGGAGGTGTTGATTCTATGGTATTATTAGATATTTTACATAAATTAAATAAAAAAATTATAGCAATACATATAAATTATAATAATAGAGAAGAATCAAAATTAGAAGAAAATTTTTTAAGAGAATATTGTCAAATTAAAAATATAATATTTAAATGTTA
>MDTG01393079.1_pt1 | contig 15539 bp, 13 predicted proteins | sample 811421 | NCBI WGS metagenome assembly MDTG01 (sample SAMN05326645, study PRJNA326480) | marine metagenome | isolation source: seawater | place: Pacific Ocean: South East | collected 2011
GACAGTAAAGGACGCTTGGCTATACCCGCCAAGTATCGTCATGCGCTGTCGATCGACTGTGACGGTAAGATGGTCTGCACCATCGATATCAAGCAGCCGTGCCTGTTGTTATACCCATTACCAGAATGGCAAGTCATCGAGAAAAAATTGACACAGTTATCCAGCATGAACCCCACCGAGCGACGCTTGCAGCGCCTTTTACTGGGCCACGCTGACGATTGCGACATGGATAAAAATGGTCGCTTACTGATTTCCTCGCCGCTGCGTTTGCATGCAGGGCTAGAGAAAAAACTGATGTTAGTTGGGCAACTGAATAAATTTGAAATTTGGTCAGAAGAGGCTTGGCAGCAGCAGATTGCAGAGGATCTCAAGGTCGAACAAGAAGGTGACTTTGAGTTAAATGAACGACTAGAAGACTTTTCACTTTAATGACTGAGCAAAACGCACCGCATATTTCAGTGCTCCTCGAGGAGTCCATTCACGCACTTGTGACGGACCCCGATGGGATCTATATAGACGCCACCTTCGGTCGTGGCGGTCATACGCGTGCGTTACTGAACAAATTATCCCCCAAAGGGCGTGTCATTGCCCTTGACCAAGACCCACAGGCAATAGCGTCAGCCCAAGCGCTGGCAGATGATGAGCGCTTTAGTATTATTCACACCCCATTTAGCGATCTTGCGCGCATCATAGAGCAGCAACAGCTTGCTCACCAAGTCACAGGTATTTTATTTGATCTTGGCGTCTCATCCCCACAACTTGATGATGCTGAGCGTGGTTTTAGTTTCATGCGTGACGGACCTTTAGATATGCGTATGGATAGCAGTCGTGGTGAAACGGCTGCAGACTGGCTTAGTTACGCCGAAGAAGATGATATTACTTATGTGTTGAAAACCTACGGTGAAGAACGGTTTGCGCGAAAAATTGCGCGAGCCATTGTTCATGATCGTGAACAAAAGCCGTTTACTCGAACCCGTCAACTAGCTGAGTTGATCGGCCGGTTAGTGCCATCGAAAGAAAAGCATAAGCATCCTGCGACCCGTAGCTTCCAGGCGATTCGCATACATGTGAATCGTGAGTTAGAACAAATCGAAGATGCGCTAGAAGCGTCGTTGACTGCGTTAAAAGAAGATGGGCGCCTAGTTGTCATCAGTTTTCATAGTTTGGAAGATCGCATCGTGAAACGCTTTATGCGAACTCACAGCCAACCCAAACAGGTACCCCCTGGGCTGCCGATCACTGAAGCTGAACTGAATAAAGATCGTCGTTTAGCACTGGAAAGCAAGGCGATTAAACCCAGTGCAGCAGAGCTTGAGTTGAACCCACGCGCACGCAGTTCGGTGTTACGTATCGCACGGAGGTTAGCACATGGTTAAGACACGCTATCCTTCGTTGCCGGTCATGCTGCTGCAAGACTTAACGCGCTTCAAATGGGTGATTGCACTCGCGATCGCTGTGATTGGATCAGCATTAACTGTGATCTACACCGCCCATCAAAATCGCTTACTGACCAGTGAGCGGGATGAGTTATTGTCGACACAAGATAGAATCGATCGTGAGTGGCGTCACTTGGTGCTCGAACAAACTGCACTGACTGAACATAGTCGCGTCGAACGGATTGCTCAAGAACAACTCGGCATGATCGATGTCGATGCCAAACATGAGGTGCTAGTGCCATGGCAATAAAGCGCGCACCCAAGAAAAACCAACGTAATACTAAGAAGCTTAGTCCGGCGGGTACGCGCTGGCGCTTTGTCACCGCGTTGGGCGTGCTGTTTTTTGTGTTTAGCATCTTGGTAGCGCGAGCCGCCTATATTCAAGTGATCAATCCAGAGCAGTACTCCTTGCAAGGTGACCTGCGTAGTCTGCGTTCCGATAGTTTAGGCGTGCAACGGGGCATGATCGTCGACCGCAATGGCCGAGAGCTCGCGGTGAGTGTTCCGGTAGAAACGGTTTGGGCCGATCCGAAGCGTATTGCAGAAAGCGGCGCGCTTGCTGATCAGCGCCGTTGGCAAGCGCTAGCGGAAACGTTTCGAATGAATCGAGATGAACTATTAGCTAAAGTCGACGACCCCGACCGTCGCTTTGTTTATTTACAGCGTAAAGTATCACCCAGTGAAGCGGACTACGTGCGTCAGCTTGGTATTCCGGGCGTTTACTTAAAAACAGAATCGCGTCGGTATTATCCAACCGGAGAAATTAGTGCACATGTTGTGGGTATTACCAATATCGATGGTCAAGGTCAGGAAGGGCTTGAACTATTATATGATGATCACTTAACCGGTACCCCCGGTAAGCGAGTTTACCGCAAGGACGCGCAAGGGCGGGTTATTGAGGAAATTAGCCAAACAGATGCGCAGCCACCTAAACAATTAACACTTAGCATTGACCAGCGGATCCAAGCGACTGCCTATACCGAGCTGAAAAAAGCCGTGCGCTACAATCAGGCAACTTCGGGTTCGGCTGTTGTGGTCAATGTAAAAACAGGTGAACTGTTGGCTATGGTCAATAGCCCGTCCTACAACCCTAATAATCGTGCGGACTTACAAAGCTTTAAGATGCGTAACCGTACGATTACCGATGCCTACGAGCCCGGCTCTACTGTCAAGCCTTTAGTCGTATTAAGCGCGTTAGAGCATGGCACCCATAAAGTGGGCGATATCATTGATACCAATCCAGGTTGGTTGCGTATCGGCGGTCGCCGCGTGAGTGATCACCGTAACTTGGGCAAATTGTCGCTGACCGAGGTACTGGAGCACTCGTCTAACGTGGGTGTTACCACTATGGCGCTTGAGCTGGGTGTTGATAAACTGCTCGAAACATACTTCGACGCTGGGTTTGGCTCCGATACCGGGGTGTCGCTTTTAGGTGAGAGCTACGGACTATTGACCACGCGTCGTCGGTGGTCAGATTTTGAGTTGGCAACATTGTCTTATGGTTACGGCCTGTCTGCGACCACGCTCCAACTCGCAAAAGCGTATACGATGATAGCTAACGGTGGACGCGACATGCCCCTAACGGTATTTCGTCGCGAATCTAAACCTGAATCTGAACAAGTATTTAACCCCGACAATACCCGTGCTGTTCTGCACATGATGGAACGCGTCGTTTCTGACGGTACCGCCACTGCAGCGCAAGTGCCAGGTTATCGTATTGCTGGTAAAACGGGCACTAGCCGCAAGGCGCGTGCGACCGGTGGTTATGGTGACGAGTATGTCGCTCTGTTTGCCGGGATTGCACCGGCATCCAATCCTGAAATTGTGGTCGTTGTCACCATCAATGAACCAGGAACCGACGACTATTACGGCGGCACAGCAGCGGCGCCGGTGTTCTCGAGCATTGTGTCGCAAACCATGCGGCTACTTAATGTTCCACCAGACGATATGACGTCGCAACCGATGAAAGCAGCGGGCTTTGTAGGAGGTGCAGATGCAACTCCGTGAGTTACTGCCTCCATTGCCAATGCCTGTGCCTAATGTTGAGGTCAGTGGTATTAAATTGGACAGCCGACAAGTCGCCAACGGCGACTTATTTGTCGCTGTGCCGGGGTATGTCACCGATGGTCGCGATTACATGGATAAGGCGATTACCGCAGGCGCTCGTGCAATCTTGGCTGAGGGACCTAGTTTACGAAGCGAGACTAAAAACGGTGTGGTATGCCTGTATATGCCGGGTGTTAAAGAGCAACTATCGGAAATTGCCGGACGCTTCTTTCATCACCCTTCGAAGCAGGCAACGGTGGTTGGTGTCACTGGCACTAATGGCAAAACGTCGGTAACACATCTGGCGGCTCAGTTAGCAGAAAAGCTGGGTTACAGAGCCGCGGTGATTGGTACGACGGGCAGTGGTTTGATCGGCCAACTATTGCCCGAGAAGCATACGACACCAGATGCGGTCACCGTACAACAGCGTTTGTCGACGTTAGTCGCCGAGGGCGCTGATTTTATCGCCATGGAAGTCTCATCGCATGCATTGGTCCAGCGTCGTGTCGAGGCTTTGCATTTTGAAGCGGCAGTAGCAACTAATATCAGTCGTGATCATTTGGATTACCACGGCAGCATGACCCATTACGTGGATGCCAAACGTCGTCTGTTTGAAGACTTTGAACTGAACCATCGCATTATCAATATCGATGACAGTTATTTAGCAGGTTGGATCGATGGTACAGCAGACGTGCTGTCAATCTCACTGCTAGGCAACGAGCGAGCGCACATCCGAGTCAGTGAGTTAGCCTTTGCAGAGCATGGCACGACTTTTACGCTCAGTTACCACGGACGCTCCGCTCAATTTGCCACACCGCTGTTGGGTCGCTTCAATGTCTATAACGTGGTCAGTGCGGTCGCAATTATGTTGGCTCAACAACACTCATTAGCGACGGTCGCCGAACATTGTCGGACATTAACGCCGGTGCCTGGACGCATGGAAGCGTTTCAAGCGGGCGACTCACCTTTAGTCGTCGTTGATTACGCGCATACACCTGATGCGTTGCAACAGGTTTTGCAAGCTTTGCGTTTACATTGCAAGGGTAAGCTGTGGTGTGTATTTGGTTGTGGGGGCGATCGCGATCGTGGTAAGCGACCGCAAATGGGCCAAGTAGCGGCAGAGTATGCGGATCGTGTGGTAGTGACCGACGACAATCCACGCACTGAGGCGCCGCAGCAAATTATTGCTGACATCATGGCAGGTATTGCTGATAAACGTAAGGTTCATAGTATGGAAGGTCGTCGCCAAGCGGTACTCGATACTATCGAGCGGGCCGCTAAAGATGACGTAGTGTTACTCGCAGGCAAAGGTCACGAAGACTATCAAGTTATTGGTCAAGAGCGTATTGATTATAACGAGCGTCAGCTCGTGCAGGACTGGATAAGCGGGGTGAGCCATGATTGATGTATCTTTAGAATGGGTTGCACACGCCGTGCATGGTGAGCTTCACGGTATCATCGACAAGCAACGGGTGATCAATCAGGTGAGCACAGATACGCGTGCGTCCCTAGAGTCAGCATTGTTTATTGCCCTTAAAGGGGACCAGTTTGACGCTCACGATTTTATTCCACAAGCGCTAGAAAAAGGTGCCGCGGCTATCGTCAGCCAACAACCGCTAGCTGACGATATTCCTCATATCCTAGTTGACGACACGCGTTATGCGTTAGGCCAGTTAGGCGCTGCGGTAAAAGCTGAAGTGGCACCAAAAACCATAGCGATCACTGGAAGTAACGGAAAAACTACGGTTAAAGAGATGTTGGCAGCCATTATTGGTCAACGCCACAAGGTGCTAGCAACCGCTGGTAATTTTAATAACGATATAGGCGTACCTTTAACGCTATTGCGGTTAGAGGCTCAGCACCAATATGCGGTTATTGAACTCGGCGCTAATCATGCGGGCGAAATTGCCTATACCACCTCATTAACGCGCCCCGACGTGGCTATTTTAAACAATGTCAGTGCCGCACACGTTGAAGGGTTTGGTTCGGTACAGGGTGTTGCCAAAGCAAAAACTGAAATTTTCCAAGGTTTACCCGAAAGTGGGCTTGCTATAACACCGTATGAAAGTGAGTACTTACCTTGTTGGCGAAAAGTCCGTTCTGGTAAGCGTCTGCAAACGTTCGGTTTGAGCGAGCAGGCTGATGTTAGCGCGAGTGAGATAGAACTGAATAGCTTGGGGCAAGCCACATTTAAGTTGAGCATTAATGACCAGAGTTGGACAGTTGCTTTGCAACTGAGCGGCTTACATAACGTTAAGAATGCGCTGGCAGCCAGTGCTGCTGCCCTTGAAATAGGCATGTCCGCTGAAGAGATTATCGCTGGATTGGCAACTTTATCACCCGTCAAAGGGCGACTCACGCCAATTCAGTTAGCCAATAACTTAACTGTCATCGACGATACTTACAATGCCAGCGTGGCCTCGACCAAGGCGGCGCTTGACCTGTTAGGCAGCTACCAAGGCACAACCATCATGGTACTGGGTGATATGGCCGAGCTCGGCGCGGAAGCGCGCGCTTACCACGAAGAAATAGGTGAGCACGCTATTCAAGCCGGTATCGGTAAGTTTTTTACCTTAGGCGTATTGAGTCAAAGTGCCAGTGAAGTATTTAACGGCCGGGGTGGTAAACACTTCTCATCTATTGATGGGCTTGTGAATGAAGTTTTACAAACCATTACACAACAATCGGCAAATGATCGCGTCACAGTGTTGGTCAAAGGATCACGCTCGTCACACATGGAGCGTGTCGTTAACGCGTTACAAGAACACTACAAAAACGCAGAATCACAGGGAGATCAACACGCATGTTAGTTTGGTTGGCTGAGTATCTGACTCAGTTTGAAAGCGGCTTTAACGTTTTTTCTTACCTTACTCTGAGGGCTATCCTCAGCGTACTAAGCGCGCTCATGCTTTCGGTCTGGTTAGGGCCGTGGCTGATACGTCGCCTGCAACGCTTACAAATTGGCCAAACCGTGCGCGATGATGGACCAGAAAGTCACCTCAGTAAATCAGGCACGCCCACCATGGGCGGTGTGCTGATTTTAGCCGCGATTGTGGCGTCATCATTGCTATGGGCTAACCTTGAAAATAAATACGTGCTGGTAACGCTATTTGTCGTCGTTGGTTTTGGCATTATTGGGTTTGTTGATGACTATCGCAAAGTCATCCGCAAAGACCCGAAAGGATTGATCGCCAAGTGGAAGTATTTCTGGCAGTCGGTGATTGCCAGTTGCGCCATCGGTTTTCTTTATTGGAGCAGCCAACTGTCGGCAGAGACTGCATTGTTGGTTCCGTTCTTCAAAGAAGTCATGCCTCAATTGGGGCTGCTCTATCTATTTTTAGGTTACTTCGTCATTGTCGGCACCAGTAATGCCGTGAATCTTACCGACGGCCTCGATGGTTTAGCCATCATGCCCACGGTTATGGTTGCTGGCGCCTTAGGTGTATTTGCCTACGTATCAGGTAACGTAAATTTTGCCGAGTACTTGCAGATCCCCTATTTACCGTTGTCGGGCGAGCTTCTCGTCGTATGCGCTGCCATCGTTGGCGCTGGGCTCGGCTTCTTATGGTTTAACACTTATCCCGCTATGGTATTCATGGGTGATGTTGGCTCTTTAGCGCTCGGGGCAACGCTCGGCGTTATCGCCATTTTAGTCAGACAAGAACTGGTTTTATTTATAATGGGCGGCGTGTTTGTCATGGAAACCCTATCGGTCATGCTTCAGGTCGGTTCATATAAGCTACGGGGTAAACGTGTATTCCGTATGGCACCTATTCATCACCATTACGAGTTAAAAGGATGGCCTGAACCACGCGTTATTGTGCGTTTCTGGATTCTCTCGTTGATATTCGTGCTTATTGGTCTAGCCACACTGAAGTTAAGGTAACTAACGGGTTATGGAACAGCGAATTCATTGGCAAAAACTAGACACTATTGTGGTACTCGGCCTTGGGCAGTCGGGTCGCTCCGTAGTGCGCTTTTTGGTTGGTGAAAAGAGTCCGTTACCTGCGCATTGTGAGATTCACACGTTTGATAGCCGCGAACAGCCGCCCGGCCTTGATGAGGTAAAGCAGTTGCTTGGCGAAGAACGAGTGACCGCGGGTGGATGGCAGCTTGAAGATTTACTTGCGGCCGATCTGATCGTCGTAAGCCCAGGCTTAGATACGCGCGACGCGAAGATTCAGATGGCGCGCGACGCTGGTGTTCCTATTGTTGGGGACGTTGAGATTTTTGCGCAACTTAATCAACGACCCGTTGTGGCAGTGACGGGATCAAACGGCAAGTCTACCGTGACCACGTTAGTAGAACAAATGGGTCAATATCACGGTCATCGCTGGGTCGCGGCGGGCAATATTGGCGTCGCGGTGTTGGATGCACTGCAACAGGATGCCGATGCCTATGTGTTAGAGCTTTCGAGCTTTCAACTGGAAACTACGCGTAGCCTCAAGCTTGCCGGAGCTGCGCTATTGAATGTCAGCGCTGACCATCTTGATCGTTATGATTCTGAACAAGCTTATTTTCAGGCGAAATTAAATATCTTTAATCATGCGGCAGTGAGCGTGTTAAATCGGCAGGATTCGCAGCATTGGCCCAGTAAAGTACCTCAATCATTAGTTACCGTTGGCACCGACGAAAGTGCTAATGGTTATGGGCTTACTAAGAACGCTGAGGATATTGCCATAACGCGGCACGGAAAACCGTTGGCGAGCGCTCATCAGTTTTCGTTAGCCGGAACTCACAACCTAGTTAATATCCAAGCCGCATTGGCGCTAGCCGAAACACTTGGGTTGACGCCAGAACAAGGTGTACAAGCGATTGAACAGTTCAGTGGTTTACCGCACCGATGTCAGGTTGTTTATGAGGCGAATGGCATACGTTGGGTCGATGACTCAAAAGCAACCAATATCGGCGCCACGGAAGCGGCAGTCAATGGCTTACGTCCGATGATTAAAGGACGCCTAATCCTGATTGCAGGTGGCGATGGTAAAGGCGCTCAATTTTCTCAGTTATTGCCGGTACTGAGTCGCGTCGATGTGTTACTGACCATTGGTCGCGATGGCAAAAAAATCGCTGAACTACGTAAAGGCGCGCGTTACTGTGAACAGCTATCTGAGGCGGTGAGAACAGCACAGCAAATCGCTGAGCCTGAAGATTGGGTGGTTTTATCCCCAGCGTGCGCTAGCCTTGATCAATTTAGTAATTTTGTAGAACGCGGCAAGGTGTTCCAACAGCACATAGCGAGGTTATATGAGCGCAGCGCGTGAACAGCAGTTGCAACTCAATATGACCGAGCGCGGAAAGCACTTGGGTGCTGCGTTGTGGGCGTGGCTGCGACCGGCAGCATCACAGTGTCTCTATGATCGCACGCTGTTCACGCTGGCCATCACGCTGCTGGTGTTCGGGTTTGTGATGGTCACATCGGCCTCTTTACCAACAGCAGATAAACTCACCGGGCAGCCGTTCTATTTTGCCATTCGTCACACCATCTATGTCTGCGCGGGACTGGTTGTTTTGCTCGTTAGCCTTGCAGTACCGACTCAACTTTGGCAAAAGCACAGCGGTAAGCTGTTGCTAATCGGTTTGGCGCTGCTGTTAGTTGTATTGGTGGTTGGTCACTCGGTGAACGGCGCACAGCGATGGATTAAAGTAGGGCCCATCACTATCCAAGTGGCGGAGTTAGCTAAATTATTCTTTTACATCTACATGGCGAGTTATCTTGATCGTCGTGAGGTCGAATTGCGTGAAGCGACCAAAGGGTTTATTAAACCAATGGCTTTGCTGTTTTTAGCGTCTGTTTTACTACTCATGCAACCTGATTTTGGTACTGTCGCTGTCCTCTCAGCTACAACAATTGCCATGCTGTTTTTGGCTGGCGCCAAATTGTGGCAGTTCTTCAGTGTCTTTATAACCTGTGTGTTGGCGCTGATTTTGCTTATCGTTATCGAGCCCTACCGGATGCAACGCCTGTTGACTTTTTTGGAACCCGAGAAAGATCCCTTTGGGGCCGGCTATCAATTAATGCAGTCACTTATCGCATTCGGTCAAGGTCACCTGTCTGGTGTTGGTTTGGGTAACAGTATTCAAAAATTGCAGTACTTACCTGAAGCGCATACTGACTTTATTATGTCGGTTGTTGCAGAGGAGCTCGGCTTCTTAGGTGTAATGGCGGTGATTGCGCTGGTATTGATGATGGTCGTGCGGGCGCTGATTATTGGTCGTCGCTGTTTAATGGTGCAAAAGCGTTACGGTGGCTACCTTGCTTACGGTATTGGCGTGTGGTTCAGTATTCAAGCGTTTGTGAATATCGGTGTGGCTTCCGGCGCGCTGCCGACCAAAGGCTTGACCTTACCGCTGGTGAGTTACGGCGGTACCAGCTTGTTAGTTTCGAGCTTAGCAGTCGGACTATTGCTTCGAATCGATCATGAACGACGTATGACTGGGCGGAAAGTAACGCCGCGCGGAGGTGCAGAATGAGTCGCATCCTAATCGCAGCGGCAGGTACCGGCGGGCATGTGTTTCCAGCATTGGCAGTCGCTCAACAATTGCGTGCAGAAGGCCACCGAGTTGAGTGGGTGGGTACGGAAGAGCAACGTATCGAGGCGAAAGTGGTGCCGCAAAATGACTTTCCTTTGCATCGTATTGCCATGACTGGGCTCCGTGGCCATGGCGTAAAACGATTGCTAACCATGCCGAAAACTTTGCTATCTGCATGGCGTCAAGCGCGTAAACTATTTCAGCAAGTCCAACCGGACCTAGTTCTAACGTTCGGTGGTTACGTGTGTGCACCTGTCGGCTGGGTAGCGCATCAACGCGGTATCCCTTTGATAACTCATGAACAGAACGCTGTTCCTGGTATGACAACCCTACTGTTGGCGCGATGGGCTCAATTCGTACTGCTCGGTTTACCTCTGGATAAGTCGCGGCCGAAGAGCCAGCGTCTCATGCGACAAAGCAACGTATACCGTGTGGGTAACCCATTGCGCCAAGACATTATCGCAGCCGCCAACCGTCCAGCGGAATCACCCCAAAACTCAATCAATCTGCTGATTTTAGGTGGCAGTTTGGGCGCGCGCATATTTAACCAAACACTGCCCGAAGCGCTGGCGCGGATAAATGGAACTGTGAACGTGACTCATCAAGTTGGGGCTGGCAACAAAGCTACTGTAGAGCAAAGCTATCAGGCGGTCACCTTAACAGACAAACAGGTTAAAGTAGTCGAGTTTATTGATGATATGGCGAGCACCTATGCCGCTGCTGACATTATTATTAGTCGCGCTGGCGCATTGTCGGTCTCAGAGATTTGTGGCATTGGTCGAGCCGCTCTGTTCGTTCCTCTACCACATGCTGTGGATGATCATCAAACTGCTAACGCGCGTGCGGTGGCTGAAGCAGGTGGCGCCGTAGTGATCGCGCAACGAGACTTCACCGCTGATGGTCTTGCAAAGTCCTTGCAAAGTCTATTGCAAGCGCCTTCGCAACTATGGAAAATGGCGAGCTTTTCACGCTCGGTTGGTGAATTGCAAGCAACAGACCATATTGTCCAGCTATGTCGCCAGATTCTGGCGGGCGAATCCCACCCGCAACCCGCAGTAGAGAGAACGTTATGAGCCAAACCACACAACAACCCTTTACCATTGTGAATGTCCCCGAAATGCGCCGTGTTAAGCGCATCCATTTTATTGGTATCGGTGGCGCAGGGATGGCGGGTATTGCCGAAGTTTTGTTAAACCAGGGCTATTATGTGGTCGGTTCAGATGTTGCAGATAATGCCAACACACGGCGACTACAAGCCATTGGTGCCGAACTTTTTATCGGTCATCAAGCGGGCAATGTTGATGGGGCTGATGTCGTGGTTGTCAGCAGTGCGATTAAAGCGGATAACGTTGAACTCGAAGCGGCGCAACAGCATCGAATTCCAATCGTAAGGCGTGCCGAAATGCTGGCTGAATTGATGCGTTTCAGACATGGTATCGCAGTGGCGGGTACGCACGGTAAAACAACCACTACCTCGTTGGTTGCGAGCATCTTCGCACAAGCAGAGCGCGATCCAACCTTTGTTATTGGTGGTCTGCTCAATTCAGCAGGTAGTAATGCGCGCCTTGGTTCAAGCAAATACCTGATTGCTGAAGCCGATGAAAGTGATGCGTCGTTTTTACACTTACAGCCCATGGTCGCGGTAGTGACAAATATCGAGGCAGACCACATGGATACTTACGGTGGTGACTTCAATCGCCTACTTGATACCTACGTGGACTTCCTCCATAACTTACCATTTTATGGTCTCGCGGTGATGTGTATTGATGACGAAGCGGTGCGCGACCTGATTCCGCGTGTCGGTCGTCAAGCCATAACATATGGCTTTAGCGAAGATGCCGACGTGCGTGCGGTGGAATACCATCAGCATATGGGACAAAGCCATTTTAAAGTTTTGCGAGCGGGACGCGAACCATTGAGTGTCTCACTTAATCTGCCCGGTCGCCATAACGTACTTAATGCGTTGGCTGCGGTTGCGGTGGCATCTGATGAAGGCATTGAAGATGACGCTATCCAGTGCGCATTAAACAGGTTTGAAGGTATCGGCCGACGTTTTGAATACCATGGTGAATGTCGCGTAGCCGATTGGCCTGCACACACCTCCGAGGGAGTGATGGTGGTCGACGACTACGGGCACCACCCATCGGAAGTCGATGCCACGATAAAAGCGGCGCGACAAGGTTGGCCCGATAAACGCTTGGTTATGGCGTTTCAGCCCCATCGGTACTCACGTACACGCGACCTCTACGAAGACTTTGTTAACGTGTTATCGCAAGTCGATACGCTCTTGTTGTTGGAAGTGTATGGTGCTGGAGAAGCGCCGATTGCAGGTGCCGACAGTCGTTCTTTGTGTCGCTCTATTCGCCAACGAGGACAAATCGACCCGATTTATGTTGCCGATGCGGATGCATTGGTGGATATCATTGGCGATGTATTGCAGCCCGGCGACTTACTACTGACTCAAGGTGCCGGCAACGTAGGTCAGTTAGCTAAACGACTGACCCAAGAAGTCTTTGATTGTAATAAGGAGGCAGTGTGAAGTCATCTGCCTTTGGAAAAGTGGCTGTCATGATGGGCGGTTCTTCAGCTGAACGTGAGGTCTCACTTAAGTCGGGCCAAGCGGTGTTGAATGCGTTATGTGCACAACAAATCAATGCATTCGCGTTTGATCCTGCTGAACGACCACTGACCGATTTGCTTGATCTCGGCGTCGATCGCGCCTTTGTTGTATTACATGGTCGTGGCGGTGAGGATGGTGCAATGCAAGGCGCATTGCAGACCCTAGGTGTGCCTTATACCGGTAGTTCGGTGTTGGGCTGTGCGTTATCGATGGATAAAGTGCGCACCAAACAGATTTGGCAGAGTATGCAATTACCTGTTGCGCCCTCGATTGTCATTCGCGTGGGTCATGCGCAGTGGGATGCAGCGCATATACTGAAGCAACTTGGCGGCAAAGTGATTGTAAAGCCTGCTTTAGAAGGTTCGTCTATTGGCATGAGCGTGGCAGCCGAAGCCAACGAATTAGATACGGCGATTCGCGACGCTTTGCAGTACAACAGTGATGTGTTGGTGGAGCGCTGGATTAACGGTAATGAATACACTGTGGCGTTATTAAATGGTGAAGCGTTGCCTGTCATTCGCTTGCAGACGCCGCACCAGTTTTATGACTTCTCGGCGAAGTATCAAGCCAACGATACACAGTATCATTGTCCTGCTGGGTTATCGGATGACGATGAACAAGGTTTACGCCAACTGGCACTTGCTGCGTTTGCTGCAGTGGATGGCAAGGGTTGGGGGCGTATCGATGCGATGCGGGATGAACAGGGTCAATGGTTTTTGTTAGAGGCGAACGCTGTACCGGGAATGACTGAGAAGAGTTTAGTCCCGATGGCAGCTAAGCAACGTGGACTGTCATTTGAACAACTGGTTTGGAATATTCTGGCACAGACGCTGGAGCAGTAAATGAGCCGAAAGTCCAAGTTACCGCCCATATCGCAGTGGAACTTTTGGTTAGGGGTGGTGATTTGCATCATCACCATGGGCGGCTTTGTATTCGGCACGTGGTATTTAATGGACGTCTTGGAAGACGAACAACAAGTACCGTTAGCACGATTTAATGTGCAAGGTGAGCTGCTGCAAACTGATGTCGCGGCTATCCGGCAAGCGATTCTGGCGGAGCCGTTAGGCAGTTTTTTTACCGCCGATGTCGATAAAATTAGGTCACGTATTGAAGCGTTGCCATGGGTTAAGCAAGCCTCATTGCGTAAAGTATGGCCCGATAGGCTCTCGGTCCATGTCACCGAACAAAAGCCATTGGCGCACTGGAACGGTGATCGATTGTTGAACGTTGAGGGCGAAGTGTTTAACGCTGAACTTAATGAAAGCAAGCTAAAACAGCCGCTACCTCAACTATTTGGTCCTGAGCGAGAAGTAGAACAGACGTTGACAGCGTATCGGGATTTGCAGGGGTTATTAGCGTTAAACGATCTCGGTATTTCGGCGCTACGGCTTACTGATAGGTTCTCGGTGAGCTTGGTATTGAAGTCGGGAATTGAATTAAAACTAGGACGTGAAGCGACCGCTGAGCGGGTGAAACGATTTATCGATTTATTGCCGAAAATTAAATCGCACCCCAATAACGAAAAGCAGCGCATCGAAGTCGTTGATTTGCGGTATGATACGGGGGTTGCCGTGAGTTGGCAGCCAAAAGAAGCCAAAGAGAGTTAAACGAGTATGTCGAAGACCACAGAACGACAAATGGTCGTTGGATTAGATATCGGAACCAGCAAGGTGACCGCCTTGGTGGGTGAGCTGTTACCGGATGATGATATTAGCGTCATCGGCGTAGGCGTAACAACAGCACGCGGTATGGATAAAGGCGGCGTTAACGATCTTAATTTGGTGGTGCAATCAATTCAGCGTGCAGTCGACGAGGCTGAGTTAATGGCTGACTGCCGCATTGCTTCTGTGTATTTGAATATTTCGGGCCGCCATATCTCATGCCAAAACGAGAGCGGTATGGTGCCAATTAATGAAGCCGAGGTGACTCAAGATGACGTCGACAATGTCATTCATGCTGCGCAGTCGGTGCCTATCGCAAAAGAACGTCGCATTTTGCATGTGCTTCCACAGGAGTACGTGATTGACTCACAAGAGAGTATTCGTAGCCCGATTGGTATGTCTGGGGTTCGTATGGAATCAAAAGTCCATATCATCACCTGCGCCAATGATATGGCGAAAAATATTACTAAAGCGGTTGAGCGGTGTGGTCTGCAAGTCGACAAATTGATTTTTTCAGCATTGGCATCGAGTATCTCGGTACTCACCGATGATGAAAAAGATTTAGGTGTTGCGTTAGTCGATATGGGCGGCGGCACCATTGATATTTGTATATACGCGGGGGGTGTACTGCGTCATACGGCGGTGATCCCAGCAGCGGGTAACCAAGTGACCAGTGATATTGCTAAGATATTCCGTACGCCAACCAACCATGCGGAGCAGATCAAAACCGAGCATGCTTGCGCATTGCGAGGTTTGGTCAGTATGGAAGACACCATTGAAGTGCCTTCAGTGGGCGGTCGTCCTGCCCGTATGATGTCGCGCCATACATTGGCTGAAGTCGTTGAGCCACGTTATCAAGAACTGTTTGAATTAGTGCGAGACGAGATCGTACAAAGTGGGTTAGATGAACAAATCGCTGCCGGTGTCGTGTTGACCGGCGGTAGCGCAAAAATGCAAGGCTGTCTTGAGTTCGCCGAAGAGATATTTCAAATGCCAGTGCGCATTGGCAAACCCTTGCATGTGAAAGGTTTAAAGGATTACGTAGAAGATCCGGTTTATGCGACCGCGGTTGGGCTGTTAAAGTACGGTCAGGAAAACTCGACGGCATCGCAACAAGAAAGCAATAAAACTGACGTGATCGGTATGTGGCAAAAGCTGCAGAACTGGTTTAAAGGTGAGTTTTAATCGCTGGGGTAGCAAGTAAAAGCAGGTAGGGAGAAGAAAAATGTTTGAACTGATGGA
>MDTG01078717.1_pt1 | contig 15537 bp, 14 predicted proteins | sample 811421 | NCBI WGS metagenome assembly MDTG01 (sample SAMN05326645, study PRJNA326480) | marine metagenome | isolation source: seawater | place: Pacific Ocean: South East | collected 2011
CATCCCGAACTCGAACGTGAAAGCTGTTAGCGCCGATGGTACTATGTCTTAAGGCATGGGAGAGTAGGTCGTTGCCAGGATTGTTTTTCTTTTATAAATAATTAAAATCCAAAATAATAAATGAAGTTTTCAATTGTTATCCCTTTATATAATGAGGCAGAGAATATAATTAATCTACTGTCTGAAATAAAAATAAGCTTAAAAGAATATAAGCATTACGAAATAATATTAGTCGATGATAAAAGTACTGATCATACTAAAAAAATTATAGATAATATTAAAGAAATAGATTTAAAGACGATCAATAATAAAGAAAACAAAGGTCAAAGTTATTCTATACACAAAGGTATCTTGCATGCTTCTTTTGAAACTATAATAACATTAGATGGTGATGGTCAAAATGATCCAGCAGATATTCCAAAATTATTAGAGTATTATTCTAAAAGCAAAAATCTTGACTTAATTGGTGGAATAAGATCTGAAAGAAAAGATACTTTTATTAAAATTATATCTTCAAAATTAGCAAATTATATAAGGTCAAGAATTCTCAATGATGGATGCCCTGATACGGGATGCTCGTTAAAAGTTTTCAATAAAAATATTTTTTTATTATTCCCATATTTTGATGGAATGCACAGGTTTTTACCTGCTTTATTTAAAGGTTATGGTTATTCTTGTAAATTTATTGACGTGAATCATAGAAAAAGAAAGTATGGTAACTCTAAGTACGGTGTTTTAAATAGACTTTTTAAAGGAATAAGAGATATAATTAAAGTCAGAAAGATTATTGAAAAAAAAAAATAAAATGGATTATTTACTTGATATAATTGGCTTAAATGATCTTTCATATAGAGAGCTATTATGGGTATCATTTGGGATGTTAGGACAAATGGTATTTTTTAGCAGATGGATAATTCAGTGGCTTTCTTCAGAAAAATCAAAGTCTAGTATAATACCAATTTCCTTTTGGTGGTGTAGTTTAGTGGGTGGAATTATCACTCTAATTTATGCTCACAATATTGGAAGCTTTCCATTTATGTTAGCACAAGCCATAGGAATTATTGTATATTCAAGAAATTTATTATTAATCTATAGGAGGCAAAATGAAAAAAATTCATAACTATATAAATGGTTCTGCAATGTCATATTCAAAAAATGAGCTTCCTGTTTATGACCCATCCACTGGTGAACAAATTGCAAATGTAGTTTCATCATCAAAAGAGGATTATGACAAAATAATTGATAGTTCAAAAAAAAGTCAGATTGACTGGGCTAACACAACACCTTTGAAGAGATCTAGAATTTTATCAAAATATAAATCATTGATCGAAAGTAATATTGATAAGCTTGCAGAAATTGTTTCAAAGGAACATGGTAAAACACTTGAAGATGCAAAAGGATCTGTGACAAGAGGTTTAGAAGTTGTAGAGTTTGCTTGCGGTATTCCACATTTATTAAAAGGAGAATTCTCTCAAAATGTAGGAACAAATATTGACTCCTGGTCAATAAGGCAACCTCTTGGGGTTTGTGCTGGAATCACTCCTTTTAATTTTCCAGCAATGGTTCCAATGTGGATGTTTCCAATTGCAATAGCGTGTGGTAATTCTTTTATTTTAAAACCTTCAGAAAAAGACCCATCTTGTTCAATTAAATTAGCAGAATTATTTTCTGAAGCTGGCCTGCCGGACGGAGTTTTTAACGTTATTCAGGGAGATAAAAATGTAGTGGATCTAATACTCAGTAGCGAAGACATTTCCGCAATTAGTTTTGTTGGATCCACACCAGTAGCAAAATATATTTATAACCAATCTGCAAAATATGGAAAAAGAGTTCAAGCTTTAGGTGGAGCAAAAAATCATCTTGTTGTTATGCCTGATGCAAATATTTCTCAGGCAGTTGACGGAATAATAGGTGCAGGATATGGATCAGCTGGGGAAAGATGTATGGCAATTTCTGTTGCTGTAGCTGTAGGTAATATTGCTGACGAGTTAGTAAATAAAATTCATATTGAATCTCAAAAATTAAAAGTTGCTCCGTGGACTAATAAAGATTCTGATATGGGACCAGTTATTTCAAGAGAACATAAAGAAAAAATAGAAAATTATATTACTCTGGGTGTTAAAGAAGGCGCAACATTAGTTGCTGATGGAAGAAATTACAAGTTACAAGGTTATGAAAATGGTTACTTTGTTGGGCCTACATTGTTTGATAATGTAACTAAAGATATGACAATTTATAAAGAAGAGATTTTTGGTCCAGTTGTCTGTGTTATTAGAGCTAAAAACTATGATGAAGCTCTTAGCTTAATAAATAATCATGAATTTGGAAATGGTACGAGTATTTACACCTCTGATGGAGAAATATCTAGGCACTTTACAACTAATTCTAAGATTGGAATGGTTGGAGTTAATGTGCCAATTCCAGTTCCTATGGCTTTTCATAGTTTTGGTGGTTGGAAAAATTCATTATTCGGTGATCATTCAATTCATGGAATGGAAGGAATTCATTTTAATACAAAGCTTAAGACAATTACAAGTAGATGGCCAAAAAGCATTCAATCAGGACCAGAATTTGTAATACCAACAAATTAATGAATATATTAGTCACTGGATGCGCAGGTTTCATAGGATTTCATTTAAGTTTAAGTTTATTGCAAAAAAAAAATGTAAAAGTTTTTGGTCTAGATAATATTAATAGTTATTATGATATTGATTTAAAAAAAAATAGACTTAAAATACTAAAAAAAAATAAAAATTTTATATTTAATAAACTTGACATAAACAAAGATATAAAAAAAATTAATATAATTTTTAAAAAAAATAATTTTAAATATGTCGTACATCTTGCAGCTCAAGCCGGTGTGCGTTATTCTTTAAAAAAACCAAGAGAATATCTCAATTCAAATATAGTTGGTTTTTACAATATTATTGATCTAGCTGCACAATATAAAATCAAACATTTTTTATTTGCTTCAACAAGTTCAGTTTATGGAAACTCCTCAAAATTTCCTACGCATGAAAATCATAGCACTGATCAGCCTCTTTCATTTTATGCAGCTTCAAAAAAATGCAACGAAATAATTGCAGCTTCGTTTAGTAACATACACAAAATACCTACAACAGCACTTCGTTTTTTTACAGTATATGGTCCATATGGTCGACCAGATATGTCACTTTTTATATTTACTGAAAATATACTTAAATCCAAACCAATATATTTATTTAATAATGGGAAGCATATTAGAGATTTTACGTATGTCGATGATGTAGTTAACTCAATTAATAAATTATTAAATAAACCATTCAATTCAAAAATACCCTATCAAGCAATAAATATTTCTAGTTCAAAACCACATCAATTAAAAAAATTTTTAAATTTTATTGAAAAAAAACTGGATAAAAAAACCATAGTTAAAATGTCTAAGATGCAGATTGGCGATGTTTATAAAACATTTGCAAGTACAAAAATATTAAAGAAAAAAATTGGAAAAATAGAATTCACACCTCTTAATAAAGGTATATCAAATTTTATAAATTGGTATAAGAAATATTATAATTACAAATAATATGATTAAAGAAACTAATGATAAAATATTCTTAGATATTCTCAAAATTATTGGTTCTAATATTATATATATTTTATTATTTAGTTTTTTAGTTGCAATATCAGTTTTTTTCTTATTTAGATCTTTAAATACTTCTGATTTTTATGAAATTAAAATTGAATTTAAAGAAAATGATGAAAATGCAGATATAATAGATTGGATAGATGATAATAAAACAATCCTATCAGATTATATAGATACTGAAATTACAAATTTAGTGTGTGAAAAATTTTCACCTGGAGTTAATTCTAGTATATTTTTAAATAATAATAACATTATTTTAGAAAATAATAATGAAATGCTTTATAAGATTGATGATTTAGATAAAAATTGTGTTTCAATATTTATAAAAGGATTTTTACCATCTTTAAAAAAATCAAAAAATCTTAACACCATTTCGTCAAGTTCGGACATTTTAAAAAATATTGAAAGATTTTTTTTAATTGAGGATTATTTAAATAGTGATATTTTTTTAAACAAAATAACTAATGAATTAAAGATCGAAAATATTCTTAGCTCAACCACTAGTTTAGATGCTGAAAAATCATTAAATATACCAGGTTTGCAAAAAAAGTTTATTTATCAATTAAATAATTTAATTGAGATAAATTCAAGCAATAAACTTGATACTGACTATATTTCAAAAGTTTTCGCTGAAGAAATCAATGATTATTACATCGACTTATTAAGTGCTAAATTAAATAACCAGATCTCTTCTCTGAATGAAATATCAAATTTAACAAAAACAAAAATTAAACAAAGCGTGAATACATCAAGCCAAAGTTATAATATTAAATTACAATATTTAAAAAAACATTTAGAAAAGGCTGAAAGTAAAAATATAATTAAAAATCAAATATCAATTGATAGTTTATTGCATTATACAAATTATAATTTCCATTTTTATGGTTCAGAATATATTAAAGATTTAATTGATTTTACAGAAGTTGAAAAAAATAATATTGAGAAATTTTATGATTTAAATTATTTTGATACTTTTTTACAAGATGATAATTTTGAGTCATGGTTAAATGATAATTATTTTGTCAACTTAGATAAAATTAACTCTCAATCTTATTTTATTGTTAATACATCTAGGAAATATATAGCTTCAAATGAAAATTTATACAGTCTTGCATCATTTATAATTAGTTTTTTCTTAATATTAATATTTTTTTTATATAGAAAATTAATAAATGTTTAATTTCCTATTTTAGTAATGCTTTGATATCTATATTAAAAAATATCCAATTATTTAGTTTTATAATTATATTACCTTCTTTAATATTTGTTGGTTTTTTTCCTGATTTTTTTCTATCATTAACTTCTCTATTATTTATTATAATATCTGTAATTGAAAAAGACTTTAGACTTTATAGAAGTAAAATTTTTATAATTCTTATAATTTGGAATATATATTTGATTTTTGTATCTTTATTTTCTCAAAACATAATTCTTTCTCTAGAAAGTTCACTATTTTATTTTAGGTTTGCAGTTTTTATAATTGCTACACAATATATTTTGGAAAACAATAAAAATGTATTTAAATATTTATTAATATCAATTCAATTATCATTTTTATTTTTAATTATTGATTCATTCATTCAATACTTTTATGGCAAAAATATTCTTGGCTACCCTTATTTGGGAGATAGAATTTCTAGTTTTTTTAAAGACGAACTGATTTTAGGAAGTTATTTATCAAGACTAGTTCCTCTGTTATTTGCTTTAACAATAATTGTCTACGGAAAAAAACTGATACCTTATTTGCTATGCTTATCAACGCTAGTTTTTATTGATGTATTAGTTTTTCTAAGTGGTGAGAGAACTGCTTTTTTTAATTTGTTCCTTTTTACAATAATATTGATTATTCTTTCAAATAATTTTAAGATTTTAAGAATTATAACTCTGATTTTTTCAATCTCAATTTTATCTTTTATTACAATCAATAATTTAGAAATCAAACAAAGAATGATTGATAAAACAATTAATCAAACAAACATATCAAGCTTAGATATCTTTACAGATAATCAAAATGATAATTTTCAAACTCATAGTCAACAAGATAATTATGATATTGTACGTTTCTTTTCATCAGAGCATCAATTATTGTTTTCAACAGCTATAGAAATATTTAAAGACAACCCAATTATAGGTATTGGGCCAAAATTGTATAGACACTATTGCAAGGATGAGAAGTATTATAAAGAAATTCATAGACAGGATACAGGTAAAATGAATAATTGCTCAACTCACCCTCATAATACTTATTTGCAACTTATTTCAGAAACAGGAATAATTGGCACTTTACCAATAATAATAATATTTATTCTAATACTTTATAAATTTTCAAACCACTTGATATCAAAGATTTTTACAAAAAAGCAAAAGTTAACAGATATAGAAATTATGTTTTTATCAGCTTTTTTAATTACTTTATGGCCTTTTTATCCTACAGGAAATTTTTTTAACAATTGGCTTTCAATTATATATTATTTTCCGATAGGGATATATTTGCATTTAAAAAATAAGAGCTTTAATAAATGAAAATTATAATACGCCTACTAGGTATTTTTACAAATAAAGATAAAGTTTTTTTCACTTTTTTAATTTTTGGTTCATTTCTAGGAATGATACTTGAAGTTTTTAGTTTAGGCTCAGTAATACCTGCAATTTCAATTTTACTGCAAGATGATATAACTTCGATAAAATACCTCAGTTTTTTAAATTTGGAGGAATTAATTTCAGATTTTAAAAGAGAATATATTATTACTCTAGGATTGATAATAGTATTAAGTATTTTTCTCTTAAAAAATTTATTTATTGGTATTTTATTTTATTTTCAAAATAAATTTAGTCATTATTTTGTTTCAAAAATTCAGTCTAAACTATATAATATTTATATTAATAAAAATTATGAATTTCATTTAAGTATGAATTCAGCAATTATATTAAGAAATTTAACTACAGAATGTGCCAGACTTCTTAGTACGTTACTACAGATCTTAATTTTAATAACAGAAACAATAATATTGATAGGTGTAGTTTCACTAGTCTTGTTTGTCGATTTTAGATCAGCTTTAATTATTTCATCATTCTTGATATTATTTGTCATATTTTATCAATTTGTATTAAATAAACAAATTTTAAATTTTGGAAAAACTAGATTAAAATTATCTGGTGAAATAAATAAAAATATATTGCAAACCTTTTCATCGATAAAAGAAATAAAAATATCTCAAAAGGAAAATTTTTTTTTAAATTTATTTAAAGAAAATATTTTTAGAGTTGCTTATATAAACATTATATATAAGACTCTATTGAATTTTCCTAGATTATTATTAGAAATAATATGTCTATCTGGTATTATTTTTTTAATTTCAACAATGCTTTATTCTGGAAAGACAAATATACAAATAATTGAGATTCTTGGTTTTTACATAGTAATAGCTTTTAGAACTATACCAGGTGCAAGTAAACTAATAGCAGCACTTCAAAATTTAAAATTTGATTCATCCTCTATAGAAACTATTTTAAATCATCTTGAAAGTGAATATTTCAAAAAAAATTATAATTTTTCTAAAATTAAACAAATTGATTTATCAAAGATGCCATATAATATTGAACTCAAAGAACTTAATTTTAAATTTAAGGGTAAGGATAATTTTGTTTTAAAAAAAATTAATCTCAATATCGAAAAAGGAGATTATATAGGAATTTTAGGGCCTAGTGGATCTGGCAAAAGTACATTATTAAATATTATAATGGGACTTTTGACAAATTACACGGGTTCATTAAATTTGTATAGTAATTCTATGTCATTAAATAATATAAATTATCAAACATCAATAGGATATGTTCCTCAAGATATTTATTTAATGGATGACACCATTGAGAAAAATATTGCATTTGGAATTAAGAATAATGATATAGATCATATAAAAATGAGAAATATTCTAATAAATCTTAATTTAATTGATTTCATTGACAGTTTGCCAAAAGGTATCAATACAAATATTGGAGAAAGAGGGATTAAGATTTCTGGAGGACAACTTCAGCGTATATCTATTGCCAGAGCTTTGTATCGTGACCCTGAAATACTCATACTTGATGAAGCAACAAGTTCTTTAGATACAGAAAATGAAAATATTGTTACAAAATCACTTAAATCATTTACAAGAAAAAAAACAATTATTTCTGTTTCTCACAAAATAAATTCAATAAAAGATTGTAATAAAATACTAAAAATTGATAATGGTGAAATTATTCATTTTGAAAGCAAAGCACTAAATTAATTATGTTTAAAAATAAAATAGTATTAATAACGGGAGGTACTGGTAGTTTTGCAAAAGCTTTCCTATCAAGGTTATTATCAATAAAAGATAGGCCAAAAAAAATAATTATTTTTAGCAGAGACGAGTTAAAACAATATTACATGCAGCAAAAATATCCACCAAATCTTTTTCCTGAATTAAGATTTTTTATAGGTGATATTAGAGAAAAAGATAGACTAAAATTTGCCTTAAAAGATGTTGATATTGTAGTACATACTGCAGCATTAAAACAAGTTCCCGCAGCTGAATATAATCCTTTTGAGTGTATTAAAACTAATATAATAGGTTCACAAAATATTATAGATTGTTCTTTAGAAACTAATGTCTCTAAAGTCTTTAATTTATCAACTGATAAAGCTGCTGCTCCAATTAATCTTTATGGTGCTACAAAACTTTGTGCAGATAAATTATTTATATCAGCAAATAATATTAGAGGTAAAAGAAAAATTTTCTTCAGCGTTATAAGGTATGGAAACGTTTTTGGCTCACGAGGATCAGTTGCTCCAGTATTTTATTCAAAAAGAAATAATAAATTTATAGAAATAACTCATAAAGATATGACTAGGTTCAACATTACATTGGATCAAAGCGTCGATACAGTTCTATGGTCAATAAAAAATTGTAAAGGTGGCGAAATTATTGTCCCAAAATTACCAAGTTATAAAATACAAACTGTTGCTGATGCGATTTGCCCCAATCTAAAACATAAAATAACAGGAATTCGCCCTGGAGAAAAAATACACGAAGAGTTAATAACATCTTCAGATGGTAATAACGCCATTGATTTTGGTAATTATTTTGCAATACTTCAAAGCTTTGGTTTTAATTCTATAGATAAATATAGGCACAAATTAAAATTTAAAAAATGTAGTAAAAATTTTCAATATATAAGTTCTAAAAATTCCAAATTTTTGAATAAAAATGAAATTGTAAAATTACTAAATATTGAAATTGCCAAAAAAAATCCAGCTTTCTATGATTCCATATAGTAGGCAATGTATTGATATTTCAGATATAAGAGAAGTAAACAAAGTTTTAAAGTCAGATTTTATAACTCAAGGACCTATTGTAAATCAATTTGAGACATTAGTAGCAAGATATTGTAATTCTAAATTTGCAGTCGCTGTTAATAGTGCAACTTCAGCATTACATATCGCATGCAAATCTATTGGCGTTTCCGAAAATGATTACGTATGGACAGTCCCTAATAGTTTTGTTGCATCTGCAAATTGTGCCCTATATTGCAACGCAAAGATAGATTTTGTCGATATTGATGATCATACATGGAATGTGTCAATTATTAAACTTGAAGAAAAATTAAAAATTGCAAAAATAAAAAAAACTCTTCCAAAAATTTTTATATCTGTTCATCTTGCTGGCAATCCACCACTACAAAATAAAATTTATCAATTATCTAAAAAATATAAATTTAAAATAATTGAAGATGCTTCGCATTCTCTTGGTTCAAGTTTTAAAGACGAAAAAGTAGGAAGTTGTAAGTGGTCCAATATTTGTATTTTTAGTTTTCATCCAGTAAAAATGATAACTACTGGCGAAGGTGGAATTGCAACAACAAATGATAATAAATTAATTAAAAAAATGAGAATGTATGCTTCTCATGGAATAACGAAATCAAAATTAGAATTCAAATCTAAAAAAACACCTCCTTGGCATTATGAGCAACATTATTTGGGTTTTAATTATAGATTGACAGATATTCAGGCTGCTTTAGGAATATCTCAATTAAAAAAAATAGATTTATTTGTACAAAAGAGAAACAAAATTGCAAATTTTTATAAAAAAAATTTTAAACAAATAAATGTTGATTTTCAAAAAATAGAAAATGATGTCATTTGTTCTTACCATTTATTTATTATTAAAATTAATAAAATGCATCATCGTAAGAAACATATTAATCTTTTTAAATATTTATTGACAAAACAAATTGGAGTTAACATTCATTATCAACCCATACATTTGCAACCTTATTACCGAAAATTAGGTTTTAGGAAAGGAGATTTTCCTATTTCAGAAAAGTATCCAAATGAGTGTCTTTCGATACCAATCTATCCTCAATTAACAATAAGAAATGCAAAATATGTTTTTAAATTAATTAAGAGTTTTCTTTGTGATTAGTAATAAATTTGTTTTAGGTACTGCTCAAATTGGACAAAAATATGGGTTAAATAATAAACAAAAGATATTCAGTGAATATAAAATAAAAAAAATAATACATTTAATAGAAAAAAATCCAAATATAATTGATACATTTGATACTGCACAAAATTATGGTCAAACAGAGAAAATTTTAGGCAAGGTTGATATTTCAAAAATTAAAATAATAACTAAGCTTTCGCTAAATAAAAAGAATAATTATCCTGATTATATTAAAAACAAATGTTTAGAATCACTAAAAAATCTAAAAATTAAAAAATTATATGGAGTCTTAATTCATAATTGTGAAATTTTAAAAAATAAAAATGATAAGGAAAAAATAGTAGATTCATTAGATATTTTAAAAGAGATGAAGATTGTAAAAAAAATTGGACTTTCTATTTACGACCCAATTGATTTAGATAAATATATGACAAAAAATGTTATTGATAAAATTGACATTATTCAAGGCCCTTATAATTTTTTTGATCGTAGAATGAAAAGTAGTGGTTGGTTGAAAGAATTAAAAAAAAATAAAATTGAATTTCATGCTCGATCAATTTTCTTACAAGGCTTATTGCTCAAAGATAGGGCATATAGGTATAAAAATTTTAACAGTTTTATAAAAATTTGGTTAAAATTTGATTCAATTTTTAAAAATAGAAATATAGATATCTATGATTATTTATTACAGTTTGTTTTAGATGAAAAAAATATATCAAAAATCATAATTGGAATAGATAATATTAAACAACTTAAAAGTATAATTAATTTTAAAAATAGAAAAAAAAAATATTTTTATCCTAATATTATAGCTCCTAATAATTTAATTGATCCTCGAAAATGGTAAAGAAAAGAAAAATAATTTGTGTAATTCAAGCAAGAATGAATTCTAAAAGATTAAAAGGAAAAGTTCTTTTTAAACTTAAAAATAAAACAGTTTTAAATCACATTATTGATAGAATTAAGTTATGTAAAGATATTGATTTAATTGTTGTTGCCACAACTTATAATTCTGAAGATATAAAAATTGTAAATTTATGTAAAAAGTTATCAATTAATTATTACAGAGGGAAGGTTAATGATGTTTTAAGTAGATTTTACCATATAGGAAAAAAATATTCTACAGATGCAATATTAAGAATTACCGCAGATTGCCCTCTAATAGACCCTAAAATAATAGATAAAATTTCTAAAGGTTTTTTAAGTAACGAATTTGATTCATTTGGGCTATTGGGGAACTTTCCAGATGGACTAGATGCAACTATTTATAATTTTTCATCAATTAAAAAAGCTCATTATAATGCTACGAAAAAAAGTGATAGAGAACATGTGGGAACTTATATAGATAATAATCCTAAAAAATTTAAAATAGGTGGTTTAAAATTATATAACAGAAAAAAATATTATCGCTGGACACTTGATGAAAAGAAAGATTATACTTTCATTAAGGAAATTTACAAAAACCTCTATCATAATAAAATTTTTTATACTAATGATGTATTTAAATTTATAAAAGAAAATCCACAAATTGAAAAAATTAATTCAAAAATTGTTAGAAACGAAGGCTATTTAAAATCAATCTTACATGAAACCAAAAAAAACAATAAATATATATAAAAAAGCTAAACAACTAATCCCTGGGGGCACACAGTTACTCTCAAAAAATCCAGAATTGTATTCTCCAGATAATTGGCCTCCGTATTTTTCAAGAGCTAAAGGTGTTTATGTATGGGATTTAGATGGAAATAGATATTTAGATATGTCTACAATGTCAGTTGGTGCTTGTATTTTAGGATATGCTGATAGTTATGTTAATAAAAAGGTTGAGTTATCTATTAAACGTGGTGTTAGCTCTTCTTTGAATTGCCCTGAAGAATATTTACTTGCCAAAAAATTAATCAAAATACATCCTTGGTTTGATATGGTGCGATTTGCTAGAAGTGGAGGTGAAGCCATGGGAATTGCAGTACGTATAGCAAGGTCACATACTAAAAAAGATATAATTTTTTTTAGCGGTTATCATGGATGGGAGGACTGGTATCTTTCTGCAAACTTAAGAAAAAAATCTAATTTAGATGATTTCCTTATCAAAGGATTAAATCCTGAGGGCGTACCATATAAGCTAGAAGGAACAAGTATTCCATTTGATATCGAAAATTTATCAGAACTTGAAAAAAAATTATTAAAATACAAAGATAAAGTTGCAGCTATAATTGTTGAGCCTGCAAGAGGAAAAATTTTTGATAAAAAGTATTTAAATAAATTAAGAAAAATTTCTAAAAAGTATAAATCCGTTTTAATATTTGACGAAATAACAAGTGGTTTTAGAGTTTGCTTAGGAGGTGTTCATAAAAAAATAGGTGTATATCCTGATATAGCAGTATTTGCTAAATCAATCGCTAATGGTTTTGCAATGTCAGCAATTTTAGGGACCAAAAAGGTAATGAAAAATGCTGAAAAAACTTTTATCTCAAGTACCAATTGGACTGAAAGAATTGGACCAACTGCTGCTCTTGCAACTATTGAGAAATATGAAAAAAATAATACTCATTTACATTTGTTAAAAATAGGAAAAAAGGTAAAAAATATTTGGAAGAAAATTTCTAAAATTCATAAAATTGATATTAAAATTTCTGGTCTGGACTCTTTACTTTCATTTGAATTTCAAAGTATCGAAAAAGATCTACTTAATTCTATATTTGTTTCAAAAATGCTCGAAAATAAGGTATTAGCTTTTAGACAGTTTAAAGTTTCTTATGCTCATAATGAAACACATTTAAAAAAATATGAAAAAGCTATGAATAATACTTTCAAATATATATCTCAAATCTCTCAAAAAGATAAAAAACTTTTTAGTAGCTCTAAAAAAAGCTTTGAAAGACTTACAAAAAATTAATGTCTATTTCAGATTTAATAGCAAAATTTTTAGTATTTAATAAAATTGATACAGCATTTATTTATCCTGGCGGCACGATAGCTCCACTTATAAATTCTTTTATAAAATATAAAATTAAGATTGAAGTTTTTAAAAGTGAACAAGGAGCAGGATATGCAGCTTTAGCTAAAGCAAGAATAACAAATAAAGCACAAATATTTATGGTAACCTCAGGACCAGGTTTAACAAACGCTCTAACTCCTTTGTCAGATGCTTTTTTTGATTCTACACCACTTATTTTAATTGCCGGTCAAATTGGCACTTCGGATTTAATCAAGCGTAAGAAAGTTAGGCAAAGAGGTTTTCAAGAAACTAATACTGTGGAGATTACAAAAGCAATCTCAAAACAATCTATTTGTTTAAAAAATAAAAAAACAGCTCTTCAAGATTTTATATCTGCATTTAAACTCACTACATTAAATAGGCATGGACCTGTAGTTATAGATTTTCCAAGTGATATTCAAAGAGAAATAACAAAAATAAATTATAATAAAATATTAAAATTTAATACAACAAAAATAAAAAAAGAAACTTATAGTAAAATAACTTTAAACAAATTTAACAAAATTAATAAATTAATCTCTAAAGCAAAAAAGCCTGTTTTATTACTCGGGCAAGGAGCGATACATATTAAAAATAAGAAAATATTAAATAATTTAATTAAACAAAATAATTTTCTTGTTGTAACAAGTTTATTAGGTATTGGCGCTTATGATACATCTAGAGAAAATTATTTAGGGTATATTGGTCATACAGGCCACTATGCTGCTAATCATGCAGTATACTCTTGTGATTTACTTCTTGTTTTAGGCTCTAGGCTAGACTTAAGACAAACTGGAACTGAGGTAAATGACTTTGTTCAAAATGGAAAAATTATTTGGATAGATATTGATAAGGATGAATTAAATAATCCAAGAATTAAAACTTTTTTAAATCTTAATTCAAGCATTGATTCTTTCTTAAAAAATTATCAAAGAATAAACAAAAAAAATATTTATGATAATATTTGGAAAGAAAATATTTTATCAATTAAAAAAATGAATAAAGAAGATGAAGGTAAATTTAAATCTAAACTTTTAAAGCCTAAATATGTATTAAAAGAAGTTTCTAAACTTATTAAATTATCGAAGAAAAATATAAATGTTGTTACAGGTGTAGGCAATCATCAGCAATGGGCTGCAAGACATCTTTTTTTTAAACCGATAACTAGTACACTCTTGACATCAGGGGGTCATGGTACAATGGGTTATGATATTCCTACATCAATTGGTGCAGCAATGACGAATCCCAAAAATATCATTGTCTGTATTGTAGGAGATGGCTCACTTTTAATGAATATTCAAGAATTAGCATCAATAAAAGAAAGAAATCTAAATATCAAAATTATTGTATTAAATAATAATCGTCTTGGAATTGTCTCTCAATTTCAAAATATTACTTTTGGAACTGATCCTTCAACTGGCAAATTTCAAACACCTTATTTTTATAAGATTGCAAGAGCTTTTGGAATTGATAGTGCTTTAATAAAATCAGATAATATTAATGATTTCAAAAAAAAATTAATAAAAAATTGGTATAATGAAAAGCCTTTCCTTTTTGAAGTTATTATAGATAACAAAGCCAATGTTGACCCAATGCTATTATCTGGTCAAAAATTAAATAATATGTGGACAGGAAATTAATGAAAAATGTATTAATAACGGGAGCTTTAAGTGGTTTAGGTTATGAAATTGCTAAAAATATTTCACCTGATTATAATTTGATACTAACTTATAATAAAAATAAAAAAAAAATTAATAATTTAAAAAATAAATTAATTATTAAAAAACAATTTGATTTTAAATTTTATAAATTAGATTTGTCTACTGAAAATACAATTAAAACATCAATTAATAAAATACTTAAAGATAATAAAAATATCGATATATTTATTGGTAATGCAGCTTTATCTCAACATAAAAATTTTTTTAAAATAACTGATAAAGATTTCAAAAGTATTATTGATGTAAATGTAATTGGTAATTTTCATATATTAAAATTAATTCTACCTAGGATGATGAAGAATAAATGGGGAAGAGTCATTCTCATATCAAGTGTTGCAGCACAATTAGGTGGATCAAGACAAATTCATTATGCTGTTTCTAAAAGTGCTTTGAATGGTTTAAATAAATCAATTGCAAAAAATTTTTCTAAATATGGAATTACTTCAAATACTATCTCGCCTGGAATATTTCCTACTGAAATGACAAAAAATGAATTAAAATTAAGCGAAGTAAAAAAAAGTATTTCAAACATGCCAATTCCCAGAATTGGAAAATTATCTGAAATATCTGGTATAATAAATTTTCTTGCTAGTAACGAATCATCTTATATTACAGGACAAAATATTAATATTAATGGGGGTATGTTTTTCTCTTGAAAACAATTCTCTTAATAAGTGCAGGATCTGAAGCAGTACCTGGAATTTTATTTGCAAAAAAAAATAATCTAAAAACAATTGTAGTTGA
>MDTG01165508.1_pt1 | contig 15536 bp, 13 predicted proteins | sample 811421 | NCBI WGS metagenome assembly MDTG01 (sample SAMN05326645, study PRJNA326480) | marine metagenome | isolation source: seawater | place: Pacific Ocean: South East | collected 2011
CAGTTATGTCAGTTACCTAATCATAAAAAAAGCATTTTTAAATTTTTTTCAAAAAATTTCAACTGCTTAGATGGAAGATAAAACCCGTGCGCTGTCTTGCTTTTGGGCCTGCGAGGTGGATGAACTTTTTAATGAAGAGTTTCCTTTTGAAAACTTTAATAGGATGACCTCTATTAATTGCTTAATAGTTTTTAAAGGGAGATTAGTTAGGAAGTCCTTATGAAAGTAGCGATTTCTAGAATTCCCTTGAACTTGGCTTAAATCTTTTTCTTTACTTTTGCCATATCTTGTTCATAGGAGATCTTCGAGACTCTCTTTTGTTCTGTGCAGGCTTTTAAAAGGATTATTCATTCCTTTCAAGAAAAATTATTAACTGCAAAAGATTTTGATAAAATAAAAATCTAAAGTCCTTAAAGTGAGTAATTTGTTAATTAATTAAGTAAAGTATAAATTCACACCTTAATTATATTTTATTCTGAAATTTATTTGATTTAGGGATTGAGATGTATTTCCTTAATCTCTAAAAAAACGTATTAAGAATATTCTCTATACTATAAATCTAATTTCCTTGATATTTTACTAAAAGATTTTCTATTTGGTAGATGGATTAATTTTGAATTTAGTAAAAAAATAGCTTTATTAGTATTTCTTTTCTATTTTTTAGACATAACACAAAGTAAAAATTGGAAAGAAAATCGGGAATCCTACTTCATCCAACGTCATTACCTGATACACCTTTTTGCGGGACTTTTGGGGAAACTGCTCGGTTATGGCTCAATGACCTAGCTGAAAATGGAATAAGAGTTTGGCAATTTCTTCCATTAGCTCCTCCCGATTCGTTGGGCTCTCCATATAGCTCTCCATCAAGCTTCGCATTTAATCCCTGGTTCCTAGATGCAAATGATTTAGTCAGAGATGGTTTCTTGGAAGCTGGTCTAGAAAATCTTTCTTCAAAAACTCAGGGTTCAGAGAAGAGAGTTGATTTTCAATTGGCTAATACAAAAGTCAAAAATTTAAGTTCATCCTTGGTTGATTACTGGGGAAAACAGAGTGCAATTGCTAAAGAAGAGTTTGGAAAGTGGTGTGATAAGCAATTTTGGTTAGATGATCACTCTATTTTTATGGAATTAAAGTTCCAGAATGAAAATCTTCCATGGTGGGAATGGCCGGAGAAATTTGCTAGTTATGATAAGAAAAGATTGGAGAATTGGAAAAAGCATAATGAAAAAGAATTATTAGGACATAATTTGATTCAATGGCATTTATTCAGGCAGTGGCAGTCAATAAGAGAACTAGCTAAAAATCTAGGAATTTGTTTATTCGGAGATGTTCCTTTTTATGTCGCTAAAGATAGTGCAGACGTGTGGAGTAATCGATCGCTATTTTCTATTTTAACTAATTCAAATACATATCTTCAAAGCGGAGTCCCCCCTGATTACTTCTCTGAGACTGGACAACTTTGGGGGAATCCCGTTTATCGATGGAGTAGACACAAAGCCAATAAATTTAAATGGTGGAGAAGGAGAATTTCAAGACACTTGGAGCAGGTGGATCTATTACGACTTGATCATTTTCGAGCTTTGGAAGCTTATTGGGCGATCCCAGGGAAACATCAAACAGCGGAGAAAGGATTTTGGTTGCCTTCACCTGGTAAAGAGTTATTGGGTTTAGTAAGAAAAGATTGTGGTGGATTTCTTCCTTTAGTTGCCGAGGATTTAGGTCTCATCAATTCAAAAGTGGAAAAGTTACGCGATGATTATGAATTAGCGGGGATGAAAATCCTTCAGTTCGCTTTTGATGGGAATTGTGATAATCCCTATTTGCCAGAGAATATTAAAGATGAGAATTGGATTGTTTACACTGGAACTCACGATAATTCAACTTCGCTCGGGTGGTGGAGATCAATAGATCAAGATAAAAAAGAACAAATTAAAAATAGAATTCTTGATTATGAGAATTTCTCTTCTTGGGAATTGATTCGAATGGGTATGGGAACTAACGCCAAATTATTTGTAGCTCCCATGCAAGACTTGCTAAACCTTGATGATGGTGCTCGATTAAATAAACCTGGCACAATAGAAAATAATTGGTCGTGGAGATTAAATAGCAATGACTCGAATATAAAAGAGGCCTTGGAAAAATATGGTTTTTTAGCTGAAGAATACAAACGATAAAAATATTATCTATTCTAATTTATTGATTCTATCTTCACTCTCTATAATACTCTCATTTATCTGAATTGGTTCAGTAGAAATGCTATTTATCTTTAGTAGATATTTTTGTTGACTATTAAGAGCCAAGATAGATAAAAGCATAAATATAAAATAAAATAGGCTTCCAACCCAACTGTTTAGAAAATCTGTATTAATAATATTAAACTTAAAATTAGATGTTTCATTATTATTAGTTTTTTTTGATAGGAGGCCATTTAGACTTCCTCTTTCTAGTTTAAGATTAATCTCAATTATTTTTAACATTGAAATTAAATAGGTTTTTTCTGGTAAATTTTTTTTTAATCCATTTTCAATAGATAGCAATACATTTCTTGATATTTTTGTCCTATTAGATAATTCTTCTAAGGTAAGCCCAACTTTTTTTCTTTGTGATCTGAATAAATTAATTGCAGTTGTGAATTCATAATCAGTGTTTGCATTATCTTTTGAATCTGGCAGATGTATTAATTTTTCCTTAAAAAGAAGTTTTAAAGGCATTAATTTCATTTTTTTTAATTTAGAAGTGAAATCCATTCGTTTTTACTTAGCTCACGCCAATTGCCCTCTTGTAAACCATTTAATTTTATATTTGAGATCGCTATCCTTTGCAGATCATGAACAGGGTGTCCCATAAGGCTTGCAATTCTACGAATTTGTCTGTTACGACCTTCTTTTAGGATTATTTTCAGAAGAGTCTTTTGATTAATAATTTTCATTATCTCTAGAGTAGCTGGCAATGTCATTCTGCCTTCAAGTAAAATTCCTTTTCTCCAGTCATTTAATATTGATTCACTAGGTTGACCATTTACCCAAACTAAATATGTTTTTGTGTGAGAGTATTTAGGATGCGTGAGCTTTAGAGTTAAGTTACCATTATTTGTCAATAAAATTGCACCTCTGCTGTCTGAATCAAGTCGACCAACAGGGTGCATACCTTGGCGTAAATAGGAAGGAATAAAACTTAAGATAGTTTTTCGTCCATGATTATCTTTACAACTAGAGATGACCCCGAGAGGTTTATTTAAGAGGAAAACTTTATGATTTTGTTTTTTGGGTAGATCTTTCCCATCAACTAAAATTTGAACAGTTTTTGGATCTGCTTTTTCGCCGATAATAGCTTTTCTTCCATCTATAGTTACTCTGCCTTCTTTAATTAGTAAATCAGCCTTTCGTCTTGAGAGTAGACCCGATTCAGATATTATTTTTTGTAATCTAATTAGTGACATTATACATAAACTATTTTTTCAATTTAATTGAAAATAAGTAGATATTAAGAGAAAAAATAATATTTTCAAATTAAAAAAAATCATCTATTTCCTTAACCGTCCCCGCTTCTACTTGGACAAATAAGTCTTTTATAGCTTTCCACATGCTAACACCAAAAATGATTGAGATTATCAATGAGAAAATTAAAGACTTTATTATGGAAAAGTTTATTATACTCAATGCGCTTACAAATATAACTGTAAGACCAGTAAAGAAGGTAAACCAACTAGATATAGTCCTTGGGTTCTCTAGCGGCAAAGGAGATACTTTTTTTGTAGTCCAATTGCTTAATTTAGACTTCATGATGTCTGCAAATATTAATCCAGACATTAGGCAAATAAATGCACCACAAGAAAACCAAAATAGTGGATCTTCAATGGGTTGAATTTGTTGATAATCAGAAATTAACTCATCTAAATTATTGATAGCTGCTTCATCTATGTTAACGGTGATAAACGTAAATATATTTATAATATAAAGGTTAATCATGCTTACAATTTTTCTTAGTGTATTTTATCAGAATATACTATGCAACTTGTGTATCGTTTTGTTTTAAAAGTCCTTTAGCAATTTTTATAGGATTAAATGTTTTTCTTACTAGTTTGACTAACTGCTTAAGATCTTTTGTGTCTATTTTTTCATCTTTAATAATACTCATTAATAGGTTTTTTCTAATCAAGTTTCCTCTAGAACTAGTTAAGAGCTTAAGACCGGCTCCTGCAACTGGTATCAGCTCTTTTGCTGGTGTGCTTGAATCTTGAACTAATACATCAAATAAATTTTCAACTCGCTCGACTCTTATGTTTCCATTCTCATCAAATATTACATCTAATAATATATTTATCATCTCGTTTGTATCTGAAGTAAGTAATCTTTTAGCTACATAAGGATAAGCTAAGTCGATAATTTTAAAATCAGGATCTAATCTCAGAGCAAGCCCCTCTTGGCTTATCACTGCTCTAATAATCAAAGCAAATCGTGCTGGAACCCTAAAGGGGTAATCAAACATTAGCTCTGAAAATTTATTGGTAATTTCTTTAAAATTGAATGATGCAACATCTTTACCAATAGCACTACCAAGAACTTCCTTTAAAACTGGGATTAAGGGTTTTAGATCTTGATCTTTGTTAAGAAAACCTAGCTTTTGGAAGTCTTTGGCCACGGAATGAAAATCATCATTTATCAAGTGAACAATGGCTCCAGTGAGTGTTAATCTATCTTCTTCTGAGATTGAATCCATCATCCCAAAATCTACGTATGCTATGTTTCCTAAATCACCATTATTCCCCTGAAGAGCAAACATATTACCTGGGTGAGGATCAGCATGAAAATATCCGAACTCTAGTAATTGCTGAATTCCGCTAATAACTCCCGTTCTAATGATGTGTGATGGATTTAAATTATTTGAAATTAATTCTTTTCTATCTTTTAATTTAGTACCATCAATCCAACTTGTAGTTAATACTTTAACTGATGATAAATGCCTTTCAACTTTTGGTATCGAAACTGAGTTGTTGTTGTGAAAAAGCTTGGAAAACTTTTCTGCATTATTTGCTTCCTTTTCGTAATCTACTTCATCAAATAAACTTCTTCCAAACTCATCAATTATTTCTCCTAAACCGAACCCAAGATTTAAAGGGAGTATTGGTGCACTGAGCACACCCAATATTTTAATAATTACAATATCTCTCCTTATGTTGAAAATTAAAAGAGGTCTTTGAACTTTTACTGCTACCCAATATTTTTTGTTTAACCTTGCTTTGTAAACCTGTCCCAGACTTGCTGAAGCTATTGGTGCTGAAGGGAACTCTTCAAAAAGATCTCCTGCTGGTCTGCCGAGTTCATCCTCTATGGTTTGAAGAGCTTGTATATGAGAAAAAGCAGGTAAATTGTCTTGTAAATTTGTTAATTCCTCAAGCCAATCTTTTCTAATTAAATCTGGTCTGGTAGAGAGTGCTTGCCCTACTTTGATAAAACATGGACCAAGATCAATAAGTGTTTTAAGGAGAAATTTAGCTAGATTCTTTTGAGTCTTTTCGTCATTACTTGATCCTTGAAAAATTAGTCTTACTAAAAGAAGTGATATCGCACCAACAATCTGAATGAATCTAGGCACCAAAATCCAAGGCCTTGAAATCAACCAGATTAAATCTCGCCTGAAATCGTACTTCATGCATTCATCATAAGATCTAGTGGCTTAGGCCCTAAGAACTTCTTTTGGTTTGCTTACTCATTAAATTGATTTTAGATAATCCTTTGGTTCTATGGGGCTAGTCACCTTGCTTTCTGGCAATAGAGGTGAAAATCTTTTTTTGCCAGCGCATGGAAGAGGTAATGCTCTTCCAAAAAAGTTAAGAAAATTACTAAGACTTAGGCCTGGTATATGGGATTTGCCTGAGCTTTTTGAAATTGGAGGACCTTTGATTTGTGAAGGTGCAGTAGCGGAAAGTCAAAAGTATTCAGCCAAAAAATTAGGGGTTGATAGATGTTGGTATGGAGTTAATGGTGCAACTGGTCTACTTCAAAGTTCATTACTTGCTTTAGCTCGTCCTGGTCAAGCTGTTCTCATGCCAAGGAATATTCATAAAAGCTGCATTCAAGCTTGCTTGTTTGGAGGCTTAATACCAATACTTTTTGATATCCCATTTCTGGCTGATAGAGGACATGCTTATATTTTTGATAGAAGGTGGTTGCAGAGGGTTCTTAGAAAGGCAAAAGAACTGAAAGAGGATATCGCTGCAGTGGTTTTGGTTAATCCAACATACCAAGGCTATTCGGCAGATATAAAATCTCTGATTGAAGAGATTCATTCACATTCATTGCCCGTTTTGGTTGATGAGGCTCATGGTGGTTATTTTATTAGTGAACTCAGGCCTGATTTACCAAGGTCAGCTTTATTCTCAGAAGCTGATCTTGTCGTTCATTCTCTTCATAAATCTGCACCTGGATTAGTTCAATCAGCCGTTTTATGGTCTCAAGGGGACAGGGTTGATCCATTTAAAATCGAGAGAAGTATAGAGTTACTTCAAACTTCAAGCCCTAGCTCACTATTGCTGGCTTCTTGTGAAAGCTCCATAAACGAACTTACTGAATCTCAAGGGCAAAAGAAATTAATTTCTCGCATAGAGGAGGCTGAGTCTTTTTCAGAATTTTTGATTAGAAAGGAAGTTCCTATCCTTAAAAATAGTGATCCATTGAGAATTATTCTTCACACATCAAAATTTGGATTAAGTGGTATTGAGGTTGATGAGAAATTTATAAAAAAAAGAATAATTGGAGAATTAGCTGAGCCTGGAACATTAACTTTTTGCCTTGGGTTCACCTCTCATAAAGGATTAAAAAAAAGGTTTGTAAGAATTTGGAATGAAATTCTTGAATCCTCTTTTTGTAGCAAAAAATTTTCTTCATTTTCTAGGCCACCTTTTGAAATCGTTTCTAAACCGTTAAGAAAATGTTCTTTGTCTTGGGGGTCGGATTTTGAAAAGGTGAGCTTGAGGGATGCAGTAGGGAGAATTTCTGTTGAGATGGTTTGCCCTTATCCTCCAGGTATACCTTTATTAGTTCCTGGGGAGATTTTGGATAAAGATCGTGTCGCTTGGTTGATGGAGCAAAAACTCTTTTGGCCAGACCAAATCCCTGACTTTGTAAGAGTAATTTCTTGATTAATAATTTCTACTTATCAGCTATAATGAAAATGTTAATAATAACGCTTTATACATATGTTTTGTAAAAGAAGGCTATATTTTTTCATCTAATTTAATGAATTTAGCTGTTTCGAAAAAAAGATTATTAAGTGGTCTATTGGTTGGGGCTTTTGGAATCTTAATAGTATCACTTGGTAATTGGTGGTTTTCAATTTCATTAAGTTTAATTGTCCATTTGGCTCTTCTAGAGTTCTTCAGAATGGCAGAATTTACAGGGATAAGACCAGCTACTAAGACAACATTAGTTGCTTGTCAGATATTACTTTTTTTTACACAATTATCCTCTAGTGGATATTTATCTATTGAGATATCAGATGCAATCTTGCCGCTGTCTGGAGCGGCGATTTGTGGCTGGTTATTGTTGCAACCCGTAACAGGTTCAATAGCTGACATTGCAGCATCAATATTTGGCTTGTTCTATTTAGGATTCTTGCCTAGTCATTGGATAAAATTAAGAAATCTTTTAGAGACAGACTTGACGAATAGTTTTAATTTAATTCCTACTGATTGGCCACCATCTTTTACCTTCGGTATGCTAATAACTTTTGCTACGTGTTTAATGATTGTAGGCTTCGATATTGGATCTTATTTTGTAGGTAAGAAATTTGGTAATCACTCATTGTCTCCAATTTCCCCGTCTAAAACTATCGAAGGTGTTTTTGGGGGATTATTCTTTTCAATATTCATAGGTGCTTATTTTGGTTATCTTCTAAGATGGAAGTTTGGAATATTAATTGGTATTTTGATAGCTATTTTAGTTGCATTCTTTTCTCTTGTTGGAGACTTGACTGAATCAATGATGAAGAGGAATGCAGGATTAAAAGATTCTGGTAATTTTTTGCCAGGTCATGGAGGCATACTTGATCGAATAGATAGCTATTTATTTACTCCTGCTATAGTTTTTTATATAGTGATTTTACTATCACCATTAATTATTTCATAATTAAATTAGAAACTAATAGGAGAGTTGGCATAAATATTAATTAAATTGTTTTTTATGTCAACATTTTTTATGTAAATCTTATCTTCAATTGGGATCTTGATAGATTTTTTATGTGCATTATTTTCTAAAAAAAGTTTGCCTTCTTTCGCCTTTAAATTTATCATTTCTTTTGATTTAAGTTTTCTACTGTCTTCTGATGATTTTATGAATATTTGATTATTGTTGATATTTATATCTTCTAAACTGCCTTGATTTAGTATTTCATTACTTATCATTTGTTTTATCCAATGCCAACTATGAGATGTTAAAACTTTGTTGAGTGAATTTTGAGATAATGAGACCTTGAATTTGATTATGAAATCGTTCCTAAGATTTAATTCCCTGCCATTTATTTTAAACATATTTTTAACGTCGTTAGATTCTAATTCGATTTCATCGAATAAAAGATCTTTATAATTTATCTCTTTGGCAATGATGTAAATTTTTTTTATGTTGCCTCTAATGATTTGGAAAGAACTGGCGTAAATATCAATATTAATTGCACCAATATTTTTGCATTCTTTCTTTATTAATATCTTTATGCCTTTCTCTAATAATTTCGCAAGAATACCTTTCTCTTGAATCCAATTAGATAGCATTAGTTAGTTAAGCATCTCCCAATTCTTAGCAACTAGTTCAGGCTCTTCTAAATGAGGTAAGTGTCCTGAATTCGATGCAATTTGTATGTTGGATTGATAAAGTCTGCTTGTCACTTCCTTTTCGCTCTTTGGTATTATTCTGTCGTATTTACCTAGGATAATTTTAAGAGGTTGAGTTGGTTTTGGAGTCCCGCAATCAGATACCCCTCCTTGAGCAGCAAAATCGGCAAGAGAGGATTGCCATCCCGGAACTTTTAGATGTATGGATGCGATTTGTTCTTCTGAAGGACCAACGCTTTTTGTTGGGTCTGCGAATGCCTGTTTACATAACCCACTCCTAACAAACGGTTGGCGAAGGAAATAAGCACCTAAATGATTAAAAGGCCATGGTATTTTAGGGTTCTTGCCTGCTAAACCTGCCGGTGATAAGAGAAGTATTTTATTGATCTTCTTAGGGTTTTGCCTTGCAAGTTCCAAAGCTAAAGCTCCACCCATTGAGGCACCTATTATCCCTATTGGGTTCTCTTCTGAGAAATAGTTCAAAACTGAATTTAGGTGTTTCATTAAAAATTTAAATCCATATTTATTCCCATTAGATCTAGGACAAAAGCCAAAACCATATAAATCTGGGATGATCAATTTATTATTCTTTTTTAGAAAAGGTGCTAAACGCCTAAATTCAAGAAAGCAACTATCAAAACCATGCAAGAGAATAACTTTTTCCCCTTTACCGGTTAATACTGTTGGATATAAATCTGAGTGGTTTAATGAGACCCCATCAAGTCTTATCCACTTAAGGTCTTCAAAAAGATTAACGGCTTGCTTATCAATAATATTATTTTTTATAGTTTTTATGTAAGCTTTTGAAGCTTGTGTTGGATTTAAATCACTTCTTTTTTGATGCAAAGTTCTTAAAGATTATTTTTTATTTATTTTTGTAGTAGCTGGCATGGATTGATAACTTCTAATTGCATCCAAAAGTTCATTTTCATTTATTGAAAATGGTAATTGATGAATATCTGAATCATTTTTACACGCAAATTTGCACGCTTTTCTTAGCTCATTTGAACTCGAATCTTGTAAAAATAAAGATTCAATAGAGGTTGGAAGATTAAGTTGAGATAAAAAATCAAGTAATTGTGATTTAGCTTGTTTGGGTAATTGAGTATTAGAGTTTTTCTCTTCTAAATGTAATTGCACTAACAGGCCAAAACCAACTAATTCTCCATGAAGGGGTTTGTCACTATAGCTAATTTGGGTTAATCCATTATGTATTGGATGTGCAGCTGCTGTCCTGCATCTAGATCCTCCCAGACCTCCAATTATACCAGCAGTTAGAGCACATCCCTCAGCAACAGTTACCCATGCGTTGCTTAATGGATCTGTGAAGGCTTGGTAGCCATCAAGAAATAGCTGATCTCTTAATACCCTAGCCATTTGAACTGCTTGCTGTACGAAACCATCTTGACTTGCACTGCTTGTTAAAGATGATTCATACCATTTTGCGACTGCATCAGCCATACCGCTAGCAAGAGTTCTTGGTGGTGCCGCTTGTACTATGTCGTGATCAAAAATAAGTAAGTCCGGACACCTTTTTAACGTTATATCTTTGACGAATTTCCCTTCTGATGTATAGATATTTGATAAAGAAGTCCATCCAGCACAGGTAGAGGCGCTAAGAGGAACAGTAATACAATTGAGACTTAGGAAGTCTGCAATTAATTTACCTGCATCAAGAACTTTGCCTCCTCCTGCAGCAATAACACCATCGCATATATTTTTTTTCGCAAATCTGTAAGCATTTTTTAAATCTAACTCACAACAATCATGTTCTAGTTCAAAAGTAATAGGTTGAATACCTTTTAAAAGTAGATCTTTCTCTAAGGAAACTCTTATTGTTTTTGTTGAACTACTACGCCCAATTATTAATGGTCTTTTGCATAACTTAGTTATTGATTCTATAGATTTGTTCCAAGCTCCTGTTCCCCTAAAAACTTTAGATGGTGAGATATTGTGAATATTTATAGACATATAATTTGAATTTTTCTTAAATAGTTAAACAGCTGCACTTGCTAATTCTGGAGTTGAACCATCTTTCCCTAAATGTTTAACAACTACTTTTTTACTTTCATCAATATCTACCTCAGCTTTATCTCCATCTTTAATCCTTCCAGATAAAACTTCTTCAGCAAGACTATCTTCTAACAACCTCATTACAGCCCTTCTTAAAGGGCGTGCTCCATAGGATGGGTTGTAGCCCTCCTCAACTAATCTTTCTTTGAAGTCATCTGAAACAGTTAAAGATATTCCTTTCTCTTTAATTCTTGAAAATACTTCTTTTAGCATTATTTCCGCGATATCTTTAACTTCGTCTCTAGATAGCTGTCGGAAAACAATTATTTCATCTAATCTATTGAGGAATTCAGGACGGAAATATTGCTTGAGCTCTTCATTAACTAAAGACTTAATTCGGTTGTATTGAGTATCTTCTATACTTTCGCCTGATAATTCGAAGCCTAATCCTCCACCACCTTTTTCTATAACTTTCGATCCAATATTAGAAGTCATTATTATTAAAGTATTTTTAAAGTCAACTGTTCTTCCTTTCGAATCAGTTAATCTACCCTCCTCAAGTAGTTGAAGGAGAAGATTGAACACATCTGGATGGGCTTTTTCTATTTCATCGAATAAAACAACTGTATAGGGTCGCCTCCGAACAGCTTCTGTTAGTTGTCCACCTTCGTTGAATCCGACATAACCAGGAGGGGAGCCAATTAACTTACTAACTGTATGCCTTTCCATAAATTCAGACATGTCTAGACGTATCATTGCTTCTTCACTTCCAAAAAAATAGGCTGCTAAAGCTTTTGTAAGTTCAGTTTTCCCAACACCTGTTGGACCAGAGAAAATAAAACTAGCAATTGGTCTATTTGGGTTTTTCAGACCAACTCTTGCTCTTCGTATGGCTTTAGATACAGCTTTTACAGCTTCATCTTGACCGATTAATCTTTGATGTAATGTCTCTTCCATATTTAGAAGTTTGACCGATTCGCTCTCAGTTAATTTTTGAACTGGGACACCTGTCCATGATGCAACTATGTGAGCGATGTCTTCTTCGTTAACAATTGGTTGAGAAACCTTTGATTCATCTTCTTGGGACAAAATTTGATCGGTATTTTCTTTGCTTGGATCATCATTGTCAGCAGTCTGAGTATCAGTATTTAAAGAAGGGTTTTGTCTTAAATTTTGCAAAAGATTTCTTATCTTATCTCTAAGCTCAACTTCTTTCTCTCTAAGTTCACCAGCTTGAGTGAAATTTTGATCTCTGATGGCTTCTTCCTTATTTTTTTGAATTTTCCTTAATTCTTTATCAACCTCTTTTGCCTCAGGAGGCAATTTTGAATTAAGTAGGCGAACTCTGCTTCCAGCCTCATCAATTAAATCTATTGCTTTGTCGGGTAAAAAACGATCCGAAATATATCTGTCTCCAAGGTTGGCAGCAGCGTCTAGAGCTTCATCAGTAATTTTTAATCTGTGATGTTGTTCATATCTTTCTCTTAATCCTCTAAGAATTTCAATTGTGTCTTTAATTGAAGGCTCTCCAATCATTACAGGCTGGAATCTTCTCTCCAGCGCTGCATCTCTCTCAATGTGCTTTCTGTACTCATCAAGTGTTGTGGCGCCTATGCATTGGAGCTCTCCTCTTGCCAGGGCTGGCTTCAGAATATTTGCAGCGTCAATAGCACCCTCAGCTGCCCCTGCTCCTATTAACGTATGGACTTCATCTATGACTAAAATTACATTTCCAGCAGATTTAATCTCTTCCATTATTTTTTTCAATCTTTCTTCAAATTCTCCTCTATATTTTGTACCTGCAACAAGAAGACCAATATCAAGAGTTAAAACTCTTTTTTCTTCAAGAATGTCAGGAATATTTCCCTGTTGGATTCTTTGCGCAAGTCCTTCAGCTATTGCTGTTTTTCCAACACCTGGTTCTCCAATTAAGACAGGATTGTTTTTTGTTCTCCTACCAAGTATCTGAATTACACGATCTATCTCGTCGTGCCTTCCAACTACTGGATCGAGCTTTGATTCACTGGCTAATTTTGTCAGATTTGTTCCGAATTCATCTAATGTGGCTGTCTTTGCAGAACCTTTAGAGGAACCTCCACCAGTTGTAACCTCCGCAGTCTCACCAAGCATTCGAACTACTTGTGTCCTGACTTTTGTAAGATCTACTCCAAGATTTTCAAGGACTCTTGCTGCTACTCCTTCACCTTCTCTGATGAGGCCTAGTAAGAGATGCTCTGTTCCAATGTAGTTATGACCTAATTGACGAGCTTCTTCTAATGACAGCTCTAAGACTCTTTTAGCTCTTGGTGTAAAAGGAATCTCCACAGCCACAAACCCTGAACCTCTACCTATTATTTTTTCAACTTCAACTCTAGAATCTTTTAAGTTTACCCCCATTGATTTAAGAACCTTAGCAGCCACGCCGGTTCCTTCTCCAATAAGGCCTAAAAGGATTTGCTCTGTTCCTACAAAATTGTGCCCAAGACGTCTGGCCTCTTCTTGAGCAAGCATGATCACTTTTATTGCTTTTTCCGTAAACCGCTCAAACATTTAGCTTTAGCCATTAACTATTGAATCTAATTTATCAGGGTTATGAGTGAAATGTGTACGGTTAGGTTTTTTTTTATAAAGGGTAAATATTAAATGTTCGTTGAAAAATAATAAAAAGCACTAATTGATTCAAAACAATCAAATTATTTGTTTATTTACCTTCGGTAAACCGTACTTAATTATTCCTTTTAAAATTTCTATTAAGTTGTTTTGTTAAAAGAATGGCATTGCTACCGTCTTTGTAAAAGTTAGATCTGTTACCAATAACTTTGAAGCCCATGGATTGGTAAAAAGCTTTGGCTGACTCGTTAGTTTCTTTGACTTCTAAGTACATGTGATTTGTCAGAAGGGAGCTTGAACGTTTTATTAAATCTGATATGAGAAATTTTCCTAATCCTTTTCTCTGATGCATTGGATGAACAGCTATTGAAGTTATGTGTAATTCGTCCATAATTAGCCAAGCTGAGCATAGGCCTAAAAGTTTTTTCATTTTTAGGTCTATGATCCCAATACAAATCCTTTTTGGGTCAGTTAGTTCCTTTTCCCACTGGGATTTTGTCCAAAGACCATTTAATGCTTTTTTGTCGAGTTCGATACAAGAATTTAAGTGCAATAGCCCAAGTTGGATTATTGTGAGATTCATATCGATCTTTTGTTTGTTTAATCCCTCTTTCTATAAAAACAATTGTAATTGGTTGATTGATCTCTAGATTTACTAAATATTCAAGTAAAAACTTTCCATGGTTGGCTCAAGAGCTTATGAACCCAATAGGGATATATATAGTCCAAATCAAAATATTAGCCCTATCTCTTCAGAAATTAATGAAAGCGACCAATTATTAGTCGGAGGTTGTCAATTAAGTCAACTTGCAAAAAAATACGGTACCCCACTTTATGTTATTGATGAGCTTTCACTAAGAACTGCGTGTAAAACTTATGTTCATTCTCTGAAGAAGTATTATCCTGGAGAGTCCCTTCCTTTGTATGCCTCGAAAGCCAATAGCTCATTAGCTATATGCGCACTTATTGCGTCAGAGGGATTTGGACTTGATGCAGTTTCAGAAGGAGAATTACTCACTGCTTTAAAGGGCGGAGTAAAAGGCGAAAAAATTGTTTTTCATGGTAATAACAAGTCTCGTAATGAATTGAATTTTGCTTATGAAAACAACGTCACAATTGTTTTAGATAATCATCACGATATTGAGCTTCTAAAGAAAATTGTTTCTGAGAAAAAAGAAGCAAAATTAATGTTGCGTATTACTCCTGGAATTGAGTGCCATACACATGAATATATAAGGACTGGTCATCTTGATAGCAAATTTGGTTTTGATCCTGATGAGGTTAAATCTGTTCTAGAGGAATTAAAAAAATATGAATGGGCTAGTTTGACTGGTTTGCATGCTCATATTGGGTCGCAAATTTTTGAGGTTCAACCTCATGTTGATCTCGCTGGTGTTTTGGCAGATACCTTAAAGTTTGCGAGAGAAATCGGTCATCCAATTTCTGATTTGAATTTAGGAGGTGGGCTCGGAGTTAAATATGTTCAAGAAGATAATCCACCGACAATTGAAAATTGGATTGAAGTTATTTCTAGAGCTGTAGTAAAAGCTTGTAATGATAGAGATCTTGATTTGCCCAGATTAATGTGTGAACCTGGAAGATCTCTTGTGGCTAATGCAGGGATCACTATTTATGAGATTGGAGCGAAAAAAGCAGTACCTGGAATTAGAACTTATTTGTCAGTTGATGGAGGAATGAGTGATAATCCTAGGCCAATTACTTACCAATCTCTTTACAGTGCCTGCTTAGTAGATAAACCTTTTAATTCAGATTCTGAAAAAGTTACTATTGCAGGGAAGCATTGTGAGTCTGGAGATATTTTGTTGAAAGACTTTTCTCTACCGACTTGCAAAAGTGGCGATTTACTTGCTGTCTTTGGGACAGGAGCGTATAACTTTTCCATGAGTTCCAATTACAATAGAATTCCTAGACCTGCCACCGTCATGGTCGGTGAAGGTTGTTCTGATTTAACACAAAGGAGAGAGCTTCCTGAAGATCTATTGCAATTAGATGTATTACCTGATCGCTTTATTACCAAGAATTAGGTAAGTTGAAATAACGTTGGGGTGTAGGAGTGAATTTTTGGTGG
>MDTG01045724.1_pt1 | contig 15535 bp, 26 predicted proteins | sample 811421 | NCBI WGS metagenome assembly MDTG01 (sample SAMN05326645, study PRJNA326480) | marine metagenome | isolation source: seawater | place: Pacific Ocean: South East | collected 2011
CTTATCATCAAGCCAAAAACGACCCCATCCCCCCCTTTGTCGGCTAGCTGTCGTTTGTAATATGTACAGTATTTCAGCCACGCAATCCCCAAATTTTCATTTCGCTTGCTTACCTGTTCTCAGGTAGTCCCTAATTAATTAAAAGAACGTCTAACTTCCCTAGTGGGGTAAAATTTGTACATAAATTTTTGACTTGACTATTAACATGAATAATTAGATAAAGAATTACCTTAACAGGTGGCTAAAAGGGAAGCCACAGACCCCTCTCTTCTTTCCTAACAATCTGTGGTTTCCCTACTAAGGTATGATATCTATGAAAAAACCAATTAAAAAAGCATGCTTTATAAATGAAAGGGGGGACTTTATAGCCGATCATGAAAAAATTCATAAATGGTATGCGACTGCACTTGCGAGTATAGAGGACATGCTCTTAACAGATGAAGAAATACCGTTTGTAATTTTTCTGATGGGATGCGAAACGGCACTGAGATGCCAAGAACAGGAAACTATACACTAAAGGAAACACATGACAGCATTTTCTGATGAATTTATAAACAAGGTTCAAAACTTCTGGTTCGATGGACAGAAACTGAAAAAATCCGACAACGACAAAATATTTACGATATACCATGTCATGGATAAATTTAATTTAACGTATGCACAAGTAAGCAGAATGGTGTACATAAAACCGTATTATGGAAAAAATACAACTTAACGAATTAGAAATAAAAATTTCTCATTTAATAGCCGTGAAACGCTACGAAATGGCACGGGGTAGTAATGTGCCAAATGGACAGGTTTCGGATAGCATGGGGGCTTTAGAGCCAGATATTGAGGGCGTTCTTGCCGAAATGGCTTTTTGTAAGGCGCATGGAATTTACCCACGGCAGGTTTTGGACATTTTTGTACGATCCAAGAAGAACGGAATGGACTACGGAGATGCCACAGTAAAGTTTATGGGAGAAACAAGGGTTGTCGATGTAAAGACGACATGCTACAAGAACGGAAGGTTAATTTGCTCTGTTGTAAACCCCAATGTTGACTATTATGCTTTGATGGTAGGTCAAAAAGGGGAATACAGAATGGCAGGTTTAATGGAAGCACACGAACTTTGCAGGGAAAGCAGGTATGGCGATCATGGGTTGTTTAAGAAACCATGCTACATGGCAGAGCAACACGAGCTTAAAAGCTGGAAAGATTTAAGAAATGCCTAGACCTAGAACAATAGGAGAACCTACGAGAAGCTATAACTTGATGATACCGCAGGTTGATCTTGACAAAGTTTATAATTTATCAGTAAAAGAGACGAGGGAGAAGGGGAAACATGTCACGATGGCAGAGGTCATCCGCAAAGCGGTCAGGATATACATCACAAAAGAAGAATCTAGAGTTAACAAAGAAAATAATTCATGAGAGAGCCTGTAAGGTATGCGGCTCTAATAAGTGGGTATGCTATTCGGAAGATCACGGAAAAACTTGGTCGTGTTGGGGACACAGATCAAACGCAACAGATAAGGAAAGGAAAGTGGCAGATGCAAGAAGAAAGCAGGAAAAAGACGAAAAACTGGCTGGAAGCAGAAAATCCAAAAGTTACCGTGAAGAAGTGCAGCGGAAACGGCACGGAAAATCATATGAACAACCCAAGTCAGGACAATACGACTGGTTTTTCGACTGATATGGTTAATCATCCACCGCATTATGCATCTAGCAAGATAGAATGTATTGATGCAATGGAAGCTATGACCAGTCAGGACAGAAACTATAACACGTTCTTGAATGGTCACCAGATGTATTTGTGGCAAGTTATTTTTAAATACATATGGCGATTCCCCTTTAAGGAAAAGCCAATAGAAGACCTAGAAAAAGCACAATTTTACATAAAAAGGTTAATAGATAAGCTTGAAAACACGAAATAAGCATCAAATATTAAAAAAAATAAACATTACACCGCTAAACAGTGTAATATGCAAGCATAAAGGAGATTTTATATGACTTCTTCAAAATTAGCATAGTCTTGCTAAATAAAATTAAACAAAAAAGTAAATAAAATGATCGGTGTAAAGGATATTTTATCCAATTTGGATAAATTACCAAACAATCATAAGGCATCAATAGCAAATGCTTTGAAGAATTGGCAAGAAGCCAACAACATAGAAAACTCCAAGACTGATTTTTTGTCATTTGCCAGACAGGTTTGGCCCCCTTTTATAGAAGGACCACACCACAGGATAATGGCTGAAAAGTTTCAAGCGGTAGCCGAGGGCAAGCTTAAAAGAATAATAATTAACATTGCCCCAAGACACGGAAAAAGTGAATTAACTTCGTGGTTGTTACCAGCTTGGCTGTTAGGGCAAGACCCTTCACGAAAGGTCATAGCAGCGACACATACCACGGAATTTTCTCAAAGATTTGGCAGAAAAGTCAGAAACTTGATTGATTCCGAACCATTTAAGGAAGTATTTCCAGAAGTTACTTTAAGAGCAGACTCAAAAGCTGCAGGTAGATGGGATACAAATGGTGGGGGCGAGTATTTTGCTTGCGGTGTTGGTGCTGCGATGACTGGTCGTGGTGCTGATTTGTTGATAATTGATGACCCTCATTCTGAGACTGCGGGTATCAATCCTACTCCAGAATATTATGACAGCATTTACGACTGGTACTCATCAGGTCCAAGACAGCGTTTACAACCGAAAGGTGCAATTATTGTCGTGATGACACGATGGTCGGAGATGGATTTAACCTCTAGGTTAGTTCAATCTTCTAGAGAACGGACTGGTTCTGATCAATGGGAAGTCATTGAATTGCCAGCAATGTATGAAAGCGGTGAACCACTTTGGCCCGAATTTTGGCCCAAAGAGGAGTTACACGCACTAAAAGCCGAGTTGCCGTTAGGTAAATGGCTTGCTCAGTATCAACAAACACCTACAGCAGAAGAAGGTGCTTTAATAAAACGTGAATACTGGCGTGAGTGGACAAAACCCAATCCGCCAGAATGCGATTTTATTATACAGTCAGTTGACACGGCACATACAAAGAATGCTCGTTCTGACTATTCTGCAATAACTACATGGGGCGTTTTTACCAATGAAGAAGCTTCTAATATTATTTTGCTCGACAGTATTAACGAAAAGCTTGAATTTCCTGAACTCAAGGCTAGGACACACGAGATATACCATTCCTACCAGCCTGACGCTTTCTTGGTTGAGGCTAAAGCAGCAGGCTTACCGCTTATTCAGGAATTACGTTCATCAGGTGTACCAGTCACTGACTACACTCCTTCTAGGGGTCAAGATAAGCTTAGTAGGGTTAATGCAGTTGCCGATATCTTTGCTTCGGGTCTTGTATGGTATCCTCCGACACGTTGGGCAGAAGAAGTAATTGAACAATGTGCATCATTTCCAAATGGTCAACATGATGATTTGGTTGACTGTACGACTTTAGCACTTATGCGTTTTAGACAGGGAGGGTTTATCCGTTTACCAACGGATTACGAGGATGAAGAAGCACCGTGGTATCAACGAAGTAAGAAAGAGTATTACTAGAATTTTAAGTGGACAGGTAAAACATGTCCCCTACACAAAAAGATCAGATATTATTAAACCTAATGAAATAAAAAATTACATAAAGAGATCATATGGCAACCAATCAAATAGAAAAATCACTGACAAGTCAGGTTCTTGACGAGCAGGATATGATTGAACCATCTGACCAGTCAGAGGTATCTATTGGCGTTGTGAACCCTGAAGCTGTTATGATTGAGACAGAAGACGGTGGTGTAGAAATAAATTTTGACAGTGAGTCAGAGCAAGTAGACGAATCAGAAAACCTTGCAGAAATGATGGATGAGGAAGACCTTGCAGAATTGGCTTCTGATTTAATCGCATCTTATGAAGATGACCGTTCTTCACGATCTGAGTGGGAAGAAACCTACACAGATGGGTTGGAACTGCTTGGAATAAAGAACGAAATGAGAACACAGCCATTTGATGGTGCGACAGGTGTTACACACCCAATACTGTCAGAAGCTGTTATTAGGTTCGTGTCACAATCTATGATGGAGATATTTCCAGCTTCTGGACCTGTTAAAACTAAAGTTGTTGGAAGTTTTTCAGAAGAAAAAGGCGGTCAGGCAAAACGTGTAGAAGGCTACATGAATTATCTTTTGACTGAAGAAATGCCAGAATACAGAAACGAAACAGAGCAGTTGTTATTTCAACTTTCTTTAGCAGGCTCTGCTTTTAGAAAAGTATACTATGATCCATATTTAAAAAGACCGTCTAGCGTTTTTGTGCCAGCAGAAGATTTTGTTGTTTCTTACTCGACAACTGATTTGATGACATCACCAAGATTTACACATGTTATGCAGAAAACCGAAAATTTTGTTCGGAAAATGCAAATAAACGGTTTTTACAGGGATGTTGAGTTAACAGAAGCCCAGTCAGGAGGCGGAGATGTCAAAACAAAATACAACGAACTCACAGGAGTCACGGAAGTTAGCGAAAATGACCTTCGGACTATCCTCGAAGTTCACGCAGAACTCGAACTCGCAGGGTTTGAAGACAAAGGAGAAGACGGGGAAGAAACAGGAATTGCACTCCCGTATGTCGTCACGATTGACAGGGAAAGCAATACCATCCTTTCAATTCGCCGCAATTACGACCAGAACGACACATTAAAAAGACCAACACAGTTCTTTGTACATTATAAGTTTCAACCGGGACTAGGTTATTACGGTTTTGGTTTGATCCATCTTATTGGTTCTATTGCAAAAAGTTCAACGTCTATACTAAGACAGTTAATTGATGCTGGTACGTTGGCAAATTTACCTGCTGGATTTAAAGCCAGAGGATTAAGAATAAAAGGTGACGATACACCTATAGCACCCGGTGAGTTCAGGGATTTAGATTTGCCAAGTGGTGCGATTAGAGACAATATTATGCCGTTGCCCTTTAAAGAGCCTTCAGCCACGTTGGCACAATTGTTGGGCGTTCTTGTAGAAGAAGGAAGGCGTTTTGCTTCAATTGCAGACCTTCAGGTTGGTCAGGGCAATCAGGAAGCACCAGTTGGGACTACTCTTGCATTGATTGAAAGGTCAATGAAGGTTATGAGTGCTATTCATGCTAGACTGCACAATTCTCTACGCAGAGAGTTGGGTTTGCTTTCAGATATTATAGCATCCAGTATAGAGGAATATCCTTATGAGGAAAAAGGAAACCCAAGTGAAGATTTTGATAACAGGGTTGATATTATTCCAGTATCTGATCCTAATGCAACATCTTTTGCACAACGTATGATGCAACAACAGGCGGCTATGCAGGTAGCGGCATCTGCACCCAATTTGTATGACATGAGGGAACTGCATCGAAGATACTTGGAAACAACTGGGATGGAAGAAGTTGACAAGGTGTTGCCAGACGTAAATGAAATACCGCCATTTGACCCAATTTCAGAAAATGCGAGGATTATGACAGGAATACCCAATAAGGTTTATTCATATCAAGATCACGATGCTCATATCTCTGCACATATGAGTTTAATGAAAGACCCTTCATTGATGAAAAACCCAATGGCTAAGATGATACAGCCTGCACTGTCATCGCATATTAGTGAGCATATGGCGCATAAGTACAGAAATGAAGCTGAACAAATGATGGGTACTAGCCTGCCACCAATTGAAAAGAAAGACCCTAAAGGACTTTCACCAGAGCAGGAACAACAATTAGCCACAAGTGCGGCACAAGCTGCAGCTCAGATAACTGGCAAAGCGCAACAACAAGCCGTTCTTGAGCAACAGTTAGCCGCGGCTCAAGACCCAGTAGTACAACAGCAACAGGCTGAATTGCAGTTAAAACAAGCTGAGTTACAACAGGAAGCACAGGAAGCACAGCTTGAAGCACAGACAGACTTGCAGAAAACACAGATGAGAAACAATCTGGAAGAGAAAAGACTTGCACAACAGAAAGAAATCGCTGATGATAAGTTGGCAATTGAATTGATGAAAGTGAACAAAGATGCCAATACGAAAGGCAATACTGGAAGAAACTGACGAAACGTATACATTCGCAGATGGCTTTGATGAAGCTATTATGGGAACTGCAAATTCTTTTGGTCAGAGAAGTGTTGTGGCATATGATGTTGAAAAGATAATTGAAATATTAATGAAAGACAAAATGACATATGAAGAAGCCAGAGAATATTATAATTTTAATATTGCTGGAGCTTATGTTGGGGAAGCAACCCCAATTTTTGTAGAGACGTTTTATGAGGATTGATTCAGAAACTTTTAGAAAGCAGTTAAGAACGTTAATGAATGAATTAACAGACTCCGTGGCACTGGGGTCTGCACAGAGTTATGATGCATATCAACGAATGGTTGGACAGATTGAGGGTCTAGCCATCGCAGAGAGAGAACTCCTCTCGTTGGCAAAGAAAACAGACGAAGACGAAGAAGACTTCTAAACGTCTGCGGTTAGCCACCACAAAAACATAGGAGAATATATGACAACGGTTTATTCAACCGCAGAAGTCGCCATTCCTGACGACTATCCAAAACCAACAGGATATCATGTGCTAATCGTGATGCCCAAAGTTGAAGAGAAAACAAAAGGAGGCGTTCTTCTCCCTTCTGATGCAAAGAACAGAGAAGACGTAGCTTCAATAATTGGCAAGGTCGTAGAGGTCGGTCCAAATGCCTATCCACATTCTGACCCAAGGTTTCGTTTTAATCCGTGGTGTAAAGAAGGTGATTGGGTTATGCTTTCAAAATATGCAGGTCATCGTTTTGAATGCAGTGAAACCGAAATGCGAATTGTTAATGACGATGCCATATTGGCAGTAGTTTCCGATCCAACTAAAATAGCGAGGGCGCATGTATGATTGAAGAATCTAAAAACGAAGACGAAAATGTCGAAGTAAATCTGGATGAAGAAAAAGAAACTGAATCCAAAAAAGAACCTGATGCAGTAGAAGAAAAAGAGGAAGAGGTTTCTCAAGAAGCTGACACTGCTGAAGAAGACAAGCCGAAAAAACCAAATAAGTTTCAAAAACGTATTGATGATTTGACAAGAAAGCAACGAGAAGCAGAACGTCAAAGAGACGAATATTACAACGTTGCCGTCAAAACGATGGATGAAAATAAAAAACTGCGAGACAGAGCGTCTAAAATTGGTAAATTCGGCACTGATGAAATGGAAGCCAGAATTAAATCTGAAATTGAAAGTGCTACGTCAGCATATAAGTCAGCCTATGAAGAAGGTGACGCTGACAAAATAGTAGAAGCACAGACAAGGATGATAGATGCGGCAACTCAACGTGGCAAGCTTGCCGAGATGAAGCAGGCTAATGACCAGTCAGTAGCTCCAACTGCACCTGACCCGTCAATACCACCGCCCCCAAATGCAAGGGCTGTAGAGTGGGCTGAACAAAATCCTTGGTTCAACAAAGATATGGTTATGACAAATGCGGCATACACCATACATGATGAACTTATAAAAAGAGGAATTAGTGGAGACAGTGATGCTTATTACGAACAGTTAAATGATCGTATTAAGCAGGAGTTTCCGCACAAATTCTCTTCTGATGAAGTTGTGACCGATCAGAAGAGTTCACAAAACGTGAATCAGACTGTTGTTACCCCTGCTGGTAATCAGTCACCAAGAAAATCACGCAAGGTCAAACTTTCACCCAGCCAAGTGGCTGTCGCCAAAAGGTTAGGCGTTCCCCTAGAGGAATACGCCAAACAATTTGTCGCACTTAATAATTAGGAGATATTCTAATGGTAGCTAAAACTAACCAAGCAAAACGTACACCTCGTGATGTAGAGAAGCGTGAACAGGATGTACGCAATGAGGATTGGACACCACCAAATCTTTTACCCGACCCATTGCCAAAAGATGGATGGAACTTTAAATGGGTTCGCATATCAACTTTAGGTCGAGACGACCCAATGAACTATTCCAAGAAGCTCAGAGAAGGATGGGAAGCTGTTCCTATGGCAGAATGTCCTGAGTTAGAGCATCTTGTGCTTGATCCAAGCCCCAAGTTCAAAGGGAAAATAGAAGTTGGTGGATTACTTCTCTGTAGGATGCCTTCAAAGATGGCAAATCAACGGAATGAACACTACAAAACACAATCGGTAGATGCAATGAAAGCTGTTGATCAATCTTTAATGAGGGAATCCAACCCAGCTATGCCTATCAGTCAACCTGATAGAAAGAGCAGGGTATCGTTTGGGGATTAATCCCCTTTAACTCTAACTTTCAATTAGGAGGTACTTATGAGTACAACTTCAGCCCCTAGAGGGCTAAAACCTATTGGAATCCTTGGAGGCACACCGTTTGCTGGTTCAACTAGAGAATATTTAATTAAATCTGGTTATTCAACAGCTATTTTTAACGGTGATGTTGTTGGCTTTGCTAACGTTGCAAGTTCGACTGACGATGGTTATCTCGTCAAAGAAGCTGTGGCAGGTGAAATCAATCCAATTGGTGTATTTTTGGGTGTGTCTTATACAGACCCAAATTCCGAGCAAAAAACTTGGAAACAATACTATCCGGGTTCCATTTCGGCAAGTGACATTAAAGCTGTTGTCGCATGCCATCCACACACATTGTATGAATTGCAGTGTGATGGAGCTATCGCCCAGACTCAACTAGGGATGACTTTAGACCTAGTGGAAACTTCGTCTGGTAGCACTATAACTGGTAACTCTGGCAACCAAGGCGATGCATCAACTGCATCAGTCGGTGGCGAATGCTGGAAAATCGTGGACTTCATCGACAGACCGGGTTCATCTATTGGAGATGCATACACAGATATTGTTGTTATGCTAAATCCAGCAGAGAATGCGTTCCTAGTTGATCCAATAACCTAACGGGAGTAATTAAATATGGCTATATCAAGAGCGCAACTAATGAAAGAGTTGCTCCCAGGCTTGAACGCATTGTTCGGCATGGAATATTCACGATACCCAGAGGAATGGAGGTCTTGTTATGAGGTCGAAAATTCTGATAGGGCTTTTGAAGAAGAAACAAAACTTTCTGGTTTTGGGACTGCACCTGTGAAAGACGAAGGCGCAGCAATTGCATATGATGATGCACAAGAAGTGTACACTGCTCGTTATACACACGAGGCAATTGCAATGGGCTTTTCAATTACACAGGAAGCTGTTGAAGATAACTTGTATGACAGTTTGTCAGCACGTTATACTAAGGCACTAGCTCGTGCATTCCAAAATACTAAGGAAGTTAAGGGTGCGGCACTCTTTAATGAGGGCTTCACTGGACAAACTGGTGGTGACGGCAAAAGTCTTTTTGCTACTGACCACCCACTCGTTAGCGGTGGAACAAATGCAAATGAGCCTTCCGTTGCTGTCGATCTAAACGAAACAGCGTTAGAAGCTGCGATCATTGCCATTGGAAAATGGACTGATGAGCGTGGTCTTAAAATTGCTGCAAGACCTAAGAAACTTCTTATTCCTTCAGACCTTCAGTTTGTAGCTGAAAGACTGATGAAGACAGACGGTAGAGTTGGGTCAGCAGACAATGACTTAAATGCTGTTAAATCCATGTCAGCAGTACCGGGCGGATATATGGTTAACCATTATCTAACTGACACTGATGCATGGTTCTTAGGAACTGATATTCCTAATGGCTTCAAACATTTTTCAAGGGTCGCAATGAAGACTTCTATGGAAGGTGATTTTGAAACTGGTAATGTCCGTTACAAAGGTAGAGAAAGATATTCATTTGGATATTCTGATCCTCTAGCTTACTACGGCTCACCGGGAGCTTAAATCTTAGGGGGGAGCAATCCCCCCTTTAATTTTCTTTGACAGCGAAAGCTGACAGTAGCCGAGACAGGGGGAATTTATGGCTAATACAACTTTTAATGGACCAATACGGTCTGAAGGTGGTTTTGAACAAATCACAAAAAGCTCCACTACAGGCGCAATAACAACCAATTTTGATATTGACTCTAGTGGTAATATAACTGGCACAGGTACTTCTAAAATGACAGGTGCTACTAACATTGTCGTTCCATATACATCTATAACTGATGCAACATACACTGTAACAACAGCAATGTCTGGAACAACTTTTGGTTTTAACAGAGCGGCTGGGATCGTGGTAACACTTCCAACTCCAGCGGCTGGTTTAAACTATAAATTCTTAGTAGAAACAACTTTTTCTGGTGCTGGACAAATTAAAACAGCAACTACAGATGGAACTGATGGTTTCTTAGGAACTGCATTTTTATTCGATACAGGCGAAATTGGTGAAACTGACAACTTTCATCCTGCCTCATCAAATGATGTTATTGATTTAGGTGCAATTGAACAGGGATGGTTAACAGGCGGTTGGATCAACTTGACAGGCGTAAACACCACAACTTGGTGGGTTGAAGCTTGGTTAATGGGTGATGGCACATTAGCTACTCCGTTTACTGATAGTTAAATTTAATTAGTGGGGGCGTAAAAACCCCCACATTTTTTTTAGGAGAATTTTATGGCTGATGCAGTCACAAGCCAGACTATTGCTGATGGCGGAAAATATGCAGTAATGAAATTTACTAACGTTAGTGACGGAACAGGCGAAAGTGCCGTAACAAAGGTTGATGTAAGTGCTTTAGCGACAAATGGCGGTCTTACTTGTACAAGCGTTAGTATAGAAAAAATTTGGTGGCAATGCATAGGAATGAAGGTAAACATTTTGTTTGATGCTTCTTCTGACGTTCTTGCTATGCAGTTAGGTGAAAACCAATCTGGTGATCACGACTATTCATCTTTTGGCGGTATTCCAAATAATGCAGGTAGTGGTGTTACAGGTGACATTAATTTTACAACTGTAGGTCATTCTAGTGGCGACACTTATACTATAATTTTAAAACTTCGTAAAAATTATTAATCATAAAAATGGTTAAAAATTCTACAATTAATATTTTAAAAACAAGTATAGCAGAAACACGAAGACGACTTTTAAAACCTGTAGACAGAGCCATACATTCTGGTAAGGTTTATTTGAAAATGTCTTGTGAAGATTTTGAACCAAAATATTTTCAAGGGAATAATAAAAAAAGTGAAGCTAAAGATGGAGCAAAAGATGAGTGAAGCACAAAAATTAGAAGTTGCTCTAGCTAGGCTTGAAGAACGTGTAGAAGCTTTACAGGATGACATGAAAGAAATGAAAACAGACATGTCAGAATTAAGAGCTACAGCAAATCGTTGGAAAGGTGCATTCTGGGTTATGATGGGTCTTGGCGGTGTTGTAGGCGTAATAGTTAACTTTGCTATGGGGTGGATAAAGTGAGTAACGGAAAAAAAAGAGCTAAAAGGTTTATTGATACATTAGAAACAATAAACGAAAAAGATATGGTTCGTGATGCTAAGACAGGTAAAGAGATGTCTTATAGGCAATATAGAAAACTGGAAGATAAACAAGATATCGATGAAGATAAAAAAGAATATCCTCGTTTAGCTGAAAAAGGATATTTTGGCGAACCACCAAAAAAGAATCGTTTTGGCAAGCAGGTGCAACAAAGAGAAGACCAGTCTGTATTTGATTATCAAACCAAAGGCAAACCTATCAAAAAAATTGTTGGAAAAATTAAAAGGGCAATGGGTATGAGTGGTTTAAAAGATGGCGGAAAACCAAAACCATACGGAATGAAGCATGGTGGCAAACCTTATGGGATGAAACGTGGAGGAAAGCCAAAAGGTTCAATATGTCGTGGTATGGGGGCTGCTACAAGGGGTGGTAAGTATACCGCAACTTGATATGGGTTCTTTTAATTTTTTTATCTGGTACGGTTCAAGATAGTGTGTACTTCAATGATCTGGATTCGTGTCTTAGAATTGCAAAGAAGATTAGAGAACAAAACTGGAGTCAATCCCTCGCAGGAGATAAAATTTGGGTCAAGGCTTATTGCGTTCCTCAAAAAACTGATTAATTAAAAGAAAGGTTATTATGTCATTAGTAGAAAATATAAATCGTAGAAAAAGATTAGGTATTTCTAGACCTAAATCAAAATCAACCATTTCTGATAAAAATTATAAAAACATGCAAAAAGGTTGGAAGAAAACAAAACCTAAAAAGAAAAAGAAAACCAAGAAAGCATGACAAAGAAAGGTAGTATGAAGGGGCATACGATTGGTGGCGGTCATAAAAGACCGACTAAAGCTGGTGCTGGAATGACAAAAAAGGGGATTGCTAAATATAGAAGAGACAATCCGGGCAGTAAGCTAAAAGGGGCGGTTACTGGCAAAGTTAAAAAAGGGAGCAAAGCTTCTAAGAGGCGCAAGTCTTATTGTGCAAGAAGCGCAGGGCAAATGAAACAATTTCCTAAAGCGGCAAAAAATCCAAACAGTCGTTTAAGGCAAGCTCGAAGAAGGTGGAAGTGTTAATGGCGATATCTAGATCAAACATTCCAAAGTCTGTAACTTACGGTAGCAAGAAAAAGAAAAAAAAGAAAAAGAATTAATATTATTTAGGGGGGAAATGTGATTGATCCTATTACCCTGTCTGCTGCAGTCAGTGGGGCAACAGCCGCATATAATGGTATAAAAAAAGCCATTACAATGGGAAGAGAAATCGAAGATATGGGGTCACAATTGTCAGCGTGGATGACAGCAGTAAGTGATGTGGACAACATACACAAGAACGCTAATAACCCATCAACACTTGACAAGCTTTTTAACGGTTCAATAGAAAGCGTAGCTATTGAAAGTTTTGCAAGCAAAAAAAAACTTGCTAAACAAAGAGAAGAATTAAAAAACTTTTTAATTGCTCATTACGGCTTAAAAGCATGGGATGACCTTATTGCTGAAGAAGGTCGAATACGAAAAGCAAGGCAAAATGCAATATATGCAAGAGAAGAACGAAATAGGATAATAAGAGACTATATAATAATTGGAATAGCCTCTTTAGTTGGCTGTGGTGCAATTGCTGGGATGGTATGGTTAATCGCTTCGGGCTAATGTTTTTGCTCATGACGGGTCAAATGCTGTTTTTAAGCGTAAATGCAGCAGCGGAAACCACCGATGAAAAGCAAAAAATGACAATTTGCAGGCTTGCAAGTCAACTAATTGTAAAAAAACAAAGGGTCTGTTTGTTTTTGGGTGCAAACAACACTCAATACAGAGAATACATGCCGTATGACGCAGGTGAATGTCCAAGGCAATACGAATGTCCTTACAGACCAAATGAAAAACCGTTTATTTTAAAAAACGTTATAAAAAGTATAAAAAAGCAATTTAAATAATATGGAAGTAAAACATGGCAACAAGCGGAACAAGTACATTTAATCTAGACATAGATGAAATTATTGATGAAGCTTACGAAAGAGCAGGCTTGGGCAGGGCTTTTAGTGGTTCTGACTATAGAACAGCCAGAAGATCATTAAACCTTATTAGTCAAGAATTTGCTAATCGTGGAATTAATTTATGGACTGTGGAAGATGCTACTCAGGCTTTGACAAGCGGTACAGCAACATACACTTTGCCAGTGGATACTGTTGCTATATTAGATTATGCAATTAGAACAGGCACTGGATCAACTCAAGTAGATACAGCAATAACAAGAATGCATGTAGGTGACTATGCTTCTTTGTCGAGTAAAAATACGACAGGAAGACCTACACAAATTTACATTGAACGTTTAAGGGATGCGCCACAAATAACAGTTTGGCCCGTTCCTAACAACAATACTTATACGCTAGTCTATTACAGAGTAAGACGAATACAAGACTCTTCTAGCGGTGGAGAATATCAATATGATGCTCCAACAAGGTTCTTACCTGCAATTGTTGCTGGATTGTCGTATCATATAGCTTTAAAAAATCCTTCTGCAATTGAAAGAGTATCGCTGTTAAAGCAATTGTATGAAGAGGAATGGCAATTAGCGGCAACAGAAGACCGTGATAGATCAAGTTTTAAAATCGTGCCTTCAACGCTTTATGGGAGATAACAATGGGTAATGGTAAATATGCTCTTGGTATCTGTGACAGAACAGGATTTAGATACAAGCTTTCTGATTTGGTTTACGAAGTAACAAACGGAAGAAGAAGCGGATTAAGGGTTGGTAGAGATGTTGTGGATATAGACCATCCCCAAAATCATTTAGGAAAGGTTAAGCCTAAAGATGATCAATCAATAGAAGGCGCAAGACCAGAAGCTGACGAAGCAAGTGTCAACACTTCAACCTTTGACAATTTATATCCACATACAGCAGGAACAAGATCATGACTTCATATGCAACATTAGTGGCAGATATTAAAGATCATATGGAAGACGATGGTACAGAGTTTTCCAATTCCATTGATCGTTTTATAGACAATGCCGAACTAAAACTATCAAGAGATTTAGCTATACCTGCTTTTAGAAAAAGGCAAACTTCGGCTCTTACCTTAAACGACCCCTTCCTTACACTTCCCGGTGACCTTGTAACACTTGAATACTTACAAACGGTCAGTAGCAACGTGCGAAGTAATTTACTTTTAAAATCAGACGAATTTATGCAGGAGTATTGGCCCAATAGAACAGCAACAGGTACGCCTAAATACTATGGTTACTTTGACAATGATACAATATATGTAGCTCCGACACCATCTGCAAATCTCGCTGTAGAAGTATCTTACAGAAGAAGATTACCTGCACTTTCTACAACAAATACTGCAAACTGGTTAACATCTGAAGCTTATGATGTTCTGTTGTATGCATGTTTAGTAGAAGCATCAACTTATAATAGAAACGACAAGACACTTCAATATTACGCACAACTATATCAAAAAGGAATTGCTGACGTAAACAGAGAAGGCGTTAACAGACGTTCTTATGACAATTTTTATATGAAAACGGAGGGATAAATGGCAACTTCAAATGCCGCAACCACATTTCTAGAACACAGAATACTAAACTTTATTTTTAAAAACAATGCACAAGTTGGCGGTGCTAATTTTGGCACTGGAAATGGAAATGGTTTAGGAGATAATATATGGGTTGGTTTAGCAACGGCTGTTTCTGACGCTGAAACAGGTTCAACATCAGATTTGACTGAAACAACTTTTACAAACTACACAAGAAAGCAAATAACTGCTTCAAATTGGACATTAGACAGTGCGACTGAAAACGAACAACAGGCAAAGAACTCTGCTAACATTGAATGGTCAGCATCTGGGACTGATGCAAACGTAACTATCACACATGTTTTTATAGCAAGTGCATCAACTAGTGGAAACATATATTTTGTTGGTGCTTTAGATACGCCAAAAACACTTGCATTAGGCGACATATTTAGAATTAACGCAGAAAACTTAATAGTTGAGATGAAGTAATGGCTCTAGTTGTTAAGGACAGAGTAAAAGAAACCACGAACACCACAGGTACGTCAACGTTTGAACTGGAAGGTGCTGTAACAGGGTTTTTAAAATTTGATGATGTCATGACCAATAACGGTGTTGACACTACATATTACGCCTGTACAGACAACACAAACTGGGAAGTTGGAATTGGAACTTTTAACGACAACAGTTCTGGAAAAGA
>MDTG01090242.1_pt1 | contig 15535 bp, 15 predicted proteins | sample 811421 | NCBI WGS metagenome assembly MDTG01 (sample SAMN05326645, study PRJNA326480) | marine metagenome | isolation source: seawater | place: Pacific Ocean: South East | collected 2011
ATTTTTTGAAAATAGTAATGTGCCCTAAAGAATCCCTTTTAAAAATCGCCATTTTAATGTTTTATAAATAAAGGGAGAAGTTTGTTAGACCCAACTTAAAGATTAAGTAAATATATAAATAATCTATTGTTGAAGACAAAGTGGGTTGTGTATCCGCTTGTTTTTAAGACTGAACTTAGCATCTGAGAATTACTTTCATATATTTTGCCTTGTTCAAGTTTTTCTGATGATGGTATTAGTTCGTTACCCGTAACGATTATACTGATAGTCGGTTTTTGATATACGTTTATGTCGGTAACCCCTAGGGCTGATAAAAGCCCAATTCCCGCAGCGTTTATTATTGTACCTTGACTGAGTGCTTTGTCGTTTTTTCTAATTTGCTCGCCCACCTCTCGAATGTTATCTCCTAAAGAAGGGTGTTTTTCAATGGTAATATTCTGCCCTTTTATGCTCACTTTTTCCTGCATAACAACGGCTTTAGTCCCTTTAGGAATCATGGCTCCAGTAAAAATTCTTGCGCACTCTCCTTTTTTTAGTTGTATAAGCTTAGTGTCTCCGGTTTTTACTTCTGCAACTAATTTAAAGCTTGTGGCTATTTGGTCAGAAAAACAAACCGCATAACCATCCATTGCCGACTGGTCGAATGATGGTAGGTTTATTGATTAAATTAATATAAAGTTACTTGATCTAGATTGTTGTAGCTATCAGCCATGTCATGTGGATAGAGATAAAATCTACCATCACCAACAGGTGAGTTAGCATTATTAAAATATACTGTTGCAAAGTCTACGTAATTAAACGAGCTTATTACAACTGCGTCAGGATTACTAACTAGACTTGTGTCCATAGAATAAATATAATACTCATCCTCATTGTCACACTCAATACAAACTTGTTGCCAAGCATTGTAGTTAGCAACAAGCTTATCAGTTGCGTTTACACCATTGCTATCAGTAGACTCATACATAAAGTATGTCCATAGTATTGATGAACCTACACCAGTACTTGACATAGCATATATTTCATATGATGTATTACTTGGTGGCATTGGTTGAACTATTTCAAGTTCTTCTTTTTGACAAGAAGCAAATGATAGCCCAATAAATAAGGATAAGATTAAATTTTTCATGATAGATTATAGTTTAATTGATTAATGATTAACGACCCCACTTGGATCTTTTGTGTTTTGGCTTCTTCTATGGTTATCATAAGTTAGGTTTTTACTCCTTTATTTCTTAATAGAAATTAACTTTTTCAAATGTACAAATTATGTTTTCACAACAAATAATATCATAAATATTTATCTTACATTTACATATTGAGCTCGAATAGATGTCGTTAATTAAAAAAATTGTTGGTCAATCTGCGGTGTATTTTATTGGTACTGTTATTACCGTTGTAATTGGTTTTTTTTTCAAAGTCTATCTTTCACGAATATTAGGTGCTGATGCTCTTGGTATTTATAGTCTTGGGCTAACAGCTATTGGTGTTTTGGGTATCTTTTTAAGCTTAGGATATGGTAATGGACTAATTCGTTTCATCTCTAAATACAAAGCTACCGACTCTAAGAATCGGCTTATAAATTATATTGGAAACACTCTAGTTATCAACCTCTGTATTGTTGTCCCACTTTCTGTTTGTTTTTATTTATTTCCAGAAATAATTGCTAGTAAACTATTGAACACTCCAAGCCTTGAGGAATATATCCCTTTGTTTGGTTTGATGATGATTATAAACAGCTTTTTGGTTTTAGCAGAGCAAATAATACGCGGGTTACAAGAGGTAAAAAAAAGCACTTTAATTAACACTTTTTTAAGGCTACCATTTAAAATTGGGTTCGTTGTTTTATTCTTTTCTTGGGGTTGGGGTTTAGAGGCTTATATTATTGCTGAGTTGTTAGGCTCTTTATTGGCGCTTGTTCTTCTTGTTATCTTAATAAAACGCCTTTTACCTATACTGACTACTTATAGATTAAAGGGTATATCTTTTGTCGATGAAGAAAAAAAATACAGTCTAAACCTTTTAATTACGAATAGTGTTATTGCACTTGGTAGACATGGCGATAAAATTGTTTTAGTTTATTTCTTGAGTACGTTTGAGCTAGGTATATATTCTGTTGTTTTAACTATTGCTACTTTTATTCCTTTGGTTTTAACCTCTGTAAACTCTATCTTTTCTCCAATAATTTCACAATTACACTCACAAAATAAATTGGATGATTTAGCACATTATTTTCAATTAAGCGGTCGGTATGTTTTTACGCTTAGCTTTCCTTTAATGGTGTTTATTTTCATCTATTCTAAACCTATAATGTCGGTTTTTGGTAGTGATTTTATTCAAGGAAGTGGATTACTGCTATTTATAATCATTGGTCAGTTTATAAATGTTTCGATGGGTTCTGTAGGTTTAATGTTACAAATGTGTGGTTTAGAAAAACCTTTAAGAAATATTTCAATTATGACCTCTTTCATTTCTTTTGCCTTGTATTTTATTTTAATTAATGAATGGGGGTTAGTTGGCTTAGGTTTAGTGTATGCTTTAAATATGTTGATGTTTAATGGGGGATGTGCTTTTGTTTTAAAAAAGAATTTAAATATCCAGCTATATCACGCTGCTTATGCAAAAGTTATTGCTTTGTTTTGTGCTTTGTTTATTCTGATTTACTATATCGCTGATGGGTTAAATGTAACTACAACTCCTTTGTTTTTATGTTATGCTTTTTTAGTTCTATATGTTTTATATATGTCATTTTGGTTTATCTTTTTTGGAAAGAAAGAGTTTCCTCAAATACTGAAAACTGTTAATTTTAAATTTTAAATGGGGCTTAATATTTTAAAAAAAATCCAACATATTTTATCTTTTAATACAAAAGAACCAAACCCTATTTTATCTCTTTTTTTAGAAAAAAAATGTTTGTTTTTTCATATTCCTAAGACTGCTGGTATTTCTATTTCTAATTCTATTTATGGAGATATTAAGTGGGGTCATAGGACTGTTAATTACTATAAATCATATTATGGTGATGAGGTTTTCAATTCCTTGTATAAGTTTTGTTTTGTAAGAAACCCTTATGATAGGCTTTTTTCAGCGTATACTTTTTTGAAAAAAGGAGGTATAAATGATCAGGACTTAGCTTTTTCAGAAAAACACCTCCATGAATATTTAGACTTTGAAGATTTTGTTTTGAGAGGTTTAGAAAAGAAAGAAATAATGGAATGGGTTCATTTCAGACCTCAACATACTTTTGTATGCGATGATAACAACAAAATGGTAATGGACTTTGTAGGGAAAATGGAAAATATTAACGAGGACTTTTCATATTTGTGTAAGCAAATAAATGTTAATGTTGAACTTAAAAAATTAAATATGAGTTCTGTAAAAAAGAATGACTTTTCAGATAATATAAAGTCTATTATAAAAAGTAAATATCAAAAAGATTTTACTCTTTTTTATCCTTACTTATAGTTGTTCTAACTAATTTATCTACACCTATCCAGATAAGTATTATTGGCCAATAAACTCTAATAAGTTCAGCTAAAGATATTTCTATTAGGTTAAGGTTATTTAATAAAAATAATAACCCCAAAATAATAAATAATAAACCTATACTTTTTCCTTTAAACATTTGAATAATTATTTGGGATTAGTGCTTAATGGTAGTACTCCTTTTTTGAATACCCCTTGTTTAGTTTTATTTTTTTTACCTTTTTTTGACGTATCACAACCTACAGACGTAGATTTAGATTGACTACCACAAGCAGACAAAAACACTATTAACAATATAAAATGAAAAGCTCTTTTCATGTTAAGCAAAATAAGTGTTTTTAATTTATACTTTCGTTGAATGGGTAGAAAAAATAAAAAAAGAGGTATTAATAAGACAACTTTACAATCTTTAATTACTTCCATACTCCGTCAAAACCCTAGAAAAGCTTTTAACTATAAACAACTCTCTAAACAAATTGGTATAGGAGATGATAATACAAAACATCTAATACAAATTGTTCTTAATGAAATGGAGCAACAAGAATTAGTATTTACTGTGAGTAGAGGAAAGTATAAATTAAAAAGTAAATCAACAATAATTGAAGGCATTATCGATATTAATAATGGTGGTAATGGTTATGTAATTGTTGATGAATTAGATGAAGATATTTTTATTCACAAAAAATATATACCAAATATTGTAAGTGGTGATAAAGTAAAAATTTCTGTTTTTCCATCATTCAAAAAAATGAAAAAGGAAGGAGAAATAATTGAAGTTATAGAATACAATACTAAACAATTTGTTGGTGTTGTGGAGCTGGCTAAAAATCATGCTTTTGTACTGCTCTCAAACCCAAAAATACATTTTGATATTTTTCTACCATCAAAAGAAATTAATACTATAAAAGATGGACAATTAGTTGTTGTTACTATTGTTGATTGGGGAGATAAAAAAACAAATCCTACAGGAAAAATTAAAGAGGTATTAGGATATCCTGGTGAACACCAAACCGAAATACATGCTATACTAGCAGAATATAATTTTGCTAGTAAATTTGAAGAAAAAATTGAAGACGCTGCAAAACATATTTCTTCTAAAATAACACCTAATGAAATAAAAAAAAGACGTGATTTTAGAAATATCACCACCTTCACTATTGATCCTTATGATGCTAAAGATTTTGATGATGCATTATCTATTCAACAATTAGAAAATGGTAATTGGGAGATTGGTATTCATATAGCTGATGTTTCTCACTACATTAAAAAAAATGACATTATAGATAAAGAAGCACAAGAAAGAGCTACCTCAATATACCTTGTTGATAGAGTTATTCCTATGCTACCTGAAGTGTTGTCTAATAATTTATGTTCATTAAGACCTCATGAAGAAAAACTCTGTTTTTCAGCTGTTTTTGAATTAAATGAAAAAGTGAAAATTATAAATCAATGGTTTGGAAGAACTGTTATTTTATCTGATCATCGATTCACTTATGAAGATGCACAAGATATTATAATCAATAAAAAAGGTAAATTTTCTGAAGAGTTATTAAAACTCGATTCTCTTGCTAAAGTATTAAGAGCTGAAAGAATGAAAAATGGGGCTATATCTTTTGAAAGATTAGAAACAAAGTTTAAAATTGATGAAGAAGGTAACCCAATATCTATTTATTTTAAAGAAAGTAAAGATGCACATAAACTCATAGAAGAATTTATGTTACTAGCTAACAGAAAAGTAGCTGAATATATAGGAAAGCAATCATTGACTTTTGTTTATAGAATACACGATAGACCAGACCCTGATAAATTAGATGTATTAAGTTTATTTTTAAAGAAGTTTGGATATAACCTTCAAACCGAAAATAAAAAATCCATAGCTCAATCCATGAATAAGGTATTAAAAGATGTTCAAGGAAAAAAAGAAGCAAATATGATAGAAACGCTTTCTATTCGTACTATGGCTAAAGCGGTATATACTACAGAAAACATAGGTCATTATGGATTAGGATTCAATCATTATACGCATTTTACATCGCCTATAAGACGTTATCCTGATGTATTGGTACATAGACTCCTTCAACATTATTTAGATAAAGGAGATAGCGTTAATAGAAGTGAAATAGAACACTTATGTAAACATTCTTCAGAAATGGAAATTATAGCTTCTAAAGCTGAAAGGGATTCTATTAAATACATGCAAACCAAATACATATCCCAATTTGTTGGACATAAATTTGATGGTATAATTTCTGGTGTTACTGACTTCGGCATTTTTGTTGAAGTAAAAGATACGGCCTGTGAAGGATTAATTAGACTAAAAGATATTCCTGGAGACTTTTACTTATACAATGAAAAAAATTACTGTGTCTATGGTTCTCAAACCAAAAAAACTTTAACTCTAGGAGATACATTAAAAATAAAAATTAGAAAAGTAAATATTGAAAAAAGAGAAATTGAAATGGTTATTATTAATATATAATATTTTTAATTTTAAATAATAAATATGTATTTATATATAGTCTGTTAGTATGGTTAATAAATATTATTTATAAAATTATTAATTATTAGTTATTAATCAATATTAACAACTAACTAACGTTATTTAAAAATATAAAAATCAGTTAATCAGTCATTTATATTATTATTAACAATAATCATTATGAATTGGTATAATCAATTAACAATTAAATTTTGATAAAATATTTTAAAATAGAAAGCTTATTTTGTTAATAGCATCTTAATATATTGTCTATTAAAAAAAGGTTAAAAATTAGCAGAATTATATTTTTTTTTGAAAGCATAACTAATATTGAAAAGTCAATAAAAAATTATAAAAGTTTTTAACCATAATTAACAAAAAAAGAATTTTGTTTGTTAATAAACTATCAGATACATAAATACAGTTATTAACCATTATAAACAACGCTTATAAAATGAGTAAAAAAATAGGATTAGCATGTGATCATGCAGGTTTTGATTACAAGGAAAGAGTAGTTAAATATCTTGAAGATAAAGGTTATACTGTGAATGATTATGGTTGTTTTAGTACCGATAGCGTGGATTATCCATATTTTGCCCATCAATTAGCAATTTCTATTGAAGAAGGTACTAATGATTTAGGTATTCAATTTTGTGGTAGTGGAAATGGTATTAATATGAGTGCTAATAAACATCAAGCTATACGCTCTGCATTATGTTGGGAGGTTGATATTGCAGAATTAGCAAGATTACATAATGATGCTAATATATGTACCATGCCTGCTCGATTTATTAGTTTTGAAAAAGCGATCGATATTATAGATGTATTTCTAAAGACTAATTTTGAGGGTGGCAGACATCAAAAGAGAGTAAATAAAATAAGCTGTTAAAAAATACACCATGAAAAAACTATTATTTCTATTACTACCATTAGGATTATTCGCTCAAGTGGATATTTTTTCTGACGACTCCCTTAAACTCAAATTTACTAACTCTATAACTGTTACTGATTTACAAAAATATATAAACGTATTAGCTAGTGACTCTTTAGAAGGTAGAGAAACAGGTAAACCAGGTCAGAAAATGGCAGCAAATTATATTGCTAACTTTTTTAAACAAATTGGTATACCTCCATATAAATACAACTCTTATTTTCAAAATTTTAAAGTAAAGACAGTTAAACGTTATGGTAGATGGAAATGGGATAAAAATGGTGTTTTTGAAAAGATGCTTAATAATAATTATATAAAAGGAGATAACATTATTGGTTTTATTGAGGGTAGCGACTTAAAAGATGAAATAGTAGTAATAACAGCCCATTATGATCATTTAGGTATTAAAGACTCATTAATTTATAACGGAGCTGATGATAATGGTTCAGGCACAGTAGCGATTATGGAAATAGCTCAGGCTTTTATGTTAGCTAAAAAAGAAGGCTATGGACCAAGAAGAAGTGTTCTTATCATGCCTGTTTCAGGAGAAGAAAAAGGTTTATTAGGTTCTAAATACTATACAGATAATCCAGTTTATCCATTAGAAAATACAATAGCAAATTTGAATGTAGATATGATTGGTAGAATTGACGACTACCACGATAATCCAGATTATATATACTTGATAGGATCTGATAGATTAAGTACAGAACTACATCAAATTAGCGAAGAGGTAAACGATAAATATATCAATCTAGAATTAGATTATAAGTATAATGATAAAGACGATCCTAATAGATATTATTATCGTTCAGATCATTACAACTTTGCTAAAAACAATATTCCTGTTATATTTTATTTCAATGGTGTACATGCTGATTATCACAAAGAATCAGACACTATAGAAAAAATACATTTTCCTAAAATTGAAAAAATAAGTCGATACATTTTCTTAACAGCATGGGAATTAGCTAACAGAAATGAAAGGATAAAGCTAAATGTTAATTAGTAAGAAATAAGGTAGATGACTTCTTATTAATATCAGCGATATAATACCCTTTTGTTAAAAAAGATAAATCTACTGAAGTTGTTTTTTTTGAAGAAAAAACCAATTTTCCATCTAAAGAATATACATTAATGTCACTCGGTTTTTCAAAGACTAATTGCGACATATTTTGATAGAAATAAGGGATATTATTTTTAGTTTCTATATCAGCTACCATAGACCAATATACCAACCCCCCTTCTGTACCTATCCAATAACCTTTTTCATCTTTTTCAATACACAAAACATAATCGTTGATTAAGTCACTATTATCAGTGTTATATGTGGTTGTTGATTGTATACCTGATTCATAAGTGAAACTAAAAAAACCACCGCCACTACTACCTATGTAAAATAAATTTTCATCATTATCTTTGTATAATGTGTTCAAACTATTACTCGGCCAATCACTAAAATAACCCGTATTAAAAATAAGGAATGACTCTGATATAAGTTGCGAAATTAAACCACCATACGGTGCTGTTATCCAAAGGTTTTCGTTATCCACTACCAAATCCGTTGCTGTATTATCTATTAGACCGTTACTTGTATTATACCAACTTATGGTGTTGTTATACAAATAACCTAAGCCACCATTAACCGTTCCAATACACAAGGAATCTCCTTTAAAAGCTAAACAACGTACATTTATAAAATTGTTTTCTAAGGACGATGTGTCTAATAACAATGAAACATCACCATTGTTGATTGTAAACAACCCATCAATAGTACCAACATAAGCCACATTATTATCATCAAAAACAACCTCGTTTACATGACTTGTCATTATACTGTTTTGAGAAGTAATGGTTTCCCAAGAAATACCATCATAGACAGCAATACCACTTAATGTACAAGCGTAAATATTTCCCTCTTTATCACAAGCAATAGAATTAACAAATGGGTGGGGCAAAACATCAGTGTAATTAACCCAAGTATCATTATCATAAGTATACAAACCCCAACTGGTTCCTATCCATTTAACACCATCAACAATTAAAACATCATTAATTTGATTATCTACCAGAATAGTATTTTCTGTGGTGAAATTTTGCCAATTGCCTTGCGCAAAAAGAGCCCCTAAGGGCCCTAATTGAAACATTATCCATACGAGGATAGTTTTATTGAAGGACAATCTTTTCAAACGTTTTCTGATTATTTATATTAAAGCTTATGGTATAAACACCTTTTGGTAGCATTGACCAATCATATGATTTATCTAATTTAGTCAAATTTCCTAAGTTTTCATAATATACCATTTGACCTATAGAATTAGTAAGAGCTAAAGAAATATCACTCTTTGATTCTAAATTCAAGTTAATAGATACGATACCCTCTGTTGGGTTTGGGAAAACAAAAATATTCATATTCTCCTCATTAATGAAGTTTGTCTCACAATCTACTTTTATAGAAACAGGAACCATGTGGCAATCAAGTAAAGAAGTCACATTCCAGTTATATAAATAGTAGTAATACGACGTATAATCATCGCCAATTCCATCAGAATTTAAATAGCCGTTACCAAAATACGTAGAGTTATTCAACGAAAGGGTACCGTCAATTGTGTATGGGAAATTCAATTCAGAATCATTACCTCCAGATCGTTTAAGTTGAGGATTTTCTCCACCAAAATTGACAATATTTAAATTTACATCTGTTCCAATTAAGTAACCACTACCAGCTTCAATATCGAAATCTAAACTAACAACATAAGGCTCTTCATCAGAAAAACCAACAAATTCAGTATGTTCATTTATAACTTCGTTGTCACTATTCATTAAAATAAATTTTCTTTCACCAGGCGTTGAGGTATAGACCTCAACACTATTAAGGGTAAAATCTTTTAAAGCATCAAAAGCTAAAAAACCAACAGCATCACTACCACTACTATATTGATTACCAGAATGTTCTTCTGCTCCAACATTTTCCAATTGTGAAATGCCGGCAGAAACATAATACATAGCATTAGAATACAACTCAGGAGTAGTAAACTCTTGACCGCTTGAAACCACTTCATAATTTTCGTTAAACCAAGTGATTGTATTATCGTCAGAATAAGCGTTTAAAACAACACTTTCTCCTTCACAAATAGTTGTGTCTTCCGAAACGCTTGGCTCCACTATATCAATAAAGTCAACAAAAAACGATTGTTGAGTAATAGTTCCAGATCCGCAAAGATCAACTGTTAAAACATATTCACCGGACGCATCAACATTTGTTGTGTTTCCAACATCCCCGTTTGACCAACTGTATGTGTGATCGGAGGAATTCATACTACCTTCTAACACAATTTCTTCAGGACATTGTGAAACATTAACATCTTCTAAAACAGGAACAGTTGAAAATTCAGAAACATTAAATGTATGCTCAACTTCATTTCCACTACCACATAAATCAATGGTAACAGAATATTCACCAACTTCATTAATCATTATAGAATTAGTGTTTTCTCCTGTAGACCACAAGTATGTATGTTCTTCAGAGTTCAAATAAGTGCTAAGTTCGATATCACCATCAATACAGTCTTCAATAGTTGTGTTAACTTCACTTTCTAGTGAAGAGAAGTCATTTTGTTGTGTCAGAGTAATAGGAAACCAAGTATAATTGTTATCCAGCCTAGACTCTATCATTACCTGAGGAACCTCTAACACTATAGCATAGTCTCCGTTTGGTGTACAATGAGGAATATTCAAAAACATACCGTCTAAATAGGAACCATATGTGTCGTTATAGCCCACCGAGATACCTTGCGAAACAGGACTACACCCATAACTACCGCCACCAAGACCGTAGTTTGGAAAGTCGCCCTGTGACAGAAGGCTTCCTTCATTATAAACAGATTCATCGTCTCTACAACCCGCATTTTCGCTACTGCAATTCCCTAAATCCATCACACAAAAACCAACTTTTGCGCCATCTCCTATAACTTCCCACTCTAGCGGGTTTTCCATATTGTTAGGGTCAGGAACACGTAAAGACATTATTGTCCATTCGTTAAAGTGCATGTGTCCATGTGTAGGGTGATACTCCATTGTGCCCACCATTACTTCATAAAAACCCATACTTCCATCTTCATTTTTTTGGTAAACTCTTTGAATAGATATGTGTTTTGGCAAACTTCCGTCAGGACAATAACTCTCTTCATTCCAGTTTGGATCGTAAACAGAGAAAGTATCAGGAACACCACCGTCATAACAAATCATCCATCTGTACCCATCTTTGTCAGCACCTCTTAGGTTCAACGGACCAGAGCCAATGTTTGGTGTTCTTGCACCAACTCTAATTCTGCCCATAGCCTCTACTTCAGGTGTTATTTCAAACCAGTTTTCAGGATAGTTTATTTCACCACTTTGTAAACCTTCGCCTGGAGGAAATTCATCTTTATCACCTACCCCCCATTGCCATGAAACAGTAATATCAGGTAGTAAATCACAAGATGTTTGGTTAGCGTCTTCACACTCGCAGTCGATAGCGTTTTCAGTGGTACACTGAGCATATATAAAACTGCTAGAAAGTAAAAAAGAGGCCAAAAAGAGGTGAAAATTGTTCATATTTTTGCTTGTTAGGTTAAGTAATTACAAGGTACAAAAATACGAAAAAAAACACTCTTAATTGTAATACAGACTAATTGTCTTCAGCTCCTTGGCTAATCCAAGTTAAAATAGTTTGAACTTCAAACGGTGTTAGAGGGTTGTTTGGAGGCATTAAATATTCCACATCATCACCAGCAACCAAGCGATACAAATAACTTTCATCTGGTTGAAGCGTGTTGATATAATCAACCCCTCCGTCGTTTTTACTAATCCCTGTTATTAGGTTTTGATAAGCAATGTTTGATGGCGCAAGCCTTATTTGTCCACCATCAGAATTATGACATGGCATACACCTACCCTCTCCGTTGTTATAAAAAATGGGGTTGTAGATATCGTTTAGAAAACTGATTTTAGGCGCTTCAGCGTTAATATCTCACAAGCGATAAAAATCTCTATATTCTCTGATATAATTACCGTTTACGACAGTATATTCTAAAACCATTAGTGAATCCTCTTTAACTACCACTTTTTGTCGACTTGTGTCTAAAAGGTTAAACAAAAATAGAGAGTCAGACTCAAAACTGAATGTACCGTTTGTCACACCCACATACCCACCGTCTTTATCTTCTTCAAGAAAGCTGAGGCTATATTCTTTTGTATCATAAACCAAAATTAGAGTGTCAGGCGAAGAGATACCATAAGGGGTTACCTGTTGGTATAATACGCTTGTGTCTAAAAGTAGAGTATAAACCAAAGAATCTTTTTTCCAATATTCTGTTGGGTAGACATAAGGCTCAACATCTACCAAACGGTCTTTAGCACAAGACAATAGAATTGTGCTAATTAGCAAAAGAAAGAAAAACGGACTCTTCATTTTTTTTAAATTTAAAACCACCATACTCTACGAATATTAAAACCTAAAACAAACTCATTCGGTTTTTGATAAAAGTCATAAGGCCCCATAGTGTATATATTAGCCTCTCTCAAATAATAACTATTACTCATAAAAACCTGAAAGACATGACCCGCTGTACCAAATTCAAACCCTAAAGAAAAAGGGTTGTCAAGCGCCGACTCAGATCTATTGTTTAGTTTGTGAGCATATTCAAACAATATAGCGCTACCAAACGAATATTGAAAACGACCACTAAACGGAAGAACAAATGTAAAATGGTCTTCTTCCAGCCCGAAAACCAGATTTTTATACACCATCGTTGGACTTAGTTGTAGTGATAGTTTGTCGCTAAACTTTCTAGAAAGAATAAGCTCGGTCGTATAGCTTATACGATGAGAAAACTTATTTTCAAAAGGGCTTATGCTGTCTGAGAAAAAGGCATTTGGACCATAATCATTAAATGGCTCTGTATTTATACCGGTGTTGTTAAAAAGAGCAACACTCAAAGGTGTGCTATTATCAGCCGTTTGTCTTAACAAAAGATACTTAACCTCAACATCAATTGTTTTTCCAATTTTTGTTCGACCAACACCAATATACGCTTTGTCGCTCAACTTGTAAGACAGCGAAAAACGGATGTTAGCAGGACTGTCAAAACCTAAAAAATCCTTGTAGATTCTATCGTCAAGACCAATTTTACCAAATCGGTGCATGATAGTAAAATCAAAACCTTCTGGTATTACAGCTGTTTGAGCATTTATAAGCTGTTTGTTTTTAAAAGCATTAACATACTCTTTCTCTTGTCCTGTAACAGTGACACTAAACAACAAAAACCCAAAGAGAATTATCTTTTTCATTTATTAACACTTAATGTTCTTATATAATTGACCAGTTGCCAACGTTTTTCTTCGTTTAGTGAGTGCTTATATGGCACCATCATTCCTTTGCCGTTCGATAGTTTCCAAAATAACTCTCCGTCTGTTTGTTTTTGTAGCTCAACAGATGAAAAATCTTTTGGTTTAGGATTGAGGTTTGCCGCAGCAGGCCCATCGCCTTTGCCATTTTTGCCGTGACAGGTCCAACATAACTTAGAATACAACATTTGGCCTTTTTGAGCTGCAATAGCATTACCAATATAAGGGTTAGCTACCTCTTTAGAGTCCTCAGGAGCAAGCCATACATCTTGCCCAAATGAAGACATGACGCCACAAGTAAGAATAAGAAGTATAACGGTTTTCATTAGGGATGATTTGTTAAGGTGCAAAAATACGACCTTTTATTATAAGTCGAATTTTATGCCTTGTGCCAAAGGTAGCTCATCAGAGTAGTTGATGGTGTTGGTTTGGCGGCGCATATATATTTTCCAAGCGTCTGATCCAGACTCTCTACCACCACCCGTCTCTTTTTCACCACCAAAAGCACCACCTATTTCAGCACCCGATGTTCCAATATTTACATTTGCGATACCACAATCAGAGCCTGATGACGCCAAGAACTTTTCAGCATCTTTAAGGTTAGAAGTCATGATAGCAGAAGATAAACCTTGTGGCACATCGTTCTGTATTTCAATAGCATTTTCTAAATCCCCAGAATATTTTATTAAATACAGTATGGGTGCAAATGTTTCGTGTTGAACGATAGCAAAATCATTATTAGCTTCAGCAATAGCTGGTTTTACATAACAGCCACTTTCATAGCCATCACCCTCTAATACACCACCTTCAACCAGCACCTTTCCACCTTCTTCGACAACCCTAGTCAAAGCCTCTTGATACATGCCTACAGCATCTTTGTCAATCAATGGGCCAACATGATTGTTTTCATCTAATGGATTACCGATTTTGATTTGCTGATAAGCACCCACAATAGAATCTTTTACTTTATCGTAAACCGATTCGTGAATAATTAGTCGTCTTGTTGAGGTACAACGTTGTCCGCAAGTACCAACAGCGCCGAATACAGCACCAGGAACGACAATTTTAAGATCAGCAGTTGGCGTAATAATAATAGCATTATTTCCTCCTAACTCTAGTAGCGATTTTCCAAATCGTCCCGCAACTGTTGCCCCAACAATTTTACCCATTCTTGACGAGCCAGTTGCCGAAATTAAAGGTAGTCGTTTGTCGTTGGTCATCATTTCACCAACCTCATAATTACCTGTAACAATACACGATATACCTTCAGGTAGGTTGTTGTCTTTTAAGACTTCAGCGATTAAGTTTTGACAAGCCACAGAGCATATAGGCGTTTTTTCTGAACCTTTCCACACACATGTGTCTCCTGCAATCCACGCAAGAGCAGTGTTCCAACACCACACAGCCACTGGAAAATTAAACGCTGATATAATACCCACAACCCCTAAAGGGTGGTATTGTTCATACATTCTGTGTTCTGGGCGTTCAGAGTGCATCGTTAAGCCGTGCAGCTGTCTAGAAAGACCCACAGCAAAGTCACAAATATCTATCATCTCTTGAACCTCTCCCAACCCTTCTTGGTATGATTTTCCCATTTCGTAGGAAACTAATTTTCCTAAAGCCTCTTTATGAGTTCTTAATTTATCACCAAACTGTCGAACCATCTCACCACGCTTTGGTGCTGGCACTGTTCTCCAGTGTTTAAAAGCTGCTGTCGCTGACGACATTACTTTTTCGTAATCCTCTTTTGTACTACACTTCACTTTTCCTATAAGTTTGCCATCAACAGGAGAATAAGACTCCAATAGTGCGCCGTTAGCAAAACAATCGCCACCAGTAGAGCTTCCGTCATTAATATCTTTTAAGCCTAACTCTTTTAAGGCCTCTTGCATTCCAAAAGTATCGTTCATTATTTTTTTGTCTTTAGTTATGATAGTAATTTAAAAATGTCATTTCCGTTGGCGTATAACACTAAGCCTAATAATAAGATAACCCCCAATGTTTGAGCGTATTCCATAACTTTTTCGTTTGGTTTTCTGCGTGTAACTACTTCATAAAGTAAAAACACCACATGACCACCGTCTAAAGCAGGTATTGGCAAAAGGTTTAGCACCGCCAACATTATAGAAAGAAAGGCTGTTAAACTCCAAAAACGTTGCCAATCCCATACAGGTGGGAATATGCTACCAATGGAAATAAAACCACCTACTGATTCAGGTGATTTTTTAATGAGTTTGAATTGTTTGAGGTAA